>Ga0307513_10009168_pt1 | contig 12532 bp, 14 predicted proteins | sample 15_EM_MG_FD_202174 | JGI IMG/M metagenome (GOLD analysis project Ga0307513, IMG submission 202174) | Populus trichocarpa ectomycorrhiza microbial communities from riparian zone in the Pacific Northwest, United States - 15_EM | ecosystem: Host-associated > Plants > Roots > Unclassified | place... | reverse complement strand
AAGTCTGCAATCTCTGGATCCGATAGCACGAAGAGATGACATCGGACATCAAAACCGGTGCAGTCGCGCTGTGCCTCTCAATGATGCGTGTCTTCACGTCTGTAACACCAAAGCGTTTGTACTGAGAGTCTCCCAGACTAAGAAACCAAGAGCGCGTGTAAGCCGGAGAGGTAATTCTGACCCACCATCGCGTATTAGCGAGTGCTCTCATCCACCGAGTGTCCCCAAACGGTTCCGTCACAATCCCCCTCCAACACGGCGTAATCGTGGTTCCTCGGTCCACTCATCAGAATGGCGATTTGCTATGAGTGGATATAAGGATATATCGAGGTGCTCGCCACCGTTTCTTCCTCGCATTCGCATTCCAAATTTCCTTCTTTCTGACCGACCACCATTTAGAATTATCGTGCGCTTCTCAACCCTCGTCGCGTTCCTCTCCCTCTCAGTGCTCGCCGCACCTTACCTTGTTCGGTGTGGGTGTGCTGACGACTCAATTGGTCAACTCAAGAACGGGCTCAAACTTGCTTTCGAGACGCTTTTCAACCAGGCGATCAACCCCCCACGACAGGGCGCTTTAGCCAACGATACCCTCAGCCCATGCAGCTCCTTCTCTCGATCTTGGGTCCGGTGGACCGCCTCGGTGATGCACTTCAGAAAGGCACACGGCCGTTGGGTGATGAGTATGTGGATATCCCTCACTAGCTAAAATAATTATTTAACACGGTATTTCCTCTTGTAGGATAACTCAGATCACAGAGGGCATTGCGGCCATCGTTGAGGTTATCGCCCACAAGCTCGAGAAAGACGTCGATTGTACCGGTGCCAACGACAAGAACCTAGTGTGCGTAAAATTATGAGGTCTTCCTAACATGCCCTGTTGTGCGAAACATGGTGACGTGTTGACAAAGGACGGCAATCTTTCTCCTTCAGGTGTGGATAACCCGGCGATTCTCGCTCTGAATTGAGCCTCTATTTGCATGGTCTCTCGAAGCGAAGCTGTAAAGCCCCGCTTCAGACGGAAAACGCAGGCTGAAGTGGACAACACCGCCATTTGTCGACTTGATGCTTCGGAATTGTATGTTTCGGTCACTGTACACACCGTCACTGACCTTGTGGTGAAGGGAATACGGCACTGCGACAGCATGGTGGCTGTCGGGATTTTATGTTGCGAATCGTATCGTCAGCGTTGGAATCTCAGTACATGCACGACCGCTTTGCGAGAGGACCGTAAACGGCGCTGGGTCAGATCTTCTCGGCCTCGTTTTCAATCGCTCCACGATTTGATCACGTTCACGAACCAGAACCCGAAAGGCGATAGAGTAGAGGCATACATTGGTGGCTTCGGCTCAAAGAACAGAGACGAAGCCGACCGTTCAACACAGGTTTCTCTGGTGTGAACGGGGTGCTATATCTGGTTCCAGCTGTGAGCTTATACACCCTCGGTGGTTTTTCCTCCCTGATTGCCTCCTACCCACGCCCATTCTCGACGACGACAAGTATGTCCGACGAAAAGGCGTCTATTGGCTCTAGGCACAGTCGGGTGGAGAAGGAGCCCACTCCTGCCGTTGCTCCCGATGAGACGATGACAGGTTGGCGGAAGGTGTATTATAGCCCTCTGATTCAAATATTTCTCCTTGGGTTCATCCTATTCATGTATGTGTTTCCCACTCTGTATCGTGCTCTTCTCATCGGTGATCAGGGGCCCAGGACTGTTTAATGGTGAGCAGTGGTACGGCTTCAAGGGATTGTTATAAGACTGAACTACCCTGTTGCTCACCTTCGCAGCCCTAAACGGTGCGTCTCATTTCTTGTTCTCGAGACGGTCGTGTGACCCACATCTTTGAAGGTCTCGGGGCAGGCGGCCAAGTAGATTCACAGGTGAGTAGAGTGGCTTCATAACGCCTACACCTCGCTTACAAAAAAATAGACGAGTGCAAACGGAAACTCGGCCTTGTATGCCACCTTCGCTTTCACAGCATTCTTTGCTGGTTCAATCCACAACAAACTTGGAAGCCGCTTGACACTTTTGCTCGGGTCGCTTGAGTATTCTCTCTATATCGGATCCTATCTAGCAATGGAAGTCCATCCGAATGCTGGGGGGTTTGTCATTGCTGCCTCGGCAATCCTTGGTACTGCACTCTGAATTCGGTCTAATATGGACGGGCTAAGTGCAAATCTTTTCTCCAGGTATCTGCGCAGGCTTCCTATGGACAGCACACGGTTCTTTGGTCCTCGCCTATCTCACCGAGTCGAGCAAAGGCCGTTACATAGCCATTTGCTGGTCCGTATTCAACTTGGGAGCAGTAATCGGGGCATGCGTAGCCCTTGGACAGAATATACATTCGAGGGCCAACAGTGTCGGAGCCGGAACTTATATCGCTTTCCTTATCCTTACCCTGATCGGCGCAATGTTACCGTTGCTCATGGCTGACCCCAAGAAGGTTGGTCACTCCCCACTTCTCGTTCCCTCCCCTGTTTCTCAGTGCAAAGTGACCTGGTGGTTTCTCGTGCAAACTAGGTTTATCGCGCGGATGGAACAAAAGTTACTGTTCCCCGCAACCCATCCTGGAAGACAGAGTTCCTCGGTCAATATCTAACATTAAAGAATGACCCTATAATCGTGCTCCTGTTAGTCATTCGATGTATCTTGAATGAACCGGTACTGATGGCCCATGGACGCACAACCTTCTAGCCTCCCCATGTTCTTGGGTAAGACCGTTTGTGTTCACGGAGTATTAATTTACTCATTTATACCTTAGCATCGGTGTGTTTCTCAACCCTCATGAAGAAGCGATTACTTACGGTGATCGAAGAATTGGTTCTATACCTGGCAATTCAATAGTGTGTTGTTTTGTGCTCATTCTTAGAATATTGTTCTGACGATGAAACATAGACTATAACGGCGCCTTGTTTACGAGTACGCTAGTATCAACCGCCCCCACCCGCATCGCTCTAACTGTACAGGGAATTTTTAGTTCGTGGACGTGCGGTTAATAACCTGGTCTACTGGCTTTCACAAATCATTGGCTCGATCCTCATCGGACTTCTTTTGGATTCTCCAAAGGTCAAACGGCGTACTCGCGCATTCTTAGGATGGGGTATACTTCTTGCCATGGTGTTCATTGTCCACATTTGGGCTTACTTTTACCAAAAGTAAGTTTAAAGAAGAACCCAGTTGTGCCGGATGGCTAACTCCTTGTAGGAAATACTACCGTACAGAGGCAGAAATGCCGGACTTTCTCCGTATTGACCTCGAGGACAGTAGCTACCCTGCTCATGTCTGGCTATACATTTTCTGTGGCTTGTTGGATTCCATGTGGCAAACGGCAGTGTACTGGATGATGGTAGGTGTCATATTGCCCTCAATCGTCATATCTCATCCTTCCAACTATCCCTTCTAGGGTGCAATGTCAAATGACCCTGCAAAACTCGCTCATTTCACAGGTCTTTGTATGCACTTCGTGTATGTGGTGGGCCTTTCTGATGTTTGATATCAGATAAATCTATCCAATCCGCAGGAGGTGCTATTGCATGGCGGCTTGACGCGACCAAGACGTCGTACATGACCATCTTCATCTCGGCGTGGGTGTTGTTGGTCGCAGGTCTTATCTGTGCTCTACCGATGCTTTACCTCCGTGTCAAGGAGCACACCACGCTCGAGGAAGAGACACTGGCCCGCTTGGATGACCACGGAAATTTACGACCGGCAGAGGAAGTGCGGGCAGAACTCGAGCACAAGCAAGCACAGGCGGGTCATGCCAAGGGCTCTAGTGCGAAAGCGTGATCTCTCCTTGGTCATCCTGAAATATCTCCTAAAGTGGGGCGTAAATTGTGGTCTTATCTCTGGACAAGAGCTTTCGTTTTGTGATTCTAACGTGTAATTGGTGGTTCTGACTTTGTGATGCTCTGGAGAACACAGGCGACAATGTGGACTACTTATAAACAACCTTTCAAATCCCCGGAGCAGATCGTGCCTGGCCTGGGTGGGGATATCCTCGACCAGGAGCCGGTTTGTGAGGCTTGTCTTGAGTACAGAAGAGCGTCATCGGTCATTTAGGTACGGTGACGCCTCTGCCTCATGGCCTGCATCCACACAAACGAGCGTTGGTATCCGAAATCCAAAAACTTGACATGTGATATGCGGCATTCCATTCTCGCACACCCATTGCCACGAGTCCTTGAGTCTGAAGTGTTACAACTGTTGTTATTGACAGCTGAGCACGCCAAACGTACATCCCATAAAAGGTTGACCCAGCTGGTACCGAGGAAATTTATTGTGTGTACCCTAAGACACGCCCCGGGTTACTATGTATTTTGGCGCAATTCCATAATATTGCCAGTCGTGTAAACGGCGCCACTGTTCTGCTCGGCTCTCAGCCGGCCGAAATCCGATGCTTACATAATTCGAAGGTTGATTTAGTTCGGAAGCGAGCACAAGTGACTGCAATTGAGGTTCAGTTGGCACGATGTTTGGTTTACTCCTGATGAGTGCGTGGGTCGGCTGAGTGGCTCCGTCTATACTGGACGTCGAAAACGAAATGTCGACCAAAGAACTGTTTTTACAAACCAGAGTATCGAAGGGAGGTCCCAGTCGGCTTTGCCTTGTTGGTTGGTCCCAACCACGACGTTAGAACTTGAGCCGTCGCCATCTAAAGTGCACAACGAGGCACGTACCGCTTCTAGGGACATTTTACATTCAGCAATTCGCGATTCGACTACTAATTTGTTATTCCTGGTATAGATGAACTATCACGCTCAACTCCCCGTGGAGCTATGGGAGAATATCGTCTCCGAAGTCGCGCTATCGGCACCAGAGAACGCGGAGCTCTCCTCCCATATCAATCCCATGGCCTTCTTCCAACCTGCCCGTCTCTTCCCAAAGGAATTTGGGTCCCTGAGGGATTTGCTGGCTATTTGTAGGCACGTCAAGTGGTTGTGTGAAATTCATTCGAGACTGATACCTTGATGCAATTAGAGTCTGCCGGGCGCTCAGACCTATGGCTGAGACACTGCTGTATCGACATATCGTCATCACGGACGCTCGGATCTCTCACCACTTGCTACTTCAACGTTCTCTCTTAGCCACTCGCCGCCCGGATGGCGCACCAGTTGGCACCTGGACGAAGAAAATCACCGTTACAGCGCTCCCGCCGCGCGAATCAGACCGAGAAGCTGCCTATCACGGGGCCCTGCGGGATGTCATCCGCCTTTGTCCAAACTTAGAGTCCTTCTGCATGCACGGACGGCCACAGGATCAGTATGGCTCCCCAGAGACCACCGGGGACATATTCAAGGCTCTTCCGGACTGCCTGCGAATGTGCGCATGGGCAGATCTCGGAGAAACAGTCAAATTGGGTCGTTTCCGAGATTCGTGCTCATTTTTTTCGGCACTCGAGCATCTCCGTCTGCGGAGCTTGTGGGGTTATATTAATGAGGACGTCACCCTTACGCTCCCAAAACTCCGTTCGCTCTCCTTTGCGTCTTGGATTACCAACTACCCCATCGCTCGATGGGATTTACCATCCCTCGTGTGGCTAGAGATCAGCGTGGAATCTGCTGTTTGGCTAGAAGTACTGGACCCATTTTTCCTCGAGCATGGAAAGAAACTAGAATTCCTCCAGCTTGTTCCAGGGGATCTTCCTCACGGGGATCCCACTCGAAGGCCGAATCAAGAAGGAGTCCATCGCCTGTACTCCATCGAAATTTATCTGAACTTCTTTCGGTATTTCCCCTTGCTTTCCTGCTTCTCTATTGATCCTAGTTGGATGCGGCTCGGCATTATAGAGGAATCTGATAATATTCCGGCCCACCGTCACGAGAATTTGACTACGGTGCACATGTTACGACCAGATCCTCGGCATGGCCCGCATTATACACGCGGTGAATTTATCCGTTCGTTCTTCTTGGCCCACCAGAACCTCTTTCCAAGACTCAAGGACGTCAGTTTCCCTCTTAAGGAGAGGTATATGGTCGTGCCGATGTCCCATCATTGGTTCTGGTCGGGTATTGAGCCAACGATGGAGGAATTGGATAACCTCGGGGATGAATTTTCCCTTGATTTCCTTGGTCACACTAATTCCTGAGTTTGTGTAAATACCTTACTTACCCTCGTTCGTTCACTGTGCCTTGTACATACAAAGGATGGAGTGATGCAGTACAGAAAGCGAACCGTTTCAGAATATTGCCACCAGAGTAACGGCCATTGGTTGATCCATTATTGTGTTGACAAAGGGGGTACCTGTGCGGTGGCCATATCTAGGCGATTCTCCTCACTCTGGACTGAGCTTCTGTTTACACGATCCTGACTCTTCGCTTACCGCCGGCCGAAGTGGACAACATCGCCGTTTGTCAACTTGGCGCTTCGGCCACCCCATGGAGAAGGGAGAATGGCATTGCGGCAGCAGCATGATTGCCTCCAATCATTACCTTTGTGTTCTCGGCACATTTTCGGCACCTCCACGATCGCTTCGTGAGATTACTGCAAACGCCACATGGGGCTTGGCGCAGAAGCCTCGTTTTCAATTGCTAGAAAATTTGATCACGTTCACGAACCTGCGTGAACCTGACCCGAGGAGCGATAGAGTAGAAGAAGCACGCAATGGCGGCTTCGGCTCAGGCTCGTTGACTCAGGCTTCTCTGGTGTGAACGCCGAGGGTTCTATATCTCGTTCCAGCCATGAATCGATTAAACCTCGGCAGTTTTGTCTCCCCGAATTGCCTCCTCAGCCACGCCCACTGTCGACGACGACAAGTATGTCCGACGCAAAGGCGTCTATTAGCTCTAAGCACAGTCGAGTGGAGAACGAAGCCACTCCCATCGCCGCCCCCCATAAGCAGATAACAGGTTGGCGGAAGGTATATTACAGCCCCCTGGTTCAATTATCTCTCCTTGGGTTCATCTTATTCGTGTATGTGTTTCCCGATCGCTATTCATGCGCTTCTTACTTGCCCATCAGGGATCCAGGACTGTTTGACGGTGAGCGATGGTACGTGCCCAAGGTTTGTTGCGAAACTGAACTGCTTTTCTGCTCACCTTCGCAGCCCTAAATGGTGTGTTTTATCTCCTCTTCTCATGACGGTCGTGTGACCCATATCTTTGAAGGTCTCGGCGCAGGCGGCCAAGTGGATTCACAGGTCAGTGGAGGGACTTCACTACAACTACACTTCGCTTACCATAGAATAGACGAGTGCAAACGGAAACTCGGCCTTGTATGCCACCTTCGCTTTCACAGCATTCTTTGCTGGTCCGATCCACAACAAACTCGGAAGCCGTTTGACGCTTTTGCTCGGATCGTTTGGATATTCTCTCTATATTGGGTCCTATCTAGCAATGGAAATCCATCCGACTGCTGGGGGGTTTGTCATCGCTGCCTCGGCAATCCTTGGTACTGCGTTCTGGTTTGGTCCGATATGGGGAATCGAAATGCTAATTACTTTCCCCAGGTATCTGCGCAGGCTTGCTATGGACAGCACATGGTGCTTTGGTCCTTGCCTATCCCACCGAGTCGAGCAAAGGCATCTATATATCTATTTGCTGGTCCGTATTCAATTTGGGATCAGTGATCGGGGCATGCGTAGCCCTTGGGCAGAATATACATTCTACAGCCAACAAGGTTGGACCAGGAACTTATATCGCTTTCCTTGTCCTTACCCTGATCGGCGTACTGTTACCGATGCTCATGGCTGACCCCAAGAAGGTTGGTCAGCCGACGCTTCTCTTTCTCGTTCCCGTTTCTCAGTGCCACTGACCTGATGGCTTCTCGTGCAAACTAGGTTTACCGGGCTGATGGAACAAAAGTTACTATTCCTCGCAACCCATCTTGGAAGACAGAGTTCTTCGGTCAATATCTAACATTAAAGAATGATCCTATGATCGTACTCCTGTTCGTCATTCGGTGTATCTTGGATGAACGGGTACTGATGGCCCATGGACATACGACCTTTCAGCCTCCCCATGTTCGTGGGTAAGTCCGTTTGTATACTTGGAGTATTGAGTACTCATTTTGTCTTAGCATCGGTGTGTTTCTCAGAACTCATGAAGAAGCAATTGCTGACGCTGAGCGAAGAACTGGTTCTATACCTGGCAATTCAACAGTATGTTGTGTTGTGCTCACTCTTAAATTTTTTATTCTGACGATGAGACATAGACTATAACGGCGCCTTGTTTACAAGTACGCTGGTACCAACCGTTCCCTTTCGCACCTTGTTAATTGTACCGTGACTTTAGTTCGTGGACGCGCGGTCAATAACCTGGTCTACTGGCTTTCACAAATCATTGGCTCGCTCCTCATAGGGCTGCTTTTGGATACTCCAAAGGTCAAACGGCGCACTCGCGCATTCTTGGGATGGGTGATACTTCTCGCCATGGTGTTCATTGTCCACATTTGGGCTTACTTTTACCAAAAGTAGGTTCTGAGAGGAGCCCAGCTGTGCCAGATGGCTAACCCCTTGTAGGAGATACTATCGTGGAGAAGTAGAGGCACCGAACTTTGTCCGTATTGACATCGAGGACAGCAACTACCCTGCCCATGTCTGGCTGTACATCCTCTGCGGCCTGTTGGATTCCATGTGGCAAACGGCAGTGTACTGGATGATGGTAGGCATTTTACTATCCCAAATGTCGTATCTCATACTTCCAACTAGGGTACAATGTCAAACGATCCTGCAAAACTCGCTCATTTCACAGGTCTTTGTATGTAATCTCGTGTGTGCAGTGAACCTTTCTGATACTCGGTATTAGATAAGTCTATTCAGTCCGCAGGAGCTGCTATCGCATGGCGGCTTGACGCAACCAAGACACCGTACATGACGATATTCATCTCTACTTGGGTGTTGTTGGCCGCAGGTCTTATTTTCGCTCTACCGGTGCTCTACCAACGTGTCCACGAGCACACCACACTCGAAGAAGAGACACTCGCCCGCTTGGATGATGACGGGAATTTACGGACAGCAGAGGAAGTGCAGGCAGTACTCGAGCGTGAGCAAGTGGCACGTCACGCCGAGGCCTCGAGCGCGAAAGCGTGATCTCCTTCAGTCATGCCAAGATGGAAAGTGGACTGTGACCTTGTCTCTACATGAGAATTTTACGCCGTTTAGTGAATGAGTTCAATGTGGAATTGTCATTTCTGGTATTGGGATCACTTGCGATTTCGCTCTAACTGTTCCGTGGATGTTGCCTGTGACCACCTCCCAAAAAATCTTAAGAGGATTATGTAAAACCGAGGATTGGAAATACTCTTTTCACCATCTCCAATTCCCAGCAGTCCTATTGCTTCTGGGGTCATTCAAAGGGCTGTCATATTCCATGTCGTATCGACTGATCGTTCATCCTCTATCCTAACTAGGCTCCACACCTCGACCACCGTTTTCTATAGCATTATTCGGTCCATTCTAGGGAATTTAGACGCGCATCACGATGGTGGGTGAAATGACCGACCCCAGGTGGGGTCGAAATGGACGTGCTTTGTTTTCACTAATGTAGAATAGACGAAAATTTGACAGAAATCATGTTGCTCGAAACAGTTGAAGCCACAGGATGTCTGAGTCGGGGCATTATAACAAGGCAACGTCAAATTCCCTTCAAGCCGCCGAGAACCCTCTCGGACGAGCGAAGAGGAAACTAGTCGGAGGCACGTACAAAGTAATGGGACTAATGACCTGCCATGCGTATGCCCTCGAGAAACCAACATTAGCTGTTATATTTTGAGGTCACTACACAATTGCTATCTATCATCCGGTGGGGTGAGATTAGCAGGCGGTTTGATCCCATGTTCATCTACGTCGTATCGAGTCTGCGACATTATTGCGAGTTCTAGGTCGACTGTTGCTGCCTGTGGTACGTGCCCCTCAATTCCATTCGCCAAATTGCCATAGACGCTCGTTTCCACTTCCACTTCAAGGCCGACGGGCAAGCCTGCTGTGGGTTGATTCACTCGTTTCCAGAAGGGGTATGTTCGAACAGGGTGGAGCGTGGAGGCTACAGATGGGTTTACTCTGCACTCGCGGTGACGGTAAATAGACCGCAAGTTGAGGAAGAAGCGGCATATGAGCCTATCGGAAGTGTTCAGGCACGGGGGAGCATGGCTAATAAATGAACACTTACACCGACTCCAACCCCGAGTCCATATTATCAGCGATAGTCACCAAATCGGGCGGGAAAGCGAACCAGGTCATTATCAGCGAGATGCGGGCTGTAATCTACGGGCGATAGTTGGAACGCAAATTTAGGGGCTTATGCCGGACTTACAATAACAAAAAACCATCTGCGATGCGGCCGTGTAAGACTAATCTGATACATAGTATGTGCTATCCCACGTACAGAAGTTCGTCGCGCAACATTGCTCGCATCTGGAGACTGGAATTAGCTTCGAGGGAAAACCGAAATGGAACACCACACCTACAATTGGTGAGCTGGGATGTGACTCCAACAACGTTTTGCTCTTTAACGTTTTGACAATGGTGAGGCCGAGAAGGAGGAGATCAAGCGGCATTGGTGACAACAACGTAATCAGGCCATGGAGCGGAGTGTTCATGCCTTTCATGCCCGCCGTGAGACACTGGCCACCTGTGGGCGAGTAAAAGACACTCTCTTCATACATCAAAAAGTTAATCCGATTATAGTCCTAATGATCCGTGGACTCACCAGAAAAGAAATAGCCACCAGCCATGGTGAAACCTAAGCGTACCCCATAACAGAGCACAAAACCAACCCACAGCAGCCATTTTATCCACGGCACATCACGATAGAGGGCGACCAGGCGCAAACAGAGTAAGACTGTAGACGCTTAGACGTTACTACAGTTTTAGATATGCAAAACATCACCTGTTCCGGATACAATCCTCATTATGAAGGCCGCGATCGATACCCAGATCCAAACTTGGCAACTGAGAATTCGGTAACCACACAAAACACTGGTAAATGTAACGAATAACACGGACAGCTGAAATGGGTTAACACCTTTGGGGACTGATAAGACCAAATGAAAGAGGCTCACACTAGTGGAGAGTGGAGGTCGAAAATTCGCAATTTCTGGTGAGAGGGTTTCAACGCTCGGGCCCATTGGAGAAGTCATGATACTAACCGTAGTTGGAATATGACATTAGAATGATGGTTACATAGCGATTAGCGTAGTAGAGGGCTGTTGGCCAGGAAAGTGCTCCCGACCAAACAAGGCGCATCTGCAAACAAGCTGTGGGATAGTACAGAGACGATAGGATTAGACAGACCTCGTCATCGAGGGTGAGAAGCCAATCGTAGTGGAGGAGCACCGTGCCCGCTGCGGAGAAATAGCGCTTCATAGTGGAACCCCAGACTTCGAACGCAGCTGCAGCTGCAGGATCAATAGTAGTGCTCATTGCTTTACTTTCCTGCAAGAGAGATTCAATAGGCGAGGAGTTGGGGCTTGACAAGAAGGAACGAGCAAATACAATGGGGACCCAAGTTTTATGTAGGTGGGAGCAAACAGGGTCGGGTATTCAATTGCGATGAGCATATCAACGAACGCTATGCCTGATGTGCGTCGGTTAAATTGTGTGGATATAGAATTTCGCGGGGTGAACCTTCAGCCCAGGCTCCGCTAGCAAGCCTTGTGTGCTCGATTCGACCTATTCCTAGGCTATCAACTATTTATCACAGAAATCCTGGAGATGTCCGGTGCGACGTTGGGCGCCCATTGGCGAAAGGACTGCAGAATCAACTGTAACATCGCGAGACCGAGGTTCGAGGCATACTCCGGTTGACTACGCGTGGATTGCCGAGGGCAAATCATTCAATAGAATTACGTGCGTTCTATCCCGGACAACTCCGCAGACCTAATACATGTCGATCACGGTCACCCTGTCCCTTGTCCCTATGGTCCCTCTTCCAGTATTCCACATCACGTCGAGTCGCCATCAAGGACATCCATTGCTAAACATCTCTCTACCTGCTGCACATCACTCCTTATCTACTCTCGACCCAGGCGTCTCGAAATATAGGATTATTTATGTTCCTCTCTTCCTATTTGGCAATTAGGAAAATTGCCTCTGAAGCCTCCTACGCCTGCGGTCTTCTTCGCGTCTAGCAAACGGTATCGATCGCAATTAATTCGATACTTCTATCGAGTGCTTTGAATGGATGTACACCGTTATCTTTGAAGTCTATCAGATTAACATATGGTACAAGGAAGAGAGGCTCTCACCCGCATAAAAAACAGGTCAGCGAGGCTTAACGCAGATTAAATATGTCAATCGCGCTTTCCGAATATATCTATGGATAACTCTAAATGTCCACGTGTATGGAATATGTAAACTACGGAGTGGTTCGAGGGTGATATAGCCGTGCACCTGCTGGATAATGCTGAACTATGGTCTGTGTGACCAAGTTCGATACTTCTCGAAAGAATGCATAAAAGAGGTAGGTAGCCTACAGAAATGGTGGCGTCCAAGGTGCAAAGCCAAGCAGGCTTGGGTTCTGCCATTCAGTTTGATCCTTAATCCAGTAATGCCTCTCCTTTTGTTATATATTATCTTTGCTGATAAATTTCTCTGTGGAT
>Ga0307513_10009167_pt1 | contig 12533 bp, 10 predicted proteins | sample 15_EM_MG_FD_202174 | JGI IMG/M metagenome (GOLD analysis project Ga0307513, IMG submission 202174) | Populus trichocarpa ectomycorrhiza microbial communities from riparian zone in the Pacific Northwest, United States - 15_EM | ecosystem: Host-associated > Plants > Roots > Unclassified | place... | reverse complement strand
CCTCGCACCCGACCTTCCTCTTTCACACCCATCGATCACCCGATCAAAAAAAGAGAAGATGGGCACCAAGCCCGAAAAAAAAAATGAGGCGCACAGCGTCTGACACAACTTTCCTCTTTGGGACTGCCGCGTCGCCGGCATTACCTCCGAACAGGTACACGATCACATCACCGCAACATTGCCCGTGTCGCTCGGCAGCCCACCAGATGACATCGTTAAAAACTTGGAATCAGACACCTCGGTCAATCGATGTATGATTTTGATATGGGCGAGTGACCATAATGCCCGAGTAAGCGAGTGGCAAACATGCCAAGCATTCAAGAAAAACGCCACAACGTAACAAAGTGTTTTCTTGATCCCTTACCCCACCCATTCGTCCGAGTGTGGTCGTGTGGCGGCCCAAGGAACTGGGGACCTTTCATCCCAATCCGTCATCCTCATCCCCTTATTGTTCCCGCACCTTGTTTCCCCGCAGGCCCAGAGCCTAGAGGTGCACAAATTTAGTTAGCACTGATATGCAATGCAGATATGGTCAAGATGTGGTCCTGAATTGAGCTTATTTGGGTTCGACGTGATGTTCATGCAAGCGCGACGTGAGGACACATATGACTCCTAATTCCAATAGTTTATCCGGTATTAATTAATATTACCTTGGGATTATCCACTTTCCAGCCCAAGGTATTCAAATGGAATTTCGTAGAAACTCGTTCAGCGCGCCCCTAAGGCTTGAGCTTGAGTGCAGCAAGGACAAATTTTATAGCACCCGTCGTTACATATAATTGTCCATCTACCCGGATCTACCTAATGAAACAAGAACATAGATATATCTCAAATTCTCATTGTGTGGCGGGCGTGTTAAATTGTTAATTAATTAATGACTAATAGTGTATCAGTCAAGTAGTCACCGGTAGTTGACATCCCAGATCCCGAGCAACCGGACAAGCGCCCATGGAGGACTCCAACTGATGTATCGAGGCCAGAAGCCTTCAAGGGTAGTAGCTTGTAATCTGCATGATACCATTTGCATTCGATAAGTTAGGTTGAATTAGCGCAGATATATCTCAGCCTAGATGACATCTATGTCGACTTTAGACCACCATCACGCTGGAAATACCCGACACTAATGTTGCATATACAAACTATGATTCATTTTAAAACCTAACTAGCAGCGAAGCCTTATGCCTGAGTAGCCCAAGCCATTTCTAGGTTATCAAAGATCCGTGGGAGGAGGAGGATGCTTGCCAGTGGGAATGGCGGGACATCGCTAAAAATATAATCTTGTCGGCCGTGGTGTAATCCGCCCGCTTGTGGCAAGGGAAAGGTATAGAAGGAAAAAAACACAATCAATGTTCCATTTGACATGTCGAACGTGAGTAATCTTTCTTCGTTATGGACTGAGAACGCGCCACCCTTCGCTTCTTCTTGTGATAGCAGCGGAGCCGCACCCACGGGTTGCTTGCATCCAAATGGCAAGCACCACTAGCACATTTGCTATTCCGAATAGCACATAAGAACTCCAAAAGGGCTACAATCGTGGTACCGAAGGCGCACCAAAATGTTCAATAAAAAAAATGCACCAGAAATTTAGAAATTTGCATCGATCTTTATGCGTTAATACGAAACAAGCGCAGCCCCTTACAGTCTCCACCATAATTTCAGTGCAGTAGTGTAATTACCCGCAGTCTGGCGTGCCAAGAGGACGATTCCCCAAAACAACGAACTATGCACGAAAAAGGGAAGATACTCCATCCACCGCAGTCAGGCATGTGGAAGGGCAGATCAGTGACCGAAACAACACAACAGGTCAGAAAAAGAGTATACTCCATTCGGGTAGCGTATTTTATGTAAACGTCGTTGCATTTTCCCCCTAAAGCCACTATTTATATATGCGCTTCAAAACCGAGAAAGATTCCTGCTCCAAGAACTGATCAACCCACGTAAGATTTTCTCGGCTGACCAGGAAAAATGTACGGTTTATTAAGATGTTTTTCAGTCTAATGGGGAAGCTCGTTGCTACCTTCCGCACACAAAGAGGGATCAAACTGCCATTCTCCCCAGTAATCAATACTCAACTCATCCGGCTCCCCAACAATTGACCTTCCAGTCAAAACGGGGTTACGGGGATCAGGATAATGTCACACTTAAAAGCCTTGAAGTTGACTTGACGGCCATGTCAAAAAGCTTCATATATATAGCTTTTGTTGACACTTGTGTTTCATGACATCCAGGCCAATCATCTAGCCTATAATGATCGTCTGTGGCTGATGATCGACTCCTTTGGTAATTTCCCATTTCCCGGTGCACTGGTTCCAGACCCAACATGTGCAATCCTATGAGGTCAAAATTGTAGGGCGGCAGTGCGATATATTGACAAGCGCCGGCCGCACTTAACTCGAATGAGCGAGGTTACGTCATGCTAACTGGCACTTATTCCCATCGCACTGCCATGAGCACCGCGACCGCGTGCTTCTTTCTGCTGGACCATCAAGTATCAAGCACCTCATGAGAACAGAAGAGTCTTCTTCGCTTTCACCTTTCTTCTGGAAAAGCCTAGTTCTTGGGCGCATCTGGGCTCTGTGGGCACGGGCCTCTCGGACTCTGACTTTATTCCGTGGGTTCCCACACAAATATAATCGACATGCCTCGCTGATCTCCTCGTGTTCGTTTGATCAGGTTTCGCGGTGACTACCCAGATCATAGAAGGTGATCCGCCGTATGAGTGGGTGATCTCGTTCGTCCACTTCGTACGCCACTGCTCCAGATGAAAAAATCACGCCTTGATGAAAATCTAACTCGGTGTACAGACTCAAGGCAGGATTTGCACGCATTCGAGACCATCGTGTCTTTGTGCCACATCTTCTCTGAGGAAGTGGACCGTTAGCTCGATTCCCGAGTCCCTCAAGCACAGGTCCAATGAAACCGATCGACAGAGAATGCTAAACGTGGAATTTGATACTTATGAGCCCCCGGAGTATTTTCGGTGGAGGGGACACTGGGTCAAGGTCGCACAGAGTCGCAAAATAATGATGGATAAATCAGTTTATTGGAAGCCGAGAAATCTACTCCTAACGTAGGTGCCCATCGATCTTCCCGAACCGTTGACCTGGCGATGTAATGTGGACCATCAGGATATATTCCACTGACCCCGATGTGCTGCCAGAATTCGTAGAAGACGCACGACAGCACTGCGGGACGCCGGTTAAACTGGAACCTCGGTTCGTAACGCAGCCAGTAGCAAAAGTATGCTTTAGATATCCCTTAATATCAGAAACTAACTTAATCGTGTAGCTCATAGGCGGTTCGGGGCCCAGTGAAAAGCAAGAAGCATTCATACACAACGTTATGAGAGATCTCAACCACCCGAGAGAAGGTCCCTCGACAGAGAGAAACTTCAATAGTTATTTGTTGGACGGTCCACCAGGGACCGGGAAAAGTAAGTCTATGGTATGAATCAATCACGTCTCCACTCACCAAGTCGCGGCTGCTTCGGTATAGCGTCGGCAATGCACGCTCTAGTGAGTGGAATCAACATGTGGAATGCTCAATTTTAGATCTGATGATGTGGTGTTACGTTCCTCAGGCAGCAGCTCTAGGGGTAGAGGAGATACACACCCTAGTGTTGGGTAACGAACCAGATGTGACTGGTCCTGATCCTCGATCGAAGGTGAAAGATGTGAACTTTATTGCGTTGCCATGGTCCAGCCAGCTGTACATCTACCTTTTCCTAGTGGTCCAGTGGATTGATCTGAGATATCGAGGTCTTTTCTAATATAGCCCTCGTTCTCAATGGCATTGCTAGTCGATTAGTATCAAACCGTGTCAAGAACACGACGCTTCTTTGTATAGAAATTCTCATCGTTTTCCTTATCATGATCACTGGATCTACAAGAACCCTTGATCGCCGTCATGAATGATCACGGTGCGTAGGCCGAACAAGGGAGTCGGGTAAAATGCCGACAACGCCACACGACCCCACCCGTTCCAGACTCAACTCCATGGGCGCCAAATAGTTGGAAATTGATTCAAACTCCCATCAGCACCGCTAATCAGCACCTCCTGTCAGTATTATGGAACCAACTCTTCTGGTCGATTGGCTTCAGTCGAGTTATTTATAAAATTATTCATTTTATAAACTGTAGTCTCCAATTTCAGACAGGGTGAACAAATACAAGCGCTATCATACAGAAAACGTTATTTTCCTTGGCCCGGCAAGCTCCAGGGTGGCATATGAAGATCCATGTGGTGAACCATCCATTCCGCTAATTATAAACAACACAGAGCTCACCACAGGTGTGATCATTGACCTTTACCATCTCCATCAGGCGGCACCGTGTACGGTGGTGGCCGTTGAGCTGCGGCCGATTTCGATTTCCGTTTGCGAATGACCCGAATGAGAATGATTGCTATCAATGCACCAAATAATGAACCAATGACGATACCGGCAATCGCCCCTTTTGACAATCGTGCATGGCTTGGAGCCTGAGGGGTCAAGGGCGGCGTCTGAATGATCAAGTGGTCAAGAACCAATGGCGCGGTCCCGGAACTGGAGTATTGGACAAACAGATGATGCGGGCCAGGGGATAGAGCCGGAGTTTGGAAGGAGGTCAGATTATAAATTTGAACTGTCGAGTTCTGGGCGACCACCTGAAATGGGAAGAGCGTTCCGTTGTCGATGCTATACTGCGCCGTGGAATTTACGGTGGTGTTCGCACTCAAATCGAATGATGTTATCCACGCTATTTGGGTACCTGCACAATATTCAAATTGTTAGGGAAAGTATTTGAAACTACAAGCGGAGCGCACCGACGAAATCAAAAGTCAGCGAAGCACCTTAAACCGACGTCTCCATGCCTATGGTTCCTACCTTGTTCCAACCAGAGCTGTATTGTATCTGAGTATCAAAAGCTTCCACTATTAAGGCGGCGTTATCCAGTATAGCGCTGGAAACCGGTACATATTTGATGTGATCGAACACAAAGGAGGCGAGGAAGACACCCTCGGCTACCACAGTCAAATTACTCGGCGTCGTCTTCGTTGCTATATTTTGCAATGAGCAAATCTCGACATTATTATTTGATAGGTCGGCCTGAGAAATGTTATTTGAGATTAAAGCAAATCCGTCCACAAAACAGGTCCAGGAAGGCATGTTGGAGTCCAAGAAGCTACCACACGAAATCCCTACTCACCTGTGAAATTGAAGCCAAAACTCCCATGTCCATCTAACTTATGGAGGGTATCATTGAAAGGTCTCCCCAATGTCGTCGTAGTAGGATCCCTTGTGTTCCAATTCCCCTGGTAGGATATCAGAGGGCTGGTATCGTCGACAACAACCAATCGCGAGGGCTCCAGCGACATTCTCTTAGGGGTGCTTATGACCGGCGCTGGGGAATGATGGGGTGCTTGTGAGAACGAAATCACTTTCAGGGCAAATACTTATCTGAATTCAACTCATCGGTCATCCTCGGAACGAGGCCTCACCGTTACCGTGGGTATATAAATAACTGATGGATATGTCATGACAGGGTTGCATGACATTCAACCAATGTGGTCATTCATCCTATGAACATCCAACAGTCAGGTGGACTTGAGAACTGAACTTCAACCTAACCTACATCGTTCATCTGAAGCCAAGGTTGTATCAGCGCTATCGGTAAGCGCTGGTCGATCGCCAAGCGCTTAAGGTGGCTACGCCAGATCACAAAGGGTGATTCGCCCAATGATTACCCGAGGAAAGGTCCCTCAACACAGAGAAACTTCAGTAAGTATTCATTTGTTAGACCGTCCACCAGAAAATGGGAAAAGGAAGTCTTTCAATTCTAGATCCGGAGGTGTGGAGTTACATTCCTCGTGATCAGGCAGCAGCTCTAGGGGTGGAGGAGATACACATACTCGTGTCGGGTATGAACATCCTCGATGAAAGGTGACCGCATTGCACTGCCATAGGACAGCCGGCTGACCTTGTATCTTTTCTTAGTGGATTGATCCAATGAGATGTCGAGCGCTTTTCTAGTACAGCCCTCGGGCACTGCCAGTGAGCCAAATTAGTATCAAAATATCAAAGATAGCACATGGTTCTTCTCTGTAGAATCAATACGCTTCATCATTTTCCCTATCATGATCAGTGAACTTGATTATCGGTGCCGTAGCATCGCCACTTGATCCGACGCCACACGGCCCGCAGTTCCGGACACACTAAATGGGCGCCAAATGATGAGATCGTTTCAAACTCTCACCACCACCACCACCACCACCACCACCAACTGGCAGTTCCTGTCGGTGTCACGCAACCAAATCTCATAAAGCTTATGACGCGCAACTCTGGTCGATTTGGTTTCAGCCGAGTGATCTGGGACCGTGAAATCTTTGGTTCAGACAACGAAGATGGCTCGACCGCCCAAGAGGCGTCATCAGCGCCAGAGGATGCAGCAATGGACGTCAGCTGTGGATACGCCCCTCCTCCCGAACTTAATTCTCGAGCGTCTCCCCATAACTCCCCGACATCACCTTTGTCTGAAATCCAATCCGAAACCGAAAAAGCACGGGAAATTATTGGTGGCATCAAGCTGTGCAGGATTTGGATTGATCCCCTCGACAAAGGCCAAGTTTGCTACCAAGGGGACAGCCGGTTCCGCATATTGAAGATGAACTGGCGTAGGGATGCGGAGCTTCGCCGTATGGCAGCGACGGCTTCCGAGAAAGGGGTCACTCACTCGGGGAATGACACCACACAGCCTGCACAATTGGCGGACCATTCCCCAGTGGTTTCCTCTTCCCATGCTTCACATTCTTCGAAGAAACCTGCTTCGACGAAGAAGAATATGGGCAGTTCCTCCACGTTGAGGATGAACGCGACCAGGAAAGGAACGCGCACGACCAACACTGACTTATTTCGCCAATGGAAGGGTACTGGTACTCTCCGCATGAAGAAAAAACGAGAGAAAGCTCAGAGTCAGACTGAAGTCGAGGAATTTCCAGCGGCTATACCAACCATTTGGAATTGTCAGGAAGCGCTTGGATGTCCGATGGAGGGATGCGGGACTCACTTTACCCGACAAACGGACTATATCAGGCATATGCGGACTGTACACCGACGTAGCGATTTTGTGTGTCGCGAATGCGGGCGTTCGGTCTCAAGGTGAGGCCTTTCTTCCATGTAGTATCCAGTCTGGGATGCTGATAATAGTTTCGTGGATCTAGACTTGACTCCCTCAAACGACATGCGACAAAGGTCCACAAAGGTACAAATTCGATGCTTGGTGGAAACTCCAGGAGCCTGAGCGAGTGCGCTTAAACATCTGAGGATATTTATATGCTGAATCTAGATGGATTTTGGATAATTATTTCGCAAATGGATATATTCTGAACCCCTATTCTTATAATTACAGCACGTGGAGTACAATTAGCTCTTAAATCGGACAATACTATATTCCCTCCCTGATCATTGGCATTATCCTCGTCGTCAAGTTGTATGTACTTAATGGGAACCCTGTCTGTCTACCTATTTACATATCTACCCGTTGTTATATTCCCTCCTTTATAGTATACGCCTTATTTTTGAGCGTGTAATTTTCTTAACGGCGTTGGCGAGCATCCCACATGATTGTAAGGATAATTTACGGGGTTTCAAAGCGTGCTAGACCAACCACCTTCCATGTGGCTCATGTCGTCGTGGATGGCCAGGAGATGGCGAGGAATTCGAAGTCCCACCTGGGATGCTAATTCTGCCAAAAAAAATCGTCCTGAGTTCTTTTGAATACATAAACTATTATACAGTAGCAGGCTTTGGCAACGACTCATGGCTCTGATTGATATGCAATTCACTGTAAGGCTATCATGTTACAAACTAGCTATCTTTAAGTCCATCACCATAGGCCGCGTACGGTCTGGGCTGCCGCCCCAGGGAGGCTGCAACCTTTTTCACTTTGATGAACCGAATGGCCCAAATGAGACTGAATATAATGAGTGCAAGACCCACCAAGGAACCAATGACGGCACCGGCGATCGCCCCTTTTGATAATCTTGTAGTCCTTGTAGCATTAACGTTTGTGGGACATAAAGTGAAAGGCGGACTGGTAAGATTCCGAATGACAAAGTAGTCAAGAACCAATGGCGCGGAACCGTTCACGAAGTTGTCGACTCCATATTCGACAAGTAGATGATGTGAGCCGGGGGACAAAACCGGAGTCTGGAAGGAGACTAGATTGTATTGTTGAATCGTAGGGCTCTGGGCAGGCACTGAAAATGGGAAGAGTGTTCCATTATCGATGCTATACTTGGCCGAGGCATTTACGGTGATGTTCTGATTTAAAGTGACAGTCGTCATCCATGTTATTTGGATACCTGCACAGTATTAAAATTGTTAGAGGAAATATTTGAAACTACAAGCGGAACGCACCGACGAAATTAAAATTCAGAGAAGAACCTTGCACCGATGTCTGCCAGCCGATCTCACCGGGTGTGGTCCATCCACTGGAGTATTCTATCTTATCATCGAATGCGTCCACCACTACAGTCGCATTATCCAGGATAACCCTGGCATCCGGTTCGTATTGGATCCGATCGAACAGGAAGGGGTTGTCGGTCGTACCCGATGCTTTCACAGTCAAATTACTGGGTGTAGCGTTGGGTAGGATGCCGTTCAACGAGCAAATCTCAACGTTGTTTAGGTCAATGTTGAGAGGTATATTGTTGATCAAATTGTGTCCGTCGAGATAACAGGTCCAGGAAGGCAGTTCGGAAGCCTGAAAGCTACCTACAACAGCCACACTAGGACCTAGGGAAAGGATGAAGCCATATAAATGGTCATAACATTGAATCGCTACTCACCTGTGAAAAAGAAGGTAAAGCTCCCAGATTCAGTTAACGCATGGAGGGTATTATTAAACGGTCCTCCCCATTGTGTGTTAGCAGAATATCTATCTCGCCCAACCCATGGTCCCTGGTAGGATATAAGAGAACTGGTATCATCGATGTAAATTAGTCGTTCAGACCCAGCCATTTCCCTAGAAGTGGTTATCAATGGCGCTGAGGAACGATGGAGATATCAGTGAGAACGAAATGGTTTGCGGAGTATTTGTGTAGATTGAGCCAGGAACTTATCACGATCAATCAAAATATTTGTCTTCAGGAGAAACCCTCGCCCTTTCCGTAAGTATGCACACGGCTGTCAGAGAGACACCAATTAGGGTGAATATATATAACGGATGTAATGTAAATGCAGTTCATTGGTGGCATTGAGGCTCAGTTTAAAAATCCTTCAACTGTTGGATGTTCATGGAATGGCTGGCGCCGGAGTGGAGCATACTCAGAGTCGTGTCGGGAGATGAACAGACTGAATCAAAGGTGAAAAATGTAAATTAGTGCTATGACATAGTACAGCCGGCTATTCATGTATCTTTTCTTAGTCTCCCGGTGGATTAATCTAGTGAGATATTGAGCTCGTTGCTAGTACTTACACCCCTCGGGCACTCCCAGTAAGCCGAATTAGTATCAAACCGCATCAAGGACAGCACATGACCCTTCTCTATAGCATTAATACGCTTCATCGTTTTCCTATCATGATCAGTGTGACCTTGATCATCCTGACAAGATGCAGCAGCGGATGCCACACGGCCCGCGGTTCCGGACGCACTCAATGGGCGCCAAATTTGCGCCAAATGGTGGAGATCGATTCAAACGAGATTCAAACTCTCGCCACCACACTAACAAGCAGTTCCTATCAGTACCACGCAAAAAACTCTCATAAAGCCTATGACGTGCACCTATGGTCGATTTTCCTTCAGCCGGGTGATCTGGAGCCATGAAGTCGAGTTGAAATCGAGGGTTCTGACAAGGTTCTGACATCCTCTGATGTTTGTTTCGGGAGTTGAACCAAACACGTGGTGTGATCGTATGGGGAGAATATTCCCATGGCCATGCATCGGAAGCATTCACCAAAAGCTATATTTGCTGTGAAGGCTACTTGCGTTACTAGCGACGCGAAGAATGAAATCAGCTAAGTATGGGAGTGTGGGAGGAAGGCGGTCCAAGTTAAATGCGAGCAGAAATGTGAGTGACAATAGGCGTTGTAAAAATGCCTTTAACTCGGTTATAAAATAAAGTGAGGTAGCCGGAAGAATCGGACTATGTGCATGGTACCAGAGAGAATTATTTATGGAGGGGCTTCTTACCCAATGCCAGACTTCAGAGGAGTTCAGCCTTAAGCTAAAGAGGAAGACAAATCTTTACACTCACTCAAACCTGGATCACTCCTTCCGTTTTCCGTCCTGTGTTAACGATATCCAGCCCTTGGAGGAAATGTAGGGAGATATAATACATTAGAGCGAACAAAAGGATTATGAGATCTGGTATTCAGAAAGCTGGGGACATGGTGGGAATGAAGAAGGCACATCGAACGATTTACTTGACCAAGCAGGAATCGATGAATCACATTTATGTGCCCATGCGTGGGACTTACAGTTCTGATCATAATGCAAAGCCCTGAAATATTCCTACACTAATCGGACATCAGCACTGCAGGAGCTTGCGCAACAGACAGGTCTAGAGGCTTTTATGTCACACACCTGGCAGTTGATTCAAAGCCTGAGATAGAGCAGAGCACACTATAGAAAGCCAAAAGGCCTTATTGTTATGTAAGACAAAGATAAGGTCTGTAGGCGCAATAAAAGATTCTCACATGACATAGGGCCGCTGGCTAGGTTCCGGCGCTAAAATGTCATCTTACAACTTGTACAAGCGCCGGGCCCACGTTTCGACACTGCCAAGACAATGATTCGAGATCTTATCGATTATCATCCGAACCAAACCTCCGGCCACCACGCAACAGTCAACTTAACCTTCTCTCCGATCCAACTACTGTAGCGCGTGTTCGCCAATATGAGTCCACCCCCGATTGGAACTTGAAAGAAGGTGGGGCTTGTTTGTCGGAGTTTTCCTGCGCAAACCCTTTATCAACACCAACATCCATTTTTTCCTTCTATTTACTCCCACACAAGAGTACTCCTAGGGCCCAATAATGGACGGTCACTCATCTTCCTCATCCTGGTGGTCCAATACGAACATGCTGACGCGGATCCTCGGGTTTTCTATGTTTGCCTCGGTCCTCGATGGGGACCTGGGAGGGGGGGGATTCGTGAATGGAGCCGGAGAGAATGGCGGAAACGGGGGTGGGGCAGCAGCCAACGCATTCATTACTACCTTGAGGTTATTCCTCCTCGGTACATTGATCGAAACTGGGAGGAGGCTGTTCCAGTGGGTGGTCGAGAGATTCAAGTTTTTTCGTGTGTTTCTCCAAGCCCCGGCAAGAAATTCAAGCTGATTTTTTCCTCTCTCTCACTCCTAGAATATTCGGTCACAGCCCAGTTTGAAGAGGACGACCCAGCATACCAGTGGATTGTCTTGCTACTCGTAAGTCTCATTCCCAGTTTCATAAATAGTTGACTGATCTCTATTCCGATAGACAGAGGAGAGAATCTGGAGACGATCACGCCAATTCCGTGTCTCCGCCACCTCGTCCTTTCGTAAATGGGTCGTAAGTATGGTAGATCCATCCTCACTTTCGGGTACGAACCTGAACGGGAAACTGAGTTCGTCTCTCTCTATTTGTATTTATATCTGTTGTTTCGCTGATCACTTTGAAAATTGACAGATGACGCCCCTGAAGCCCATGCTGAATACGTGCCCACATATGATGAACCACAACTCTTTCGTTGGAGAGGTTATTGGGCCGAGGTTAAGAAGAACAGTGATACGAAGAATCCATTTCAACGGCACCAGAGTGGATATTTGCACTTAACGTGGGTATTCTCCTTTTAATTCCCGCATATATGCCGATTTTCTTTCGTATTTTACCCTTAGGATGTACACACGCGATATAAGCGTGCTTTCTGCCCTGGTGGAAGATGCTCACGAAAGATACGTCAAGGCCACTAGTCCTCATGTCATTGTGCATACCGCAAATACGGTCGGCTAGCTTTCTTCGACTCTCAGTCCTTCGGATTCCTAACCACAATTATTGTTCTCATGCACAGGAAGGACACCTTGGGACCACGTGGACCAGCGCAAAACGTAAACAGCGCCGCCCACTAAGCAGCATCATTCTGCAAGAGGGTGTTATCCAGTCACTCGTCGCAGATGCGCGCGAATTCTTGGCGACAGAGGATTGGTACACCGCCGCTGGCATCCCCCATCGCCGGGGATATCTGCTGTACGGACCGCCTGGAACAGGGAAGAGCTCCACTATATACGCGGTCGTGGGTACATTTCCTATGAGTTTTGGCTTAACTGGCTTATTTCTTTTGCTCAAAACTCTAGGCTGGTGAACTAGGACTGGAAATTTACTCTCTGTCATTGGCATCTAGATTGTACGTCCCCCATCTTTTTAATCCTCCCTCTCTTTTTGAAAATGAGAAATGCCATGCTAATTACACCAACTATAGCATCGATGACTCCTTCCTGCAGCGTGCTGTATCCCTCATCCCAAAGCAGGCCATATTCCTCATCGAAGATATCGACTGTGCATTTCCCTCGCGCGA
>Ga0307513_10009166_pt1 | contig 12533 bp, 14 predicted proteins | sample 15_EM_MG_FD_202174 | JGI IMG/M metagenome (GOLD analysis project Ga0307513, IMG submission 202174) | Populus trichocarpa ectomycorrhiza microbial communities from riparian zone in the Pacific Northwest, United States - 15_EM | ecosystem: Host-associated > Plants > Roots > Unclassified | place... | reverse complement strand
AAGATTCTGTCGCTCAAATGCATCGTTGATTCCAGCATGTTTACTTGCCGACCTCAACTTTGTGCAGGAGCCCACACGACCTCCGATTCTTCACAGCGATCATTTTTGTTGACGCTCATCAAGACTTTGACTGGCCATCCCATTCATCCATCTGCTGTCGACACCTGGCACATCGGAAAACTCACAGTGCTGCCGGAAACCCCACATTTGATACTGAACGAATGCGAGGCAACAGATGGGGTTCTCTATGACAGGCTAGGCATGAACAAGTCTTTGCGTTGAGCATAGGAGAACCACCCGCCCAGTACTAGTGCTTGGAAGTCCGGTCCAGTCCGGTTTTTCATCCATATTTGAAAAGACCGGGACCGAGACCGGTCCACCCTTTCTCAAATTCTCAAAAACCGAGACCGGAACCGTCATAGACCGGTCCACAGCAGTTTCATGCAGTTTTTTGCAGTTGCAAGACCGGTCTGAACCAGTTACGGTTCAGACCAGTTCGCAACTGGTCCCAGACCGGTCTTGTACATAGTAGCAAGTAAATAATATAATTACAAGTACCCTTATACACAAACACCCTGTACATTGTACCTACTGTTGACATGGCCTGTACTCCATGGTTTGGTTGCATTCGTGGTCACAGTGAGTGAGGTGGCTGTCATCCATGGGTTACATTGGAAACGACGGGCTGACATTGGAAACGACGGGCTCACGTTCGAAACGACGGGCTGACATTCGAAACGACAGGCTCACATTCGAAACGACGGGCTCACGTTTGAAACGACGGGCTGACATTCGAAACGACAGGCTCACGTTCGAAACGACGGGCTCACATTCGAAACGACGGGCTGACGTTCGAAACACTGGGCTCACGTTCGAAGCAACGGCAGGCTCGCATTTGAAACGAGGGTCTTGTGTTTGAAACAACGAGCTCACGTTCAAAACGACAGGCTGACATTCAAAATGACGGGCTGACGTTCGAAATACTGGGCTCATGTTCGAAGCAACGGCAGGCTCGCATTTGAAACGAGGGTCTTGTGTTTGAAACAACGAGCTCACGTTCAAAACGACGGGCTGACATTCAAAATGACGGGCTGACGTTCGAAACACTGGGCTCACGTTCGAAGCAACGGCGGGCTCGCATTTGAAACGAGGGTCTTGTGTTTGAAACAACGGGCGTTGGTTGGTGTGGGTGGGTTGCGTAGACGTCATGTTGGTCCTAACGCGATGTTGTCATCAGGAGGTAAGTGAGGAAATCAAGAGACGAGCCGCTTACGGTTTGCCTCTTCACGCACCTGGTGGGTCTCCGACTCCATGCGTCTCCTCTCATATCTTTCTACGCCATCCCAAACCCCCATTTCCCACTAGAACCCTTCAGCGATGCGAAAAAACAGCCTACATCCCTTGTTGGAGGGGAGAGGCTGGGTGGCTGCTGGCAAGGAATGCGAGTGCCTGGGGTCCTAAAATATGAGAATTAGTGTAAGAAAACATTTAAAACTGACTATATACCTTTTTGATGCAAATTTAGCGCGTCCGTTGAGTCGAGAGGGAGGTGGTGAGAGGGTAGGAGCAGAGAACAAAGTGGTGACAATGTGATGGATGTGGTTGATCACATTCAAACTCCGCTCCCGATGACGATTTCTGGCGATTTCGTGAATGCTGAGGTTGAAATGTTACATAAATATTTGTAGACTACAGTACATACTTTGGTAACTTTTCAGGCTGCAAAGACTGGTTGAGACCGGTTAGACCGGTCTTTTGTCGGTCTTGAAATTTCCAAAATCCTGAGGGACCGAAGACCGGACCGTGGTTGCGGTCTTCGACGGTCCTGGGAATTTCCGGTCCTGGGCGGTCTGGGTCCGGTTCAGTCTCGGTTTTTTTGCAGTCTTGAGACTGGACTTCCAAGCACTACCCAGTACTTCCAATAGTTTTGTCTTGACAATGACATAGATGGTTTCACCATCATGAACTAACACTTCAAAGTCCACTCCTGCATGCATGCGAAACCTTCAACACAAGAACATGTTGGCCCTCGTATATAACAGCCAACATTCATTACAAAGGCAAACAAAGTCTTATCGAACAATTAAATTGCTATTCAAACTGTCGACCGACAATAGTGGCTTCCTAAACTTAGTACAATGGCCTGAAAAAGCTGTTCAGTAACTACTAAACGATGCATTGTTGGGATGATTACCGTTGTCAATATACAACCCACAATAGCCTGTTGGAATATAAGAACACCAACCGGTGCCATAGTATTCACCCTTCAAGCTTCGACACCCGCATTTCCTATACCCGCGCAGAGGTTTTCTGCCCAAGACATGGATAAACCCCCCTCTCCGCTACCATTATGGAGCAGTGAGATTCGACATCGTTCCAATAACTGGGGCTTCCAACAGACAGCCGCAGCGTGGGCAGAAGACTATTACAAGGATGAGGAAAGGCCAGAGGTAGGATTTTAATTAACTGTTGCCTGAAAAAGACTTCGAAGCTCTCTTATAAAGCACCTCGCTCAACGCGATAGCATTTTAAATTCGACGAGGGGACCTCAGATGCTTAAATCTGAATTGACAGACTTGAATGACTATCTTCAACATCGGAAGACAAGGTTTGAACTCTCATCAACCACGAAGTTTGAACCATGGTCAAACATGGTGTCACGCTTCAGAGCCTTGTTGGACCTTTACAAGGTTTTTCACGGGATTGCCTTTACATCTCCCATCGACGGAGACGGAGATTGGATCATGGAGGATTCTATGGTAATCGGAGTCCGTGAGAAGGACTAGTACTGTGTTCGATCGGACATTTGTTCACTGTCATGTATTGTTTTGATCTCGGACTTCTATACTTTGATATTGCGTATTACAGATGACATAAATGAAAGAAGGATAGGAGGGAACCTATTGTAACAAAAGTGGAGCACAAGGGGCGGCGTCACGGTAGTAGACGGCGCAAACCGTAGTTCAAATACAAAAGATTCAAGATTCAATAAGCGCCCGACACTGCCAGGGTTGCCAGGCCTCTCCATAGTAATGTTAATGCCGGGCCGGTGTGATAGGGTGACCCTACCAGGACCACGTGACCTATCCGTACTCCCTGTACGTCGTTAGACCACATCACCACTACTACATGCTTCCCAGAGCCAGCGACCAGCTCGGGGCACCTCGGCCCACTCCACCGGCAGGGAGTCGCCTATATCCAACCGATTCCAACTCGAGGGGGATGGTCGTGCTCTACCACTAGCTTCTCACTAAGCTGACCTTCCCACCCGGCTGTTCATATCTCTTCTTCTTCGGATCAGATGTAGGAACCACAAAAGACCAGGAGTTTAAACACATACTTGAGATGGTGGGATTATTAGAGATGAATACTGAAACAGCATTTTGCGTCGGCTTAGCAGTTCTTTGGCTTCCCCCAAGCTTCCCATAACCTTTGTGAAATTGGTGGTTTTGATGATCATTCAGAAGTTATGCTTCATGTTCTCAAATTTAAACCGTGCCGTAGGTTTGTATTACCTATCTCCTTCAAATTACAATGTTGGTCAAAAATTGGCAGTCGCTGACTTTGCGGCAACTTTGCGGCCGATGTGGGGGTGGGAAAAATGTGGCGGAGACAAGGTGGAGACCCAATGACTTTCATTGTAGTCCACCATTGGCAGCAGTTGAAAGGCCTGTTAGGCCGGTTCTTTGACAGGCGGAAACCCACCTAAGAGGGGGTATCCGACAGAATCCCGTGCAGTTGCGGATAAAATGAGTCGAGGTTCTTCCGACATCACCCTCTGGTAGAGATGGCCTCCAACAGAGATGATCTGATAGAGGATAGTCGAATTTCTTTCACCCTCGGGCTCTGCGGATCTCCCTGATATATTTTCTTAAATATCTGTATTTTTGAGTGATTGAGCAAATATTCATAGAATCACAAAAGAACAAAAAATCACGATTTCTACAGTCAAATTGATATGGCAGAGGGGGGAGGGTAGGAATGATTACGATTTTCGACATCAGAACAAGAAATGAGGGACGTATACGATCCTTCCAAGAAGTGCAGGCGGCTCCTCTCCATCTCATCAAGCCTCTTTAGTGCGCCCATGCCCCGCCCCGTCTCCACCCCTGATCACTCCAGCCCTTTTGCGCTCGTAGAGGAATGTTTATCCACCCTCTCTGGTGGGATATTGGTCCCAAAACCGACACCATGAGAAGTGTGCGAGGTCGGCGGTGGTGGATGGGTTCCCAAGGCATAACTGTAGGGATTGCGACTGTGAGGGGGCTCAGGGTAGGGGCCAAAATGCATTCGGCGTATGGATATTGGTTGGGAAGGTCAGCATGTCGTTCGGGGTACCCGTAACGCCATGCCGGATATTCGCCTCCAAATCCGTGTTGGTGGGAGGCATTTAAACCATAGGGTGGGAGAATTGGCGAATTTGGGGGATGCCTGTCCATGTTCTTTTGACTGCCGTTAGGAAGCGGAGGTGGGTAAGGATGGCGATAACCTGTGTGATAACCGTGGACAGAGGGAGGGGCACCAGGAACCCTATCAAGATGATGGGTAGGAGGGGCTGCTGGCCATAGAGCAGAGGGAGGAGGATGATGGCTGAATGACAGATGAGGTGGCGGTTGTGAATTGCTGGCGAGTGCTGTTGTGGAAGGGTCTGATGCTGGTGACAATCAGGATTGCAGTGATGAGGAGATCATTTGGCGGGACTTCTTGGATTGAGGACCATCCTCGTCAATGGGAAACAGTTCGTCTGCAGTGCTCTTCTGCTTGCTTAAGGTCCCAGGCGATATCGAAACGGTATCTTCAGAAACAAATGTTGATGATTTCTTGTTCGATTTCGCTAAAAAAAAATATTACGATCGAATGAGTGTAGCCTCAGTTTTCAGAACCGGTAAGCATACCATCTTTGATGGCCGTTGCTTTGGAGGAGGGCGGGTGATTGTCACTGGTTTCCACTGTTTACGCTAGTGTTAGTACCGTTCAAATGAAAGTGATAGTAATATGTGTCAACCCACCCGTCTCATTCAACCGCTTCGTTGTTATGGGCGTTCCCCAAAGCCCAGCACTCACAAACTCATCTGATAGGTCAGTTCATTCCCTGCCGATGTGTAACGACCTACCTAATTCCCAACCCATTTGAATAGGGCCAGCGTCGAACTGACCAAGCTCCTCGTCCATCCGGTTCCCAGCTGAGAACACCCCGTTGGCTTGCCTGTTTTGAGCAAGGGTTCATTGGCAGGAGGTCATTGAAAGTGAGGCTTGTGTGGAGGGACACTACAAGATAAGGTAAGTACTCGCTCGTTGATGAATGGGAAGATATACACTGATGTTTAAAACTCACCCTGAACCTGTCTGCCCACTGCCAATCATTTGCAATCCTTCGAGTCCATGGTCAAACTGAATGGGAGGAAAGAATTGGAAGTACCTGAATGTCGGTGCATGGAAAGAGAGAGTGCGCTGCCAAGCCATCTGCTCGCTCCTTCTCGTCAACGCGTAGACTTGTACCTTTCCTGAGTCGTGAGGATGTGAGGGCATGGTTTGTGACACCAACGAAACCTTCTCAAATGCCTGTATATGGAAGTTGGCGATATTAGTGGTGCTGGGGATGACACAGCATCAGAAACGGAAAAACGAGCCTTGGTGGGAGAGAGCAGGCTAGATGTTGGCGTCTTGGTCGGATTACAGGCTATGATCAGCAGTCACATGAAAAAGATAGTACTGAACGCGCAAAAGACACCTACTGCTCAGAATCAGCATACTTATGTGCAGGGAGGTAGAAAATAGGACAAGAACATGGTATGAATTGTATGGCCAAGAAATATCAGAACAGATAATGAGAAGGTTAGAGTAGCAATTGGGAACCAGGGTTGTTGAACGTTGAGGGCTTACTAACAAAAGTCGCACGTTCAAATAATAAAAAGACAAACATAACTTGTGCAGTAGTATAACAAGAAACATGATATCGACTCTGATTTTTACACCATGGGACTCCCTGGATTTTTATCTTTCTTAAGATATAAATTTGATACATAACTGAAAACAAAAAAATAAAGGTCAGATGAAAACCGGAAAGTACAGAGATTCAACTGAGTTTTATATAGGAAACTCAACCTTCCTTGTGCCACCATGGGTTGTCCTCGTTTATACAACACACCCGAGGAAAAGAAAGCGGCCAAGGCCACCAATAGTAAGCGGAGCTATGTGAGGTTTGCCATTTATTCTGTTCCAGCCCAGTAATTCTGAAATTCTTCCCAGACACCGAGATCACATCAATGAGCAGCGACGGAGGAAATATTCCCGTGAAACTCAGAAAGAGTAGGGTCTGGAATTCTCTTTTGGAAAATATGTTTATTATGAATGTTAGGAACATTGAGGCTGAAACTAAGGAGCTCATTCAAGTGACCACTCGGTCAATCTTGGAATCTAGAGTGGCTTTTTGCTTAGAGCGCTCAAATAACATTCAATCCCGCTTGGGCAAGATATGTGGGCCTTATGAAATCGCCTATCTCGACAACCTCTGCGCGGCATTTGTGAAAGATAATAATAAAGAAGACATTGAATCACACATTTCAAAAATTGACAAGCTTCAAGCATCAATCCAAAAGTATGAGAATGAGGTTATATCTTTATTGGGAATAGGATCTACCTATGAGAGCATTAACGACGTTACGAAAATGGTTCGGAAAGTACTGGGGAACCTCGAAGACATTTTTTGTGCAGTTTTACTTGGAGTTGACGAGGTAGAAAGTATGTGGGTTGCAGGGAAATTTTTGTATCAAACAGGCGATGGCAAGCAAATTTGGATATAGGATGGTATCGTATCTAAAGCAAGAAGTGTTCAATGGTAAAAAAAAAGCGGAGAAACAAAATCGGGTACTTGGATAAATTAGGGGCAATTTTAGTGGGTTATTTCACCATCATCATCCAACCCAAACCTTTCCTCACAGCTAGGGATTGGCATGGGTAAGCCTGGGGTTTTCCAGGGCCACCCACACCTGTATCCCAGAAAAACCGTACCCGCACCTAAGGGTACGGGTTTCAATGGATGCAGGTACGGGTATCCCAACAAAGATGTCCAATAAACCTCGCAGGTGCATTGCGAGTGTCCATTGACACTGCCGTACAGGCCTACGAGGTTAGAAAGGTCGTGTGCAATGGGGCTTGTTGACTTGTTGACATGGGCCCCCCTCTATAAGGCTCATAGATGCGATATCGATGCCATGCGGCTCTGTCAAGACTCAACGCAGGGCTTTTCGGAGTCGAGGTGGTCATCGTCGCGGCATTGCCACCATGGCTGGTTGCCAGTTAGTGGCCATGGGCGTCGACACCAGGGTTGATTAACGTGGCGATGATTGGTCATCGTGGGGTGCGCACTGTTGCTGGCGGTGCTCGTTACTGCCCACTCTTTGCCCCTCATGGGCATTGGCGTGGGATTGGCGATGGCGGCGGGGCACAATGAGGCCAATGAAACAGCACCAACGGGGATAACAACGTCAGTAGCAAGACAAGTTTCTACACGCACCTGGTGAGTATCTATTCCATGGTTCTCCCCTCCTATTTTCCTGCCAGCCCTCATCCTAGAATCTTTCGGCAATGAAAAACCATGCCTACATCCCTCGTTGGAGGGGAGAGGCAATGTGGTTGTTGGAGATGTATGTGCCGGCACTTTGAGCAGTAGCAAAGGGTAAATATGCTGTAAATACTTAGCCACTTGTAAAATATAGGTAGGCAGGTACTTTTACTCACTTTTTCGGGGCTCCAGCGCAACACGATGGGTGGTGATGACGGTCGAAAGCAACAATTGACAAGAATGTTGGTTGATCTCATCTAGAGCGGAGTTCGAACTGCCAACCAGCCTGTCCAGGCGCAAGAGTTGAGGGAGGAGGAAATCGGAGGTGTACATAGTTGGGAACAGTGGAATGTGTGTAGCATATATGAAGATTGTGGTAGAAAAACCTGTGTGAAGTCCATTGAGATTGAATCGGGTGCATCACATCCGCCAACTGGAGAGGCATCTGTGAGCAATGCTAAGAGGAGGGTGGGAAGAGGATTCTATTAATACATCAGGGATCATCTAAAGAGAGGGGGCCTCTTAGGGGGGGTTTCTACCTTACAAAAAACCAGCCTAACAGGCCCCATATCTATTTATAAAGTGGTGCCAAAGGTGTTGTAGTCAGGCTAACAAACACCTTGTCATCCATCTGGCAGTAAATCAGTGTAAGTCGTCAATTTTTTGATCCAGGGAAAAATAACTGAACAAACCATGCATAAATCCAAAATAGGATGACATCTAAATCTCCCTCCGTTCCAGTGGGCAGTATTTGTTGTGGCTTATCCTCTCGTGGCGATGGGACATTCCATTGGACCTTATTATTCCCAATCGACACCACGACAGCAATAAAAATCCACGCAACCAATTTCCAAGGTCCCTGGGAATTCGAGAATACTTATCAAACGCTCGAAACCTCGCCATCGGCAACAATCTGTGTCGTTGTCAAGATTGGTGCGTCTGTTGTGCATCATCACGTATTCCACGATTCTCAGTTTACTTATGTAGGAGAAATGTCGGGTAACACCTTCGAATACGTGTGCGAGTTGTTACGGGCAATTCCTATGGAGGTTCCCGATGTATTCAGCGACTCGGAACAGCGATTTTCTTGTCGTGTATGGGTCAAGGCAGCTTGGAGAGTCATGGACGCGAACGACATTATCAAGTGCTCTGATGTCGTAGCTCTCGAGCGTGAAATGTGGGATTTGGGGAAGGAACATGATCCATTGACGATCACAGGAGCGCCCTTCAAATTCCACACAGCCCGGTCCTCCTGTTCAATACGTACATAAGTAAGATATGTACTTCTCACCCTTGTATTCCCATCATCGGACCTGAGTAATTTTTGACGCACATAAAATTCTGTTGTTCCTTACAAGTTACAAACGCCGTGATGTAATTTCGATTTTCAGTAAGGAATAGTTCAGATCAACTGGGCAATAACTGGATAGTAATCAAATAGTAATACTGGCTTATATCAGAAATGATTATAGGAAATATTTACTACATTAAAAAATCGAGGTCCTTGGGCTTTCCAGGCTTTCCTGAATCCTGCGGGAAAAGAGCGTTTAGTATTTGCAGTCAGGGCTCAACGTCGCGTCGCGTTCATCATCACATCACGTGATGTTACAACGTTACAGTCTACCGAAATGAAATTGTGTCCTTGATTTTTAACCACGACCAGCCACGGCTCTTTCTCCCATTCTTTCCGAGTGCAATGTCATTGGCATCTGACAGGGAGAGCTCGGCCGAAAGTAGAAGTCGATTCTTGGCACGGGCTTGACTTCACAGTACCATGGTATGTTGTGGTACGTTGATATTCGTTCCATGCGTCTACACGGTTATTTTGCGCATATTTATTTGGGTTATCGATTACATATTTCATGCTTCCATCTGGTAAATCCTAACCTGGTGCATCATAGGAGGGTGATCTTGTGTAGGGATGCCAACCAGTCACCTTAGCCTGACTCAATTCCCTGGCGACAGAAACCTGGATTCTTTCCCCAAAATTTCCATAATGGCGTATGTAAGGAACTACACCCCATCATATTGTAAGCTTTATCACTTCTTTCAACTCGTGTTCTTAAAGGCGTGAGATGACGATAATACTAGGGCATTTCCTTTGCACGGACCACAAGGTTCGCAAATCACCACGTCCAGATGACCAACTAGCAATATGGCGAAATTCAGCACAATCAACTATTTCATGTGGCCAACTTTTATTTTTTGCTTCGCCACGAAGGCCTCGATCACCTGTGAGCCCAGTTCTTCCTGCAATGGTGTGCCTACTCAACCAATTTATATGAAAAGAAGACATCGTTACAGTGTGTTTGAGCCCCTTTTCAGGAGTACAAGGAAGCAATTTTGTCGTACCCTGCGCTGCCAAGCTGGTGTTGATACAAGGGCCGACATTTTTCACCCTCATGCGCAATTCCATCATCCTGCGCGAACATACTACACCCTTACCCCGACTATCTCTCTAGCATATTGCAACGGGTCGATGTCATATAAATTCGGCCATTGGAAGCTGTAAAATGTCAGGAATCTTCTGCAATCCACCATCTACGCGAAGTACTTTCCACCAAACAGTTCCCCAACCACAATGATCTCGAAGAAATTCGTATCGAGCGTGTTCTTGGCTGTTGCCTACGCTTCGTTGACCTCTGCTTTCATAAACTCTGAGGGAGGCTCGACACAGGCGACTCACCGCACCCGCGACACCAGCCGTGAGTTCAAGGTCGAAGCTTACCACCCAGCCTCCACCTTCGAGGTAGGCCCACATTCCTGTTCCGTTATGTTCAATGTTTGACTATACACCTTTGATCGCCAGACGTTTGAGCAAGGGTTAGAATCCGACGTCATATTGGATTCCCTAGCACCGAAGAGTCTTAACGCAACTGCTCTCGCCTTCGTGCAATCCCGCCTGGGCATAGATATTAACACCATCACGTTCAGAAGTGGACACACGGACAGAAATCAAAAATTTGCCTATGTGAGGCAATCCCAGGTAAGTACCAAAAATTCCAATCTTATTTGATGCCCTAACAACAAATGTTGGGAATAGAATGGAATTCCATTTGTCAACGCCGTCGCGAACGTTGCCTGGAAAGATGATAAAGTTGTATCGTTTGGGTCTTCATTCGTTAAGCCGAGTCCGTTTCCTCTTGTTATATTCCATATTCACGAAGTACTGAAATATTCTTATCCAGAGACTGTCGCTTCCTCCAAGCCCACGATAAGCGCTAAATCCGTCATCGCTAAGGCCGAGGCCATGTTCAAAGGGACGTATAACAACTTCCCAACAGGGCTAGAGTACCTCGCTCGTGAGGATGGATCTGTCGCACTGGTCTATACCATTCAGATTCAGAACGAGGAGGTCAACAGTTGGTATGAGGTCTACGTTGATGCCCATTCAGGCCAGATCTTGTCGGTGACGGATTTTATTGCTGAGGCCACTGTAAGTGTCCTTTTCATTCGAGTTTTGATAACATTACACTAATATATATTTTGTAGTCCAAAGTACTCCCCATCACAAAGTCTGAGGGTTTGGAGACACTGGTCAACTCGCAAAACGTACTTGCCTCTCCATCTGGATGGCACCTTTCCGGAGGCACAACCACAACGTAAGTTGATACCTACTCTCCTTCACACGCAAGATTCACCCCCCGCCTTTAGAGGAAACAACGTCGTGTCCTACAAATCCGCGATGACCGGCACCACAACCCAGTCATCTGCCGGGCAGATCTTCGACTACACCTACAGCACCGCTTCGGCTCCTGCCTCCGCTGAGAACTTGAACGCCGCACACGTCAATGCCTTCTATATCATCAACACCGTCCATGACTTCGCGTACCGTTATGGGTTCACAGAGTCCGCTTATAATTTCCAGAATGATAACTTTGGCAAAGGTGGCAGTGGGGCTGATGCCGTCAAAGATCTCCGTTCAGGATAGTGGAGGAACCAACAACGCGAATTTCGCGACTCCTGCCGAGTAGGTTCTGTGTCCTGTCTCGATTCGACCTTTCATCTTATGCTATTTAGTGGTCAGGCTGGTCAGTGCCGCATGTATATTTGGACCTACACTACTGTAAGCAGTACCTCATCCTTCGAACAAATTTATTTTCTAATATATATATCTTACAGCCTAACCTCGACAGCTCCCTCGAGAACGACATCATTGTACACGAGATGACACGGCATCACCAATCGTATGAGTGGCTGAGGTACCGGAAGGTGTTTGCAAACCACCGAGGCCGGCGGAATGGGCGAGGGTTGGTCCGACGCCCTTGCAGAGTGGACCGAGCAAAAGAGCGGGACAGTTACAGATTATGTCCCAGGGGACTACGTCACTAACAACGCCAATGGCATTCGGACTGCTCCCTACTCGACGACACGTGAGTCTTTTCTTCTGTTTCGGGGAGTGAGTTCTTATGTTCTTGATTAGGACTACGAACCCTCTGAAATATTCCTCTGTGAAGGCTCTAACTGAGGTCCACAGCGCGTTTGACTCTTCTACTTCCCTCTGTTGATTGCTGAGATTGAGACCCTTTACACAGGGATTGGCGAAGTGTGGGCTAATATGCTCCACAACGTCTATGCTGCCCTCGTCGGCGCTCACGGATGGTCTGCCACCTCCAAGACCAACCCCGATGGTACTGAAGGCAACATCATCTACCTCCATCTCTTCCTCGACGCTCTCCGTCTTCAACCATGCAACCCTACTCATTCGTTTATTTTCTGAGCTTTTCACGAATATCGAGTCGCTGATTGTCTACTGTAACCAGTGGCCTCCACTCGCGCTGCGTGGATCCAAGCTGACGTGAACAGGTACAACGGCGCCAACAAGTGTCTTTTGTGGAAGGCATTTGCGAGTCGTGGTTTGGGTCTTGGTGCGGCCAACTATGTTGATAGCTTCACTGTTCCCAGAAAGTGCTAGAGTATTGATATAGTGGTAAATTTTGAATCAGGTGTAGTACATTGTGTATTGTAA
>Ga0307513_10009165_pt1 | contig 12535 bp, 14 predicted proteins | sample 15_EM_MG_FD_202174 | JGI IMG/M metagenome (GOLD analysis project Ga0307513, IMG submission 202174) | Populus trichocarpa ectomycorrhiza microbial communities from riparian zone in the Pacific Northwest, United States - 15_EM | ecosystem: Host-associated > Plants > Roots > Unclassified | place... | reverse complement strand
CCCTCGCCGTGTGGATGGCCGCCAAACTCGGACCCCACCAGGGATCTTAGGCGCGACTGTTCCCCGCCTTTTTCCAATCTTTTAGTAAGAAGAGTACGTACTTTTAGACGCTATGTCGGATCCTAGAAAAGCTGACATCTGAAAATAGGAATAGGGTCGGGAGGAGCGCACGTCAGGTATTTTCCCGATATGATCTAGGTGCAACAGAGATGCGCGGGCGGATCTTTCTGAACTGCGAGTCCGTGGCCCTCCCCTGTCACTCGACGGACAAACAGCTGTGATGGCAGAATCTCATTACCAACACCCGCGTTGTTTCCGCCGAAGGATCCAAACCTGCTGGGGCACCGGAGTATATATCTTCTTGGGATGTTGCAGTTCAACGTCCAACCACCCCCAGCATCATGTTGGAGAGAATCCTCCCCCCTCCTCCCACTCAGGCTCTCAACACCACTACTTTCGTCCCACCCCCGCTGGATCTCAGTCTAACTGCAGCGGACATCATCGATTTCCATCGTACTCACAGCCCAAACCATGTCGCGTACGTCTACTGGAAGTCTATTGGTCTCCTGAAGTTCTAGATGGAGGTCCATGGTTCGGAGCCTTGCGTTTTGCAACCAACGGAGTTGACTAGCAAGACCTCGGAAATTTCCCCAGAGAAGGAGAGGCGGTCGGTGTTTGATGTTTCCCGTCTGTGTATCACTTGTTTGTATTTTTTTTGTGAGCTTGTGATGTGGAATTTGGATTTTGGAGTTCGGGATGTATGCCTAGCATGTTCAATATAGCCTTGTGTAGATTTTCGGCACGACCAGGTCTCTCAATCACCGGACATCATGCATCGTCCGTGAAATTCCCACATTCCAACCGGCAGAACCTCGAAAGCACCATTGCAGACAAAACTGCATATGTAGCGAGACCTTTGCAGTCTTAACGCTCGCCTGCCCTCGGTAGTTGCTTGTGACAGGACCAATTACACTCCCGGGGAGGAACCGCGATAACCGGGAGAGGAGAGGTCAACCAGATCCATGAAATTTCGGCCTCGGTTACACGGACTTTGGATCGAGGACAAGAAAATACTGTGAAAGGAAAACAGGTAAAACCATCAGCGCTTATTTACAGAGGAGGTTTTCGCAATCTCTAGAGCGGAAACTGGCTTGGAACCAGTGATTGTCCGTATTGAACAGGTTTTTGGGGGTGGGAATGGCTACTGGAAGCCTACGGCCTCTCATTGAAAGAATATCTGCACCTATCACACCCACGCTTAACCCCTTGGAACACGGTGATGGGGTACGTTGCGCACAAGTTCAACGTTCCGTTGGTGCCATGGACGGAATGGCTCGATCGGCTGGAGAAATCAGAGCCATCCACCCTCGAGAACGAGGACGCGGCTTTGCGCTTACTCGGGTTCCACAAGACCGCGAAGCTGGGGGCGTCTCTCAGTATGACCTGAGCATTGCGATGTCAGAGACCGCGATCTTGGGCCCAGAAAATCCGAGTGGCATCGGCACTGACGCGGACGATGTGCAGAAGTGGTTGGATTTCTTGGAACCTATCGGTTGAATATCCCACAAGACCCTGACATTATTTCTTACAGAAATTACCACATAACTTATAGGATGACAAGAAAGGCTCATTTCGAAAATGACTGACCCACGTTTTGGATTACTGGGCCGTACAGTGGGCGTGGACGTGGACGTGGACGTGGACGTGGACGTGGACGTGAAGGATGGACCGGGCCACGTTTCCCTCGAAGAGTTAATCACAAGTAATATTATAAAGCACTGTCCCCATAAAACCCTACATAAACGTCCACAAGGGAAGGCGCGTCCGTGTCCACTCACTCATCGTCTCCGTGTATCTCGGGCCGCCGCTCTTTCGTCAGCAGCCCTACACCTGCGACGAGCGGATTCAATAATCTGCACCCACAGTTGACAGTCCCGCACGGAAGCTGTTTTCAGGCTGACTGTACCTCCTCCACGTGGGAATGCGAGAACGATGTGGAAGAGTTGATCATCTAACGGGCAGGATCAGACGTCGAATATAGTCCGATCGTTGTGTGGGGGGACTCACCCCGGGCAGATCCCGAATCTTTCACGGTCAGTTCCGGAAGTGGAATTGGCTAGGAAGCCGAAGTAAGGTTGGGTCCAAGCGCGCCTCCTCAAACGGTGAACTCACCATCCTGTACAATGCTTTCGCGTTCTCGTCTGTGAGGACAAGAACGTCGCTACAAAGGAAAGCACGGAGGCGTTTTCCACTCTTAGCCTTCGTCACTATTCCCTCCTTCAGAAGTCTCCTCGGTCCCATGTTTCGCGTAGGCGCGGTAAGATCCAGTCGGCTACAACCGTTGTCAGACCCATCAGAACTGAATGAGAGAGGAGTCCGTACCCTTGTCCAACCCATAAATCCTGCGATATTGTCTTCAGCCGCTGACGGCCTTCTTGTTCTCGGATGCTTTCATTGATATGTGCTAGTAATGACTCGGCGATACCCAATGAAAGTTCGATGTCTTGCCGGTCCTGATTCGCCTCGGTGTAATGGAGAATCTAGTAACGAAATCAGCGACGTGGCTCGGCCTGTGAGGCAGCATCCTTACTTGCTTGATTAGTAGTGGGTATCGTGTGATTCTTTGCACTATAGAGAGGATTCAACGAAAGTACGGTGACAGCATCAGGACAATTTACTTGGAATGAGAAGATAACTCGACAGATCGAGATTTCGGACGGCAGGGTCTTCTCGAAGTCGCTGTGGGAGGGTCAGTGGCAAATGTGAGCTATAGAAGGAGATCCTACGTTGAGGTGAGCATTGAGCTCTGGATTCTGCGTCCGCAGAGTTTGCAGGAGTTTGATAGCGGTTCCTTCATTGACACAGTATTCCTATCCACCGTATAAGAAAGGGAAGCAACCTGGCAAAACAAGAGTGGTACCAAATACATGCCCATGTTAGGAATATGTTGACGCAGAATATCCCCAACGGTATCCATGTATAGGCGGCATTCCTTCTGTCGGTCTTCAAGGACACTTAGAAACGCCTGCAAAGAATGGTTCAATGGTTGATCATCTGTGGTTCCGGACACCATCTCACAGTGTTGGTTAAGAGGATGTCCTCAATATTTGCGAATACGACCTTGACTGCCTTTTCGTCCAGTAAAGGCATAGTCTTTGAGTAGAATATCTGGCGTGCTGTATTAGAGGCGTTGGGGTGTGGAAAAGGGCCAAACAAGTCGAACCTCAACCACAAGCTGCAGATCTCGGACATAAGAATTCTCAGTGAGGATCAACTCAAAGATGGCCTGGTAGAGTTAGTCACGTTATGGGTTCCGCCGGAAGCTTGTCGACGTACCTCTTGACGTTTTCGTTCGCGCGGAGGAATTCCGTCTAACGCTGATTTATCCACTAGGCTTGCCCAAGACTTTGAAGGATGAGCAAAAGATTAAATGCTAGAATATCGAACGTGACTCACCGCCCCAAACGCTGCAGAACTCTCGCATGCCACCGGGGAAGGTTCTCGAGTGAGGATCGGACCAGATATTGGACCAGAGATAGTTAGGTTATTACGACGTTCCTCTGGTGTTTTGCTCCGTCCCAAGAAGTCCCGTAGCTTATCAGAGAATCTTCCCTCGCTTGAGTCCGCCTTAGACATCGAAACCGCCACAGATAACGTTGGGGAGGTTACAGTCGGAGAAGTGATGGTTTCGAACGAGGACGCAACAGAGAGGCGGTTGAGTTGGTTCTGTTTGAAGGCCTCGTACCTTTCATACGCATCGTCAACATACATGATATCATCCTGGGGCGTTGGCACTGAAGGAAGTTCTTTATCTTTGCTATTCCCAGGTTCGATGATTAGGGTCAGCGGATCTGGAGCGGCAGGAGGAGGCTGCTGTTTACGGGGGATCTTAGGAGGTGGTCGACGCTCATCCTTCCTGACAATGAGGCCAGCTGCTTCCAAAACTCGTTGACGTTCAGAGGCTCTGGCTTCCCTCTCAGTGCGGCGTCGCTCTTCTGTTTCTTGATCTCCCTCATCTGAGTCGTCGAACGACAAATACTCTGAGTCAGAATCGTCAGAATCGTCGCTATTCTCTGTGATTTCCAGTGGAGGGTTCAGCCCTGGTCTCGGTGTAACAGGAGTGAGTTCCGGTATGACCTCTGTTGGCTTCGGGGACGTGGATACTGTAAGGCCGTCACGACTTGGATCTGAACGGGTGCATCATTTATTTGAAGCATACATGAGGAGATAAGAAAGAAGAATTTTAGCCTGTTTGCCATTGCGCTGGAGGTAAACAGGAGAAGCCCAGGAAACAGGGAAAATTACTAACCCTCAACCATTTCCACATATCCTGCGGGAACGATGAAAACCAAACCATCCTGTTCAACCTTCCACCAATCCGCATCTGAACGATCGATTACAGTGAGTGTATCTCCTTCAGCAAATGGAAGCTCATCCGGGTTGCTGCCAGTATATGGATACAAGGCAGTAGCTTTGGCTACAACAAAGGTCGTGAGATGATGAAGATCGAACGTTAGGAGATTCGTACCTATCTGCACACGTTCAACATAGGTCTGAGGGAAGAAACCAGACTTCTTGTTGCGGATGGGGGTTCCGTACCACCAATCCCCGCCGCTCTTTGAAGGATGTGCCGTGAGAATCACGTTTTCAGAGAAAGCTGCACGTCGTTGGGTCAGGAAAGGAACCTTCAACGAGAGTAAACAACGCCTACAAAGGTCTTCGGGGCGTTGACCCTCGTATGGGAACAGGGTACGGACGCGGTACTCTGTGGAAGGCCTGAGTATTTGTTTCTCTACACAATTTAGGGATACCCACCGATTGAGCGATCAACGTCATCCGTGAGGTCGGCAGACTCATGTTCGTCAGCATCTTGGACATTGAACACAGGTTGTGGGGTGACAGTAGCTGGTGGCGCATCCTCCTCTTCTTCCCTCATTGATGACAAAGTGGGGGCACGGCTCGCGCCATGATCGGCAGCCAGACCTGCGTACCAGTCAACAGACAATCTATGACTGCTCTTCGTATCTTCAGACAACATACTTGGGGGATTGAAGGAATCCGGGAAATAATGTTCAGGTCGGGGGTCCAAAGCCGGGGCGGGTGCTGGAGGTGGAGAAGGTGGATTGAAAGTAGTATTAATATGAACTGGCGGGGCGACGTCTCCAATAACCTTGCCGGAAATTGCGCTACCGCTGCGATCGTTCGTGACAGCCTTCCTTAATCTTGGGCCACCCTGGATAGCGTTCAAAAGCGCGCCCCGATCCTCTGCCGGCTGAGGAAGTGGGGCCGAGGTTTGCACCGGAGGTGGTGGGCCGGGTGGCGGAGGAGGGGGTGGACCAGGTGGTGGAGGAATGCCGTCGACAGAAGTTAAGATGGGCGGGACTGGGGCGGGAGGCGGTGTAGGCGGAGTAGCCTCTGTGGTGGGAGCGTATACAGGTGTACGGGGAGACTCGACGGTTCCCGGTCCTGCCGATTGTGGCCGCACTGGTGGCAATATGTTTCCAAAGAATTTCTCAGCAAGGTTTGTCCTCTTGGCCCGAGAGCTCGTAAACTCATCATCGCTACTATCATCTTCATCCTTTTCGATAACTTCTCCCCATTCCTCGTCGGTATCATCGTTAGCCGTGTTGTAATATTGTTTGGGGGCTGGTGAGGTGCTGGGAGGAGGGGCCGGCGCAACGGGCGGAGGGGCCGTCTGGCTTCTAAAGAAGGGGTTCGTACTTCCACCGCCTGTAACCACAGGCGGCGGCGAAGGAGCAATTGACGTGGAAGATTCCTCCTTCTTGATACGACTGAAAGGGTTGAAACTCGGCTTGTCAGCTGAGAGATTCTTTGGGGGCTCAGGGGTTGGAGGAGAAGCTGGAGCAGGAGGAGCAGGAGTCCGTACCACGTGTTGCACAGGCTGAGGAGGAGGCAGTGGGGGTACAGGTGTCGAAGGGGTTTCAGTCGGCGTCCTGCTGGACAAGGCCTGCCGGCGTTTCTCAAACTCGGCCTCAGCCTTCCTGGCAGCTTCCTCTTCTTCTTCCAAAGCCCGAAGTCTAGCTTGCATCGCCTCTTTCCTCTTCCGAGATTCCTCTTCGAGATGTTTAATCCTCTCTTCCTCGGGATCCCGTTGTTGAGGGGGAGGGGGTTCCGAGATGACCAGGGTGGGTGCTGGGGGCACGACAGGACGAGATGGTTTAGTGGGAGGTGGGGGTGGTCGCGCGCGCGTTTTAGGAGGAGGAGGTGCTGGGGGTTTCGCGGGGGAAGAAACGGTGGGAGTAAGAGGAGCCGGGGTTGATGACGAGGACTCAAGATTCTTTCCTCCCTTGATCGCCTTCTCATTAGCAAGCCTCTCTTGTCGCGCTCGGGCACGTTCCTCTTCGGCTCTCTCCGCAGCCTTCGCCTTTTCCTCTGCTTCTCTCTTTTCTTGAGCAAGGCGGTCGGCGACACTGCTATCGATAGAGGGAGTGGATGCCGAAGTAGTGATCCCAAGCGCCTTCATCCGCTCTTGGATCTGCCGTTGAGCCTCCGCTTTGATATATGCTTGCCTCTCCTCCCTCGTCATCTTTGCCATGCTTGCGGGAGTGGTGCTAGGAGGAGGGGGTGCAGGAGGAGGTTGACTGATAGAATTCATTGGAGGGTTGGGAGGCGGTGGTGGTGGGGTTCGGGTATCCTGTGGTGGGGGTCGCCGGTAATCTCTGTCCCTATCGTCGTCTCGACTTCTGTCGAAGTCTCGGTCTCTCCTATCGTAATCCCTTCGATCATAGTCATCCCGGGGACGCTCTCTCTCCCTGCTACGATCCCTGCCGTACGGGCCTCGATAGCGATCGTCGTCGTCGTCGTCGTCGTAGCGCCTTGAATACTCGTCATCGCGGTCAGAAAACCTTCCGAACCGCTCGTTCCGCCTGTCACGGTCCTTCATCTGATCTCGCTTCTCCTTGTCTTTCCTGGCTTGGTTTTCTTCGATCCTCTTTTCCAAGTCGGGTAATTTTTCGTGCATAAGGTGCAAAAGTTCTCGTTCCAGTTTCCGCTTCTCGTCTTCCTTCGCGTATGATCTTGGTCCCCGGGAAACGTAGTCGAGGTCGTCCTGCAAGCGTTTAATCCTGTAGCGAAGATCGGACATCTCGCGTTCCAACTCGTCATCCTCTCGTGTCCTGGCGGCATTCTCTTCAGTCGTGCGGTCCAACATCTTCGCAGTATTCTCAAGCTGACGTTTCATAACGGAAAGATCGTCAGTGGGATCATCCGAGCGTGTCCGGACCGTGTCTCGATCAATGTGGCGCGACCGAGGTTGGTATACACCTCCTGGAGGAGTGTGATCATCATTGTGCCTGTAAACGGTGGCATCTTGACGTCCTCCTGCACCGCGTGCCGTATCGGAGTGGAATGACCGAGTTGGGAGCTTTGAAATGGGATCATCAAAATTTCCGGGAGATCGCGTGCGTGTTTCGTTCTTGAGGATATCTTTCAGGAAGTCAACAGATTGGTTGAGATCTCGTGCAGACGCAGGCACCAACTCCTCGGGAAGTTGTTCCGGGATGTCATTGCCATTAAGACCTGAAGTCGTGAATGTTAGAAAGATGGCCTGGAGGAGGCGACAGGGAACGCACATCGATAGATAATGCCCATTGCGACGTGGAATTCAGCCAAGTTCAGCTTCCCTCTGTTGTCAACATCGGCCAATGCCCTGAGATGCGAAAGTTAGATATGCTGTCAACCGGATACCACGTAGGACAATACCAAATCCTCGCTAGGTCGTTCTTATCCAGCCCACTCTGTCCAAAAACCTCCAAAGCCGTCTGGCCAGTGATAAATCCCGAACCGGAGGCATCCCACGCGCGGAAAATCTGGTCGTAACTCTTCTTCTCGGACTTGGATAGCGTCCAAGGGACCTTTGGGGCGGCGGTCCCTCGTTGGGTTTGGTTGTGCTGCTGGAAGTTCTGTTGCAGAGAAGGACCAGTCTGAGGCTGAAACTGAGGGACGCCTCCTTGGTAAGGCAGAGAGGGATTTGCGGGCATGAACGTGTTTGACATCATAATGAGTCTGGGGTCGACGTAACCGGTGGGCTGTGCCACAAGAGGACGTGCTGCGAGACCTCCACCGCCAGGAAACCCAGTAGGCTGCGGAGCAAGGCCAGGACCCAAGGTGCCACCAAAGCCCGGGCCAGGAGATGGGTTGAGAAACCTGTTAGGTTGCTGTGTTTGAAGGGTGCTTTGTTGCTGCTGAAACTGGGAAGGGATTGGAGGAACGGGTGGGGGGGCTCTTTGTTGTCCGAATTGGCCTGGGAAGCCCGTCTGCATCGGTTGTTGGAATTGGGCGGGTTGCTGTGGGATCCCCGGCTGCTGAGAAAGAAATCCAGCTTGTTGTTGTCCATAACCCGTTGGCTGTGACGAAAATCCAGAAACGCCTGGGAATCCTGTTGGCTGAGATGCTAAAAAGGCGGGACGCTGTCCGGGAAAACCAGTGGGCTGGGGAGGTATTCCCGCGCCAAAACCGGATTGCATCTGAGGGTTAAACCCAGGCTGCTGCGTAAACTGAGGTTGGCCCTGCCCCCACTGTGCCATAATGGATGGTGGTCGTACGGAGAGATGATGAGGCGTGAAGATGAGGGGCTTCCGTTGTCACACCACACGTAGTAGACGTCACACCCAGCTTATCCGTGACCAATGTCACACCACTTTCCTTGGGACGAACTTGGACAGCGAAATCAGGAGTATGCCGGCTCGTCTTGCCCGAGCGTAAACGGCCTGGATATCAGCGTACACAGGTAGAGTTGTGTACTGTGTTGTATAATTATAAACTGATCGGTCCTCGACGCCAAAACCTATAGCCGTTCGGTCCACACGGCCACAATGCATATGGAACATATAGACCTCCCAGGGGGAAACGACTTCGTCGATGTCACCGCGATGTTCGCAGGTGCCGCGCAGCGTACGAGTTTCACGGGTTTCACATACGTGGACCAACGGAACGTTTGCAGGACTCGATGCCACGGAAATGATATTCGCTGATGGCTACAGTCTCAATGATGCCATGAGCGCTTTAGAGGTGTGGAGATGCACCTCGATCCATGCTACCCGGTCGTCTGACGTCTGAACAAGATTGGAGAACCCCGCATGGACAGCGGGATGGTTCTCGAAGAAGCACAGCGCCCGCCATTTAACCCGTTAGCGCCCCTCTTACCGGAAGAAGTATGTTGGATTCTTGACCGCTCGATCTCGTGCGAGGTATTTGAGTGTCCCCGAGTCACCCTCCCCCGCTGATTCCCAGCACAGATGGAATGGCACACTGGGAGTACCCTCTCCCAGACAGTGTATACATTCCTCTACGGACACGCGATAGCGGAAATGCATCCCGATTACCTGCTGAACTTCGAGGAGGATCCATCACGTCCGATAGAACTCGTAACCGTGGTTTTAAGGGCTATTGCCTTCACGGTCATGAAGACATGTAGCATTGCTTGGGCTGAAATGGCCAAAGGCAGTATACACGATGTAGGTGAGGTTCGCACGGCCCAACTTGCGCGAATTCTGATGACCTGCCATCTCCCATAGCAAGAAGACTGGCATTCCGAGAAAGCAGATATATCTCTGCACGAAGGCACTCCGATCGGTCGCGTGTTCGGGGAGTTGGACCAAGCTATATCTTGGCTGTCTTGCACGACACGAGGCACGGCGATTTCTTGCTGATAAGACGTTTCCAATCGTTAAGCGTCATGTTTATCGTCAGTTCCCCAGGAATGGCGCAATGCATTGCTACTCAGGGTGTCATTTCACAAGGTAGATTGATACGGTGTCGTCTATGACCGATCGCACTGATCTCGAAATCAGACACTGTTGGAGATAGTCAGTCTGAGTCTGCCGAGGGGGCGCGAAATACTTCGACTGAAGCAAAAGGATGCTGTTTCCTTATTGGAGAGAATCGAACTGCAACCTTCCCCTGAACCACCCACAGATTCCATAGCCAGGATGGGTTTTGACCCCTATATCACTCGTCGGCTCTTTGCGTTTATGCCGCTACGTGTATTAGAACTCCCTCCACAGGAGCACACGTGGAAGGCGCTGAGATCTCTCTTCAGTGGACTGGAGGATCTATACGAGTTGATTGGTACGACGAATGTGACAACCTGGCAGGTAGGCTGAAATGCATCCGGTTACCTGACACCGCATTGACACTTTACATTTCGAAGGTTGTGGGAGACGTCAAGATTTGGAAACACGTCCGTGACCATCAGTTAACTTACATTAGGGCTACACATATGGTGCGAGTACGCATTTTGTGACCATCTGCCCCACTAACGGGTTTGACAGTCATCTTTCGTCAATGGTACAATCGTCCTCGGGGCATACCCACTACGATGGCTAGTGGATAGGTTCTTTCTCGAGTCGATAGGGCTGTCCTACGATTCCGTCATAAATGACATATTCAGCAGCTGGGTTGGAGATGGGAGCCCGCCCCTCCCTCGGTTTGAGACCCTGATCATCAAGGTAGCGTTGCTCGTGAGCAACACCGTATCACTATAATCTCACCCTTGCTAGCTGATTAAAGAAACGGTCTCATCCTCCTGGTACAATCTCCCGCGCAGGCGGCGGTACTTGATGAAGTCGACATTTGAATGGCATGCTCTTCAAGATGGCTTTGTTCGCCTGTTGGAGCAGATGAGTTTTTTGGTAGGACCTGTCCCTTCTTACCCCATACGAGTATTTCCAATATCAGTTCTACCAGTGCGCCGAAAGTCCACAGCTTCTCAAGTTACTGCCTCATATCCCCCTGATGTGGCGCCTGACTGCTGCGGAAAACATCATACTCTCTGGATTCCAGCTCGAGCTTTACGCACCCCACGAAAGGACCTTCGCGTATTGGTACCTAACACAGGTGATCGAAACCCACCTAGGATGTATTGAAGATGTTCTTGCGGTATTACCACCAGGTATTCCGTTCATGAATCAAACGTCTCAGCGCGCTGATCGGTACCCTAGGCACGATAGAATGCCGAGAAATGAGGTTCCGGCACGCCTTGCTCACCGCATTGCAAGCGTTGGCTACAGGAATGACGGTGGTGGGTGGTAACCTGCTCTATTAACCGCGCGCACTGGACTCACGGTTTCTCCTCATCAGGTCCTGGTGAAAAAAGGCGTTGGGCTGAAAACCGAGGAGGATATCGACGATCCCAATTTCCTGAGGAGATACAAGTGGGCTCTCAGGCCACATCATCCTGCGATTCACATACAAGACATTCTTGTACCTAACCAACAAGACTTTATCAGTGATTGTCGAGACCTTCAGGTATGAGAATCCACTGCCCCGCTTCCATCGACCTGATGCTTTGTCACAGGCGCTGGATTCAGACTTTACGGAGAATTGGAGATTCGCCCGCGCTGTGCTTACTGGTCTCCGGTCTCAGGAAAAGCCCATGTGGTCTGAAATGGCCGTTCGTCACCGAGAAGAGGTAAGGGACCACTGTGGTTCTGTTCAATGGGTTGCATACCTGACCAAATTACAGCTCTTGCAGCTTTTGATTCAAAAATGTCAGGAGTACGAACTCATGTCAAAAACTACCGAGCTTTTCTGGGGGCCATCGGCCTTCCCTCGGGCAGAGGTAGAGTGTAGCTGACGGAAGGGGGAGAAATGGGATATTTAGATTACATACTACTATACTAGGTGGTGTGTGGGACGGAGTCCAGTCTACTAGAATATTATGGATTATGACAGCCTGTCTGTTAATCTACTGACAACATTCGCATTCACTCCTTTTGTCATCACCTGCAACACGAATTCCATCGCCTTCTCCGCCTTCTCCTTGAGCTCCAAGGCCTCTCCGATGTCTGCAAACACAACCGGCATCCTCTGCCCCATCCACATGTACAAAATTATGGACTTGTGGAGGGTCTCGAGGGCCATTAACGTCGCCCGTGGATCGGAGACTTTCGTTTGAGCATCCATCGCGGAACACGTCGCTTCTAGAACCTGCAATAGCTTCTCCTGCCTCAGCGCCTTCGTCAGCTTCACACTCAGCCGCATCTGATGCTCCTTCAAAAACCGTGTAGCGACCGCTTTCGCGACATCATCTCTCCAAGATATGGGTGAGAGGAACCAAGTCATCGTATCTTCCATAGTGAAGTGATTGAACGTTGTGTTCAAGAGTTCCGCGATTCCTCGATCCTCTCTGTTTCCTCCGTGGAGATAGGGGTGCCGTGTTCGCGAGAAGAGAGATAGCGTCTCTAGCACATTTGTGAAAAGAGGTTTGTCGACAAGTGTGGCTTGCTGGAGGGTGTTGTAGGCGTCGAAGTTCATGGGAAGGACAGCCCCAAGAATGGGAGGGAGATCAGAATTCATTGCAGTTTTGACGATGGGAAGGTCCTCGGGGTAGAGAGTCGTGACGATGCCTCCGTCGGATGAGTCACCGTGCAGACCATATCGACCTGCGCGACCGCCGATTTGTTTGATCTGGGATGTCGACAACCCAACCTCCCTAGTCCCATCCCACTTGCGCGACGACTCGAAGACAATCCGCTTTATCTTCCTGTGAGGGCTTCAGTGATACGGGCAAACA
>Ga0307513_10009164_pt1 | contig 12535 bp, 11 predicted proteins | sample 15_EM_MG_FD_202174 | JGI IMG/M metagenome (GOLD analysis project Ga0307513, IMG submission 202174) | Populus trichocarpa ectomycorrhiza microbial communities from riparian zone in the Pacific Northwest, United States - 15_EM | ecosystem: Host-associated > Plants > Roots > Unclassified | place... | reverse complement strand
CCTGCTCGCCGACGTGGTCGAAATTCCCATGGACGATGTGTTGTTGGCCGCGACCGCGAAGTGCATCGCCGATGCGCGCGTGTCGCCCGAAGGCCGCGAAGGCATCGCTGCGTTTCTCGAGAAAAGAGCGCCTGCCTGGGCGCCGAAGAAGTAGCTCCAAAGTGTTCGCCAAGCTGCTGATCGCGAACCGCGGCGAGATTGCCTGCCGCGTAGCGCGTACCGCCAGGCGATTGGGTATCCGCACCGTCGCGGTGTATTCCGACGCCGACGCAAAGGCCGCGCACGTCGCCGCCTGCGATGAATCCGTGCACATTGGCGGCCCGCGTCCCCAGGAAAGTTACCTGCGCGGCGATGTCATCCTCGAAGCCGCCAGGCGCGTGGGCGCCGATGCCATTCACCCTGGCTATGGCTTTCTGTCGGAGAACGCGGAGTTTGCGGCGGCCTGCGCGCGCGCCGGCATCACGTTCGTCGGACCCACGCCAGAAGCCATTGAGGCGATGGGTTCCAAGTCCGCCGCCAAGGCGCTCATGGGAAAGGCCGGCGTGCCGCTCACACCCGGCTATCACGGTGACCGGCAGGAACCGGACTATCTACTGAAGCAGGCCGAGGGCATCGGCTTTCCCGTGCTCATCAAGGCGGTGGCCGGTGGTGGCGGCAAGGGCATGCGGCGCGTGGATCGCGCGGCGGACTTCGCCGCGGCGCTCGCGAGTTGCCAGCGCGAGGCCGCCGCGAGCTTCAAGGACGACCGGGTGCTGGTGGAGAAATACCTGACCACCGCGCGGCACATCGAAGTGCAGGTGTTCGGCGACAACCATGGCAATGCCGTCTATCTGTTCGAGCGCGATTGCTCGGTGCAGCGACGGCACCAGAAGGTGATCGAAGAAGCACCCGCGCCGGGCATGACACCCGAACGCCGCCGCCAGATGGGTGAAGCCGCGGTCGCTGCGGCACGCGCGGTCGACTACCGCGGCGCGGGCACCGTCGAGTTCATTGTCGAACCCTCGGGCGCGTTCTACTTCATGGAGATGAACACGCGGCTCCAGGTCGAACATCCGGTCACCGAGATGGTCACCGGCCTCGACCTCGTGGAGTGGCAGTTGCGTGTCGCTGCGGGCGAGTCGCTGCCGCTGACGCAACAGCAGCTCGTCTTGAATGGGCATGCCATCGAGGCACGCGTGTATGCCGAAGATCCGTCGCGCGATTTCCTGCCGTCGATCGGCAGGCTGGCGCACGTCGCGATGCCGGCGGCCACTGCCAGCGTGCGCATCGACACCGGCGTGCGGGAGGGCGATGAGATCACGCCGTTCTACGACCCGATGATCGCCAAGCTCATCGTGCATGGAGCCACACGTGCTGAAGCCATCGATCGCATGCGCGCGGCGCTCACCGAGTATCAGATCGTCGGGGTGCGCACGAATGTTGAGTTTCTCGGGCGGCTCATGAGAGCACAGGCATTCGTGGACTCCGCGCTGGATACCGCGCTCATCGAACGCGAGCGAGAACATTTGTTCGCGCCGCGCGGCGAAACGCCCGGCGAAATGTGGGAGAACGCTGCGCAGGCCGTCTGGCTGGCGGAGCGCCGGAAGGGGACTCTCGTGCCGGCGCGGTCACCGTGGGACGGCCGTGGCGCCTGGGCGCTCGGCATCCGCGGGGAGCGCCGCCTGAAACTGCGCGAGGGCGAGCTCGAACGCGAAGTCGCGGGGTCATTTTCCGGCAGCGAAGCGCCGGGCACAGTCGTGGCCGGCAACGAAGTCCACCTGTTCAAAGGCGGCGAGCACCGTGTTTTCGAGTGGACCGATCCCTATCTACCGGTCTCGGAGCACGCCGACGCACACGGCGGCCTGCTCGCGATCATGCCAGGCCGGGTGCTGGCCGTACACGTGAAGGCGGGCGATGAGGTCGCCAAAGGTGCTCCCCTCGTGGTGCTCGAGGCCATGAAGATGGAACAGACGATCACTGCGCCATTCGCCGGAAAAATCGATCGTGTACTGTGCGCTCCCGGCGATCAGGTGCGCGAAGGCGCCGAGCTATTGGCGTTCGAAGATAAATAAGATAAAGGGGCCCGATGACATTCCTTCGTTCGCAGGATCTGTATCCGGCAGAGCCGGCCCGTGGCTGGATTCCCTGGGGCGCGCTTGCGCCGTTTCTGGCGCTCGTATTCATCATCGCCACCGCCTTGCCCGGCGACATGTTGATCTCGCAATTCGTAAACATCAGTCCCCAGGGAAACCCGCTGGATTCCACGGCGCTGGTTGCGTTCACTCTCGTGCCCTTCGGCTTCCTGCTGCTATTGCTGCTGGCGTGGGTCCGGTTCGTGGAGCGCCGTTCGCTTGCGAGCATCGGCTTTCGCGGTGAGCACAAACTGTGTGAATTCCTGCGCGGTCACGCGTTCGGGCTCACGGGTCTCTTCGCCGTCGTCATGATCATCTGGATGGCCGGCGGCCTCAAGCTCACGGCCGTGGTGCCGGCATTTTCACAGCCCGAGTCGCTGGTGCCTATCGTGCTCCTGCTGTTCACGTTCGCGTTGCAGTCGAGCGTGGAAGAACTGGTGATCCGCGGCTGGCTGATGTCGGTGCTCGCGAGGAAATTCAACGTGCCCATTGCGGTTGTCGTGAGCTCGGCGTTGTTCTCGCTGTTGCACTTCAGCCCGCGCGCTCACTGGCTGGTGTCGGTCGGCACGTTCCTGTTCGGGTTGTTTGCCTGCGCATGGGTGCTGAGGACGCGCAGTGTGCTCGGCATCATGGGCTGGCATGCCGGCTGGAACTGGCTGCTGGCCATTGGCTTCGGGTTGCCGCTCACCGGAATCGACGTGGGGATTCCGGCGTTGTTGTTAGACCTGCAACCGGTGGGCGCGGACTGGCTCACCGGTGGTCCGCAGGGCCCTGAAGCCAGCGTCGTGTGCTTCGGCTACTTCGTTCTCGGCATCGTCCTGCTGCGTTTTCAGCCCGGGAAGGCGAGCATCGCGTCCTGAACGCTGGCCGCCTTGCCCGCTGCGAACGTCGCGCCAGCTCCGCCACCGGTGTAGATGAACCCGACGAGATGATCGTCGGCGGCGAAGCCTAACGACTTCTTCACTTCGGTGTCGTACGCCGCTTCACCGGTTTTCCACGCGGCGACATAGCCCAGAGTGTGCAATGCCAGCAGGATGTTCTGCGCCGCGGCGCCGGCGGCCAGGATCTGCTCGATGGCCGGAATCTTGGTGCCCGGCACGATGCGACAGGCGACCACGATGATGAGCGGTGCGCGCAACGCCTTGCCGCGCTCACGCTGCAGATCACCGTCACTGAGGCCCGGGATGCGACGCAGCGCGGAGGCCGCCAGCATCTCGCCGAATTGTCGGCGCTGGTCGCCTTCGATGAGCATGAAACGCCAGGGGCGCAGCCGGCCGTGGTCGGGCGCGCGGACCGCGGCCTGCAGCACCGTGGCCAGATGGTCCTTCGTGGGGGCGGTATCGCCGAAGGTCTTTGCGGAGGCGCGCGTGTTCAGCGCTTCGATGGCTTCCATATTCGGATAGATTGGGGTAGCTAGACGAGCGAATGGTAGACGTTTTGCACGTCGTCATTCTGTTCGAGCGTGTCGATGAGCTCCAGCACTTCGGTGGCCTGCGCTTCGGGCAGCTCCACGGGCGTGGTGCAGATGTATTCGTGCGCAGCCGAGATCGGATGGATGCCGCGCTTCTCGAGCGCATCCTGCATGTGCCCGAACTCGGGGAAATCGCAGCGCGCCACGATCTGCGGCTCGCCCTTGTCGCCGATGCTGTCACCCATCTCATCGAGCCCGTGGTCGATGAGATAGAGCTCGAGGTCGTCGTGATCGATTCCTTCGGGCTTGAGGCGGAACACACCCATCTTGCGGAACTGGAAGGCGACGCTGCCGGTGGTTCCGAGATTGCCGCCGCCCTTGGAAAAGATGGCGCGGACCTGCGCCACGGTGCGCGTGGGGTTGTCCGTGGCGGCTTCGACGATGACCGCGACGCCATGCGGTGCGTAGCCTTCGTAGATGATCTGTTCGTAAGCGGTGGCGTCTTTGCCCGAGGCGCGCTTGATGGCTGCCTCGACCTTGTCCTTGGGCATGTTGAGGTTGCGGCTGTTCTGCACCGCACGCCGCAACGCCGGGTTGGAATTCGGATCCGCCCCGCCGGCCTTGACGGCCATGTTGATGTCCTTGGAGATGCGCGCGAACTGCTTGGCCATGCGGTCCCAGCGCGCAAACATCGTATGCTTTCGAACTTCGAAGATTCTGCCCATAGGCCGCGAATTCTGGCAGTAACGCGGCGAATGGCAAGAACTTACAGCTTGAACAATGCGCTCAGCGACATCCTCTTCAGTTCGGTTTCGCCGGATACCAACGACTCGTCGAGTTTGCCGATCTGCTGATACTCCGCCCGGATGGCCCAGTGCTTCGCAAACGACCACGTGACGCCGGCACCCGCCAGCCAAACGGTGCTCGCAAAATTGGCGTCCAGCGTACCCAAGCCGGCCTTGATTTCGCGACTGGCGAAAAATGCACCGCCGCGCAGGAACAGCTCGAAATTCTCACCCATCGGCAGCGTGCCCAGCAGCGACAGCGCGGGGCCCGTCACATGGCTCGAGTAATCCACGTTGAGCTCAGTGGGAAAGGGAAAAGGAATAGGCCCGCCGGGGTCACTGATCGTGTAATGCTCGGCGACGTCGGTGGTCCCGAAATCGACGTACTCCACCTCACCGGAAAAATATTTGTTGACGCGGTATCCCAGGCCAACACTCCAGGCCAACTTGCCGTTGTCCACGTCGACCTGATCGGGCTCGACGTGAAAAACGCCGAACGGATTGCCGATGTTGACGCCGGCACTCTCCGGATCCTCATCGCCCATTCCCAGCGACGCGGCCACATAGAAACCCGGTTCGGCGGCACCGGCACAGGCTGCAAACAGGCATAGGACTACGCCGGAAACGCTCAAACTCCATGACTTGTAATTCATTGGCCATTCTTCCTTTGTTACCCAATGCAGATCTGCCACGACTTCAGGAATCGTGACAGCGCAAGCGTGCAGCAGGCCGCCTGGGGCGATGCGCTAGTTAGGGTTTGGAAGCGGGAGCAGGGACGTCGCGCACGGGCACGTTGATATTACACACGTCGATGTGACCGGCAGGAGTGGTGAACCACTCCTCGCGGCGATTGCGGCGAGCTTCGACGAAGCTGGCGAAGAGAGGAGTGTCGGTACGCAGCACTTCGAGATTCGTGCGTTCGGATACCGGGACGTCGGCGGCAAGACGGATTGATTTGAGCGGTGCGCGCTGTTCGGGCTTTTCGTAGAAGCCGAGCGTGCCGGTGCCGCGCGGCAGCGAGGAGAGCAGCTCCATGCCGCGCAGCACGCGGCCGACGGTGACGATGTTGCGATCGAGATGCCGCGGTGCCTGCCCGATGACCACGTAGAGCTCGGTGCCGCTGCCGTTGTCCGGCGGGTTGTTGCGGCCAATGCCGACCATGCCGTAACAATGCGTGAGCCAGGCGGTTGCGGACGCCTTGCGGTCGACACCCACGGGAAAGCCGTCGATCCAACCCGTCTCGGGCGCGTAACTATCCGCATCCGGTAGTTTGACGAAGTGGATCTTGCTGTTCCAGGGTACGACCGACTCGTCAGGGAGGGTGCGTATCGGCGGATCGATCTTGCGCTGTTCGTCGACATCGCCCCATTGCACGACGTAATTGTCCTGCACACGGGCAATGGGCAAGCCATCGTAGAACTTTTCAGCCACGAGTTGCCTGATGACGGCGATGTGTTGCGGCGCGAATTGCGGAGCGAGTTCGATGACCACGCGCCCGGCCGCGAACTCCACATAAAGAGTGAAAGCGGGATTCGGCCGGCGCCAGTCGGCAGGCTGCGCGGATTCCAGCACCTCCGCCGTGGTCGGCGGCTTGTTCTTGTCGCTCGGGCCGGCGGCGAAAACGGCGCTGGCGGCCGCAAGGCACAAAGTTGCGAGTGATGTGCGGATCATCATTTGTCGTGCTTCTGGACGCCGATGCGCAGTGTGTTGGTGGCGATGCGCACTTCGAAGAGGAACATGAGGAATGCCGTCGACAGACACACCATCGACGCCACGAACATGACCGCGATGACGGCGCCCACGCTCATCGGCGTGAATGCGCTGGCGAAAAGCAAAGTGACGACCAGGGCCGTGAGCAGCGCGGAAGTGGTGCACAGCGCGATGGCGCTGTTGATATATCGGGCGCGACGCAGGATCACGCGCAGATCCTTGTCGATGATCTTGAGCTTGGGCTCGCTATTGGTTACCTCGCGCCGGTCTTCGAGCGTGCGCGCGCGGTCGACGATGCGCGACAACCGCTGCGTGAGCATGCTGAGCGTGATGCCGACACCCGAGAGCAGGAACACCGGACCCAGCGCCAGCTGGATGATGTGGGCGACATTCTCTGTTTGCAGGTCGACGCCGGTCATGGGGACGAAGTCTGCCATAACCGCATCGCCGCGGCCGAACTGCGCGGGACTACTCGTCGCCTTTGGTCGGCTTGCTTTCCTTGCCGAGCAGGTAACCCGCGATGGCGCCGAACAGGCCGACGATGGGTGTCAGCTGATCGTTGCTGAAGCCCGCGACCAGCAGCAACGCCGACAGTCCGACGATGATGACCACACCATACAGTCGCAGGATGTCCTGACCGGCATAACTGCGTTACTTTTCTCCCTGTGATTCCTGCCACACGGTAAGTTAGGCCGCTCCGGCTCCAATTGCCACTTCAGGATGAACTCCCGCTCGTCGCGCCGGTCCGACTACGGTAGTTTGCTGCACGTTACCGTCCGCAAGTGGAGGTCCTGCCCGTGATCCGAACCATCATCTTCTCGATTGCCCTGGTCATCGCGGCCGCGATTCTCGGCTACCAGGTCAAGCAGGTCGGCGGCGGACGCGAGTCCATCTCGGTCAAGGGCCTGGCGGAAAAGCCCATCAAGGCGGATCGCGCGGAGTGGACCGTGAACCTGATGGCCAAGGGCGCCACGATTGCCGATGCGCTCGGCAAGTTGCGCAAGGAACGGCCGGCGCTCGACCAGTTCATGGGCAAGGCCGGTTTCGAAGCCGCGGTGCTCACCGAATCCAACGAGTCGGCTGAGCCTAACTATGAACAGGTGGAAGGCCGCAACGGCAACATGCGGTCGGTGCAGGACGGGCACATCGCGCGGCAGTCCATCACCATCAATACCGCCGACATCGGCAAGATCCTCGCGGCGGCCAAAGGCATCGTGCAGTTCGAAGCCGATGGCCACCCGGTCAACTACGGCGAACCGCAGTTCCTGGTGTCGAACCTCGAAGACGTGAAGATGTCGCTGATTGGCGCGGCGATGCAGAATTCGCGCGCTCGGGCGGAAGAATTCGCGAAGAACGGCGGCGTGGAGGTCGGCGCGATGCGTTCGGCCTCACAAGGCGCGTTCTACATCCTGCCGGCCAGCGCCAACGCGGACGTCAGCGACTGGGGCGGCACGTACGACAAGACCACGGTCGACAAGATCGCCCGGGTAGTCGTCACGGTCGACTATGGAATTCGCTAGTGCTTGTCCTGGGCGCGTCGCCCGCGCGCCTGGCGACGGTTGATTTTCGGCGTCTCGCCGGCGGGCAGCGCGCCACCGATGTCAGCAGAACGTCGAGGGTTTGAGCGGCGGTCTTCGAAGTGCTTGTAGACGCAGCGGCATTTACCGCTATTCGGGCAATTGGGAAGCGGCAGGCGGGGGGCATCCTGGGACAGAAAGCGCATGTTTCGGCACAAGGCCGCCGCGGCGCAGCTGGTGTTGTGCAACACCACCGTGACTGCATGCCAACGGGAAGTACGCTTCTTCACAGTCACAGCCTATGACTGGAAGCCCCGCGGCAGAAACCTGCCCGCAATAGTTCTGTGACTAACCACCAGCGAAGAAGTTAACTCCGCCGCGGCGGCCGGCCAAATCCGGCGACTGCATCACAGGGCGCCCTTAGGAGCCGTTCAGGCCAGCAGCGCCTCGTCCACGCGCGACGCACGCTTGCGCTCGTGTTCGAGCAGCTTGCGCTTGCGGATGCGGATGCTCTTCGGCGTGACCTCGACGAGTTCGTCATCGGCGATGAATTCCACCGCGTATTCGAGCGTGAGATCGATGGGCGGCGTGAGGATCAGCGCGTCATCCTTGCCGGCGGCGCGCACGTTCGTGAGCTTCTTGGTCTTGATCGGGTTCACGACGAGATCGTTTTCGCGCGAATGGATGCCGATGATCATGCCTTCATACACCGCCTCGCCATGCGAGACGAACATGCGGCCGCGTTCCTGCAACGCGAAGATCGAGTACGCCACGGCGAAGCCGGGTTCGCTGCTGATCAGCACGCCGTTGTGGCGGTCGGGGATATCACCGGCGAGGGGCGCGTAGCCGTCGAAAATGTGGCTCTGCAGGCCGGTGCCGCGAGTAGCGTTCATGAACTCGGTCTGGAAACCGATGAGACCGCGCGCGGAGACGCGGTACTCGATGCGCACGCGGCCGCGGCCGTCGTTCGCCATGTCTTTCAGCTCGCCCTTGCGCTTGCCCAGCGCTTCCATGACGCCGCCCTGGTGGGCCTCGTCGATGTCGACCGTCAGTGCTTCGAAGGGCTCGAGCACCACGCCGTCGAGGGTCTTGGTGAGCACGCGGGGTTTGCCCACGGCGAGCTCATAACCTTCGCGGCGCATGTTCTCGATGAGAATGGTGAGATGCAGCTCGCCGCGGCCCGAGACGCGGAATACGTCGGCGTCGGCGGTTTCATCGACGCGCAGCGCCACGTTGCTTTCGAGTTCGCGCATGAGGCGTTCGCGAATCTGGCGGCTGGTGACGAACTTGCCTTCCTTGCCGGCGAGCGGCGAGGTGTTCACCTGGAAATTCATGACGAGCGTCGGTTCGTCGACGGAGATCGGCGGCAGCGCATCGTGCTGGTCGACCTCATTGATCGTGTAGCCGATGTGCACGTCCTCGATGCCCGTGACTGCGACGATGTCGCCGGCCACGGCTTCGGCGACCGACTCACGCGTCAATCCCTTGAACGTCAGCACCTGCTGAACTTTTGCGGCGCCGTGATCTTCGTTGCCGTTCCAGAGCTGGATCATCTGGCCGGCCTTGATCGTGCCGCGGCGGATGCGGCCGATGCCGATGCGTCCGACATACGAGTTGTAGTCGAGCGTCGAAATCTGGAACTGCAGCGGCGCATCGGGCTCGCTCTTCGGTGCCGGCACGTGGTGCAGGATGGCCTCGTACATCGCGCGCATGTCGGGCTCGCGGCGAGTGTGATCCTGACTGGCCCAGCCTTCGAGCGCCGAGCAGAAGATCACGGGGAAATCGAGCTGGCGATCGGTGGCGCCCAGCTTGTCGAACAGCTCGAAGGTCTGGTCGACGACCCAGTCGGGGCGGGCGCCCGGACGGTCGATCTTGTTGACCACGACGATGGCATTGAGCCCCAGCGCCAGCGCCTTGCGCGTGACGAAACGTGTCTGCGGCATCGGGCCTTCGACGGCGTCGACCACCAGCAATACTGTGTCGACCATCGACAACACGCGTTCCACTTCGCCGCCGAAGTCCGCGTGCCCGGGCGTGTCGACGATGTTGATACGCGTGCCGCCGTATTGGATGGCGCAGTTCTTCGCCAGGATCGTGATGCCGCGTTCCTTTTCGATGTCGTTCGAGTCCATGACTCGCTCGGCGATTTTCTCGTGCGCGGCGAAGGTGCCGGACTGACGCAGCAGGCAGTCGACCAGCGTGGTCTTGCCATGGTCGACGTGCGCGATGATCGCAATGTTTCGAATCGGAAGATTTGCCATAGAACTCATGGGCTTACGCGACAGAAGGGGCGCGCAGGCAGGGGCCAAGGGGCGCGCACGGTACCACAAGGCGTGTCAAACGCCAAAGACGCGCTCGGAAATGGGGACATTCCTCATTTCCTTGTCATAAACGACGAGATGCGCAGCCTTTCACAGACGTGGCCGTTTATGACAAGGAAATGAGGAATGTCCCCATTTCCGGAGCCACAATGCCGCGTGGACGTCGACAACAAGAACGACAAACAGTCGCCCGGCGAGGTCACCCGTCTCCTGCAGAGTTGGGCCGACGGCGACAAGACCGCGCTCGAGGCGCTCTGGCCCATGGTCTACGACGACGTGCGGCGACTGGCACGCCGGCAAATGGCGGGCGAACGCGGCGATCACACACTGCAGAGCACGGCGCTCGTGAACGAGGCCTTCATCCGGCTGGCGGGCCAGCGCGTGTTCGAGTGGCAGAACCGCGAGCAGTTCCTGTCGCTGGCTGCGCAGATCATGCGGCGGGTACTCGTGGACTACGCCCGGCAACGCGGCGCGCAGCGGCGCGGCGACGGCGCAAAGAAACTGAGCCTGTACGACACGCAGGCGGCCATCGAGGTCGATGAAGCCCAGGCGCTGAATTCATTGAACGACGAGCGCGTAGATGTGCTCGCCATCGACACGGCCCTGACCAGGCTTCAACAGATCGATGAACCGCAGAGCCGTATCGTCGAGCTGCGCTATTTTGGCGGTTTGACGCTCGAGGAAACCGCGAGCGTTGCAGGCATTTCGCTCGCCACCGTCAAGCGCGAATGGGCCATGGCGCGCGCCTGGTTGCGCCGCGAGCTCGCAGCGCACGATGCAGGCGCGGCCAGTTGAGCTCCCTGGATTGGGGCGCCGTGAAGGCGCTGTTCTCCGCGGCGGTCGAGCTGCCGCGCGAGGGTCGCGCCGCATATCTCGCGCTCGAAGCGGGTGGTGAACCGGCGCTCATCGCCGAGGTGCAGTCGCTGCTCGACTCGCACGAAAAGGCCGGTGGTTTCCTCGACACCGTGACGCACGAGTTCCGCTCGCAGGCGTTCGCCGCCTCGGGCCCAGCGACCAGCCGCGTTGGTGAGCGCATCGGCGTTTACCGCATCGTCGGGTTGCTAGGCACCGGCGGCATGGGCGATGTGTTCGAGGCGGTTCGCGACGACGACCAATACCGCGCCGAAGTCGCCATCAAGCTCATGCGGGCCGACGTGCGCAGCACTCTCACCGAGCAGCGATTCCGGTTCGAACGCCAGATCCTCGCCGGGCTCGATCATCGCAACATCGCGCGGCTGCTCGATGGCGGGACCACGGATGGCGGTATTCCGTACGTGGTCATGGAGCTCGTGACGGGTCAGCCCATCGATGCCTGGTGCGATGCGCGCCAGCTCGGTGTGCGCGACCGCGTGCAACTTTTCCTGCAGGTGTGTGCGGCCGTGAGCTACGCGCATCAGCATCTCATCGTGCACCGCGACCTCAAGCCCAACAACATCCTCGTAACCGCCGACGGATCCGTGAAGCTGCTCGACTTCGGCATCGCCAAGCTGCTCGAGGCCGAAGCGAACACCGATGTCCTCGAAGCCAACGCGACCGCCACCACGCTGCGCGCCATGACGCTCGACTACGCCAGCCCCGAGCAGGTGAGCGGTGCGCACGTGACCACGATCAGTGACGTGTATTCACTCGGTGTGGTGCTCTATCGCCTGCTCACGGGCAAGAGCCCATATGCGGTTCGTACCAACGATGCCGCGCGCATGGCGGAGATCCTGAGCGACAGCACGCCGACGCGGCCAAGCCAGGTGGAACGCAAGGTGGACGCCGACCTGGACAACATCCTGCTGATGGCGCTGCGCAAGGAGCCGCAGCGGCGCTATGCAAGCGTCGAGCAGCTTGCCAGCGACCTGCGGAACTACCTCACCGGCATGCCGGTGAGTGCGCGCGGTACCTCGCTGCGTTATCGGGCGGGCAAGTTCGTAAAGCGGCGGCGGATCGAACTCGCAGCGGGTGCGCTCGTCGGTTGCGCGCTGCTGGGTGCACTGGTGTTCTCACTGCGCGAAGGCCGCATCGCAGAACACGAGCGCCACGTCGCGCAGCAGCACTTCGACAGCGTTCGCAACCTCGCCAATACCATGTTGTTCCAGCTCCACGACGAGATGGCAAAAGACGCGGGTTCACTGAAGTCCCGCGAAATGCTGGTGAAGACGTCCCTGGAGTATCTCGATGCGCTCTACAAGCAAGGTGGGTCGGACCGGCAGCTGCAGGAGGAGCTCGCCAATGCGTACGTCAAGGTCGCCTTGATCCAGGGCAGTGACACGGTATCCAACCGGGGCAACTTCGCGGGAGCGTTGGACAGCTATGCACGCGCCATTGCGCTTCTCACGCCGCTGATGGCAGCCGATCCAGCGAATCATCACGCGGGCTGGGCGCTCGCCCACGCGTACATAGAGCAGGCGGCCCTCTTGATGGTCGTTCGCGGCCCGAAATTCGCGCGCGATTCCGCCGAAGAAGGAGTCGCTCTCACCGAAGCTTTCGCGCCGAAAATATCCGACGAAGCGCAGCGCCTGGCCCGGTTCGTCAGCGCCTACCAGACGCAGGCTCGCATCCGGGGATTCATGGGACTGTCGCTCGAGGCCATGGATTCACTCGATAAGCTCATCAAAGTCAGCGAAACATACTGGCATGCCCACCCGGATGACGAACGAGCGTTCCAGGCGTTGAGTACCGCGTACAACAATGC
>Ga0307513_10009163_pt1 | contig 12536 bp, 8 predicted proteins | sample 15_EM_MG_FD_202174 | JGI IMG/M metagenome (GOLD analysis project Ga0307513, IMG submission 202174) | Populus trichocarpa ectomycorrhiza microbial communities from riparian zone in the Pacific Northwest, United States - 15_EM | ecosystem: Host-associated > Plants > Roots > Unclassified | place... | reverse complement strand
TGCTGCAAATTCTTACAAGAAACAACTCATGCTGGACTATGTAGTTGCCGCATATGGAAAGCCTGCGGCATGTAAACAAGTTATTTGGCACCATGAATGATATCATAGGAATATAATTCTTCACTCTTGTTAATTTTTTAATCTATGCAATTGGGCCTTGAAGCTTGCACTTATTGATGGAATCGTGATGGGAGCTGGTGCTGGGCTATCCATGCATGGAAGGCTCAGATTGCCACTAAAAACACTGTATGCTTCTGCTACAAATCTTGATTCCTTAACTAGTTTCATATGTGAATCAACTCTTTTGATACATGAACTTGCATATATATATATATAGGTGTTTGCTATTCCTGGACCTTTTGTTGATGATATTGGGCATCATATTTTCTTTCAGGGTTCCCTGGGAATTTTTGTTACTTGGGAGTCGAATTTGATAGTAGCGAGCAAATTTAATTTAATTTAATATATCACTGGATCATATCATAGCATCTCAATTGAAAACCTAATGAGTTTTTTTTTTTTTTTTTTTTGTACTGCTTCATCATGGTTCCTAATACCTTTGTATAGGCCACTGATCCAATTCAATCCCAACACCTAAAATTCTCGCCCCAAGAGGAAGAGGATGCTCTTGTATCACTTTGAACTTTTACAATTTATATATTTTGATCTTATATATACCTTCGGAGGTTTGCATCGTTGAAATCTTATTCTCTTGTCATAGGATCTCCATTTAGTGGAAAGTTTAGCTTCTGATGCATGTGGAAGCTAATAACAAAGCAATATCATAGAAAATACAAGAATTTTAATGAGTAAAAAGAATTGTAAATATAAATTTACAATTTACAATTTTATTCTTTGAAATTTAAATATATAGTGTTTGCCTCTTCGAAATGTTTACAAGATCTTGGTCATGAAAAACTACAAAACAATATAAAATCTAAAAATATTAAGAAAACTAAAAGAAAATCCAAAATAAAAATAATAAAATTAACCCAAACAATAATTTTTAGGCTTAGTTCTAAAAGATCCATCAATTTAATAAACGACGACGCAATGGCTTCTCAAAGGAAAAAAATATTTATAGAATCACATGAAAAAATTTGAATTCGATTTAATAGTCAAATCTCCTATTATTTTAGTTTTAAGAGTTAATATAGTCTCCCAAAACTATATCTTTTCTCTCAACATGTTTAATTCATGGTATTCAAATAGTCTGTTTGAATCAGTATTTTATCCAGTAATATCAAATACTCACATGAACCTTCAGTTTTACAAGGTCGGCTGCATCAGCTTGCTCGAAAATAAACTTTGAATCTAGATATGATAATAATAATAAAATATTAGCTTACGTATTTGTATTTTCAGGAAAAGGGAAAAAATACCTCCTTGTGTTGGCCTGGAAAATTAAAGAAAAGATTACTCTCTGTATGTTGGAATTTCTCTGTTTTTCTTTTTGAAAAGAGTCATAGTAAAATCTCTTATCTTCTTGTATCTTATAGTAAAGGGAAATGAGATTCTCACCGGACCTTCTCTCTCTCTCTTTATTTTTTTTTTTATAACCTGAGATGTTCAGGTCAGTTTACTCGCACCACAACTAATTTCTAGATCCACTGAATACCTTGCAAGCCCAGTGAACAATAAAACACCATGAGGGTGACAAGCATGCATAAAAAGAATCGAACCCGAATACAGAGAAAAAAAACAAATCTCTTTCCCCACTAGGCCACAATCTCAAGTGCAAACCTTCTTTCTCTTGATTAATGGAGTGGGTTGAGTTATTTTTTAAATTTCAACTTGGTCATCATGATAAAGGTATATTCATCCAAATACTTGTAATAAAAAAAAAATGCTATTTTATTTGGTTTAATTTTTGAGGATTTAGAGTTGTATTTCTTTTTCATATAAAGATAAGATTTATAAATTATTTTTACGATAAATCTCATGTTTTTGCGAGATTGAGAAATATAGTATACTTAACTAATTCTCTAAATTTTTTAATTAAAAAACTAGCATTGAATGCCTGGTAAAATTCAAGTAAATTAATTTTATTAGTTGCGCTTTTCATTATCCAAGACTTAGTAATTGGATAGTGGATTTAGATCTAAAAGATTTTTTTTAAGTTGTTCAATTAAAAAGTCAACTCATAAAAATATCAACTCTTATTCCTATAAAATCGCATATCTAAATAATACTAAGTGATTTAGTTTATTTTTTGTGTAAAAAATAATATTTAAATTCTAAAATAGAATAAAAAAAAGTTAAAAAAAAATTTGTCATCACTAACCTATAATTAATAATAATAATAATAATAATTCAGGTAAAACAACGACTCGTCGCCTACTCTAAAAGAAATATCTCCCAGACGACATGGTACTAAAAAACAATTCTCTTTTTGTTCTTCTTTTTTTTTTCCTTATCAACGACACAAATCACTCTCTCTCACGCACACAGAGAGAAAAAATACGTAAACCCTAATTGAATCCCAAATTTCTTCAATTAAAGCCTAAGTGGATCCCAAATTATTCAATCAACGATCGATATGGACTCATCAGCCGCAACAACGCTCAGTTCAGAGCAAACAGAAGCAAACGCCATTAACAAGCGAGCAGAAACGGGAACGGAAGCACTGACAGAGGCAGGACAGCAACAAGGGCAGTCACAATCACAGGATAAGTGGCCGGGATGGCCAGGAGACAATGTGTTTAGGTTAATAGTGCCGGTATCGAAAGTAGGGAGCATAATTGGACGGAAAGGAGAGTTGGTGAAGAAAATGTGTGATGAGACACGTGCTCGGATTCGTATTCTTGAAGGTCCTCTTGGTATTACTGATAGAATTGTAAGTTAAAGCTTGTTTTTTTAGTGTTAAAGCTTGTTTTTTTAGTGTTAAAGTTTGTGTCTTCTGTGCTTTGTTAATATCTTTGTTGAAGTTGGGGGTTTGGATGTTAAAGTTTGTGCCTTTTTGTGGGATTTTGTGTGAAAGAAGGGATTTTTAATTTTTTAATTTATTTTTGGGAACTGAGAAGAATTTGGAGTGTTTTGAGGCACAGGTTGTTGAGTTGAGAGTTTCTGTTGGTCGATTTTCAGTTTTGATTGCAGCATATTAAAATAAGAAGGATGGATCTTGGTGTTGTTTTTTGTTATTTTTTTCTGTTAAATAGGAGTATCTGTTTTATTGTTTAGTATTATAATAACAATATCATGCAATGGGAAATCTGTTATGAATTGTTAGATACATATTCCATGTTCACGAGCTTGAATGAGCTGACCCTAGCCTTAATTTTATATATATATATATATATATATATATATATATATATATATATATATATATATTTTTGTTGATTCTAAAACACCCTGAAGGGAGGCTTGGCTAATTCTACTGTGAATGAATGTAAACAAGAATTGAAAATCTCGTAGCTTTAATGTTAGAAGGAAAACCCTAAGAGTAGATGAATTAACTTGTAGAAGGACTCGAGGTTTGGAGTATTGTAGTCAGATTTTTTTAATTTATTGTGTTGAATTTGACATGAAGTTGATCACTTCTGTTGGTGGCTTTTGAGTTTTGAAAAAAAAAGGGACAGGTTTATATTATATTAACAAAAGTTGAGGTTGGTGTTATTTTGAGTGATTTCTTCAATGTAAATGAGTGAGTGTGAAGAAACAAAATCATGAAATGGAAAAGTTGATATGAATCATTAAATATATGGCACATGTTCATGAGCTTGGATGAACACCATTTGAAAGTTCAATTTAACCCAAATAAGAACTCCTTCATGGGTTTTGTTTGCAAGCTGTAGGAAGCTGAACTTAGTCCTAATTGTGTTTACTCGTTGAATGTAAAGGCCCTAGGAGAGACTTGGGCTGATTCGACTACTGTTGGTGAATGGAAGTAAGATGGAAAAGCTCTGGTCTATTTGTAAATAGCCATATTGGATTGAACAGTTTGAATTATTTGTGTTATGATTTTCTTTGTATTGAGTCACAGTTTTACTCCTTCCTGGAACTGTTATGATTAATGTAGATGTTTCTTTTCAGGTTCTGATTTCTGGTAAAGAAGAGCCTGAAGCTCCACTATCTCCTGCAATGGATGCAGTATTGAGAGTGTTCAAGCGTGTGAGCGGTCTATCTCCTGGTGAGGGTGACAACACAGGTTCAGCCGCTGCTGCTGCTGCTGCTGGCTCTGCATTTTGTTCCATAAGGTTACTGGTTGCATCTTCACAGGCAATTAACTTAATTGGGAAGCAAGGATCCATAATCAAATCAATACAGGAAAACAGTGGTGTAGTTGTGCGTGTTATGGCAGAAGGTATGCTTCAAACAATCATTTTCCTCTTTATTTAAGCAATTGGATTTGACCAAGTTGCATTTTGTTGAAAACAAAATTGAGCAGAAAGTATAGAGGCAGTGGCGTGCTGTGCTATTTCTATTTCTATTTCAATTTACAGTTTCTATTTCAAACTTTGTGTTCTTTTCCTGTATGTGGTTCCTCAATTTGTGTTACTAACTTTAAGAAAGCTTTTATAACATAACGTTTTTTATAGATGCAAATTCTAAGCAACTGAAGACCAGTTTTCACTAAAAGATTGTAACATGTTATTATTTTGGTTCTCTGGACTCGATTTTCCAAGGCCCTTTGCTCGGATGGACTGGAATTTGACGATGTTTACTTAAGGATTGCTATACTGATAACTCCTCTAGGTGTCACTATTTATCTGATTTTTTCTCCTTTTTTCAATTGGTACAAACTCTGATGCTCTTTTTTTACTCGTAGATGATATACCCACATATGCTACTTCAGATGAGAGAATTGTGGAAATACATGGTGAAGCTATGAAGGTTTTTAAAGCATTAGAAGCAGTAATAGGACATCTAAGGAAGTTTTTGGTTGATCACAGTGTCATTCCTATATTTGAGAAAACTGTAAGTCCAACAATTTAAAGTTGCTGGATTTTGACTATGAGAATCATGAAGTAACCCAAGTTCTTTTGCAGTACAATGCAACAATTTCACTGGAACGCCCTGCAGATGCCTGCGCTGATAATGCTCAGCCCTCGCTGCATTCTGCTCCTGCATTTTCAAGTGGGATTATTTCTGATTATTCCCTATCTTTGAAGCGGGATCCATCAATATATGAACATGAAACACATTTTGAACACAAAATCTCACAACCTGGATTCTCACTTTATGGAGATCCTGGACTTGTTGGGTTACGTTCAACTGGACTTGGCCGTGCTACTGCTCCTATAGTAACTCAGGTTGGTTTAATTATCTATTTGTTCTTATATTATAGTCAAGTATGATTTTGGCTGATTGGTTATAGTTCTTTGTGACGTGCATGCTCATGACAAAAAATCTTGTTTTATCTTTAGCATTTCTGGTTCCTTCACTTAAACTTTTGCAGTTAGGAAAATGACTCCCAAATTCCATGCCTCTTCTGCCATGACATCTTATAATGTGATGTTCTTATCTCCTATTTTTGTTTTGGCACCGTGCCTAAGACTGGAAAACCCTGTTATTTTCCTATGCTTTGGCAGCATGCCTAGGGCTGATTGATTATGGTTCTTCCTGACATGCATGCTCATGTCAAAAAGGCTTATCATCTAAATTAGAACGTTTCTGGTTCCTAAAGATTTGCTAAATGATTCTCAAATTCCATGCCTCTTCTTCCTAAGGCTTACCACCACTTCGAATGTTATGTTTTTTTCTCTGTCTAACTATGCTCTAGCATCATGCCTAAGGCTGAATTTAATTGCCTAGATGGGGGAAACTGTGTGGCTTAACAGTTCTGCTGTCTTCATTTTTTTCTTGGAACAATCTTTAGAGCAAGCATGCTGATCAATCAAAATATCATTTGTTATTTCATGTCTCCATGTTACTTGGGATAGATTGAGAACACTGTTACTATCTTGTTCAGGTGACACAGACAATGCAAGTACCTCTGTCATATGCTGAGGATATCATTGGTGTTGCTGGATCCAATATTGCCTATATTCGTCGTACCAGTGGGGCAATCCTTTCAATACAAGAGAGCAGAGGCTTGCCTGATGAGATCACCGTGGAAATTAAGGGTACCAGTTCTCAGGTTCAGATGGCGCAACAGCTTATACAGGTAGGTGTCTTTAATAGCAAGTTAGTTTTGCTACGTACCAACATTTTTCCTCAACCCCCCCCCCCACCAACCCACCACATGCACACGTATTCATTCACTCGTCTTCCTTGATTATCTGTCTGCATATACATTTGGACCTGGAATTTGCTCATCTCCACATTTTGGGTCTAATTTCCACATTTTTTCCAGCATAAAACTTTGATATTCATACACCATTGACATTCCATTCATGTTCAAATCATAGAAATTTGGTGATTTTAGCACTTAACAGGAAGTATTAAATGATTAATTTTTGTAGTCTCCCTATGACCTGCAGCTAATGTCTTGAATCTTGTTTGCAGGAGTTCATTAGTAATCACAAGGAACCAACGCCAAATATGTATGGGAAGATAGATGTAGGATTGAATGCATATTCACAAATTGCAGAAAGTGGCTACCCTTCATCCTCATTTACATCACATCTAGGAGGGTATGGATCCTCAAGTATAGGAGGGTATGGATCTCCCGGTGCAGGAGGTGCAGGAGGTTACAACAGTTATAGATATTGAATGTGTGCGCACGATACATTCGTTGGATACTTGTTTGAGCAAAATAGTAATTTGAAAACTTGAGCTCTCTATTCACTATTCAGTCATAGCTATTTCATCTTATAAAAAGAAAAAAATGAAATGGATCTATTTTCTTGTTCATGTTTATGCAAAGCTTGAATGATTCCTGAACTGGTTTCACATCGACAATTCTTGACATCAGATAAATGCGAAGCGGTTATTGTTTGGTTGGTTAATTGACAAGATCATTGAGTTGTCAGGGTATTTGGTCTAGTGAATTTGACGAAAAATCCTGATGGAAAGGTTCTTAACCTCAGAAGATCTTAACCACTGGGTTAATTCTCGTTTGAAATGAAATTTAAATCCACAAAGAACCTAAAGAATAATGATGTAATGATCATGCTTTGAAACACAGTAAATTAAAGTAGGTCAAAATGTATAACAAGCATGATAGATTGATATACAGAAGCCTAAATTTTTTGTTTTCTTGTTAATACCTTGAAGAATCACAGACCGACAAAAAGATGGTTTCAAGAATGAATTGTGATATTGGGTATTATTGGGTAGACAGCGAATGACAACCAAAGGGACATGACTTGAGCAATTAGGCTATAAGTGTCTGGAAGCAGTAAAGTCCTGCTGGGGACTCGCTGACAGAGCAAAGTAATGGCGAAGATGACACCAGAAAAGCTAGCCCCCTTGGTTTAGGTTGATTTTCTTCTTTTTCTTTATCATGATACAGCAGAGGGGAAAAAAAGAAAAGAGAATGATATGCAGCTTTCATTCTGAAGTAGGATGTTACACAGATAACAATTTAGATAAAAGTGTTCATCTTATTACTATTTTGATTTTACAATCCATGTGTTAAACAATCGCATATATCTTCCAAGTCAGATTTCAGCCAGGCAAAACTCTATTGGGAAACATGTATTTGTATAACTGCAAAATAAGAGTGAGGCCGCAAACAGCTAACGAGAACAGCTAAAAACAAAAAAAAAACCCTACAAAATTGGCTGTCATGACTCATGACTCCCATTAACGATCGAGCATCAACAGCCTAAGAGTTCCAATATGCATCAAAGAGAGAGTGCAATACGTCTATAGACTGCTTGAAAAGTTTGTCCCCCATTCCTAGCAACCTTTTGCCCTTCTTCAGTTGCTGTACACAAGAGTTTCACGGCTGGATCTGCTTGAAGTTCCTCCTCTGTGAGGGCTTCAAACATGGGGTGATTATCCAAACAAGTCTTCATCCACTCTCCAAGTTCTTCCACATCTGTAATCGTATAGATAATTCCACCAACCTCTAGAACATATGCATACTCATCAAGCAAATGTGGACTGATCACTCGTCTACGATGATTCTTCTCTTTGAAATGAGGATCAGGAAACAGGAAAAACATTTTTGTAAGCTGCCCCTTCTCAAAGTAATTGGGAAGGTACTTCATCGAATTGGTGCGCACTACAGAGACATTTTGATATTGACCGGGATTTGTTGTCCTCAATGCTAAAATCCTTTCCTTAACGTACTCTGCCACCTTATCCCTAAGCTCCATCCCAATCATCAAGGTCTCTGGAAAAAGTGTTGAAAGACTAACAAGAAGCCCCCCAAAACCACAACCAATATCAGCAAACTGAACCATTTTGATACAGCCAACTTCACAAGACAAGGAAAAGAATTGAGGGTAATGAAGCGAGAAGTCAACATGACTAGGAGAAATCGGAACAGGGAAATGCGAATCACTCAACGGATTGCTATGCGCTCGTGCTCGATAAAAACGCTTCCTAGGCAAGCCAGTTGACTTACTGATTGTCGGGTTTGCTTCGTTTTCTAACATTTCTGTCTATCTCCACCAACTGCATAAACAATAACAAACAGAATTCTCAACCCCAAATTAAAGAAGCTTGAATTTAATCCACTCTCAATAGGTTCATCGTCATAGTTAAGCATTTTCATTCCTTTGATGAATAAAAACCTAAAAGGAGGTGCCAATCATTAAAAAGCTCACAAATTCCCCAAAATATTAAAACTAAGAACCAAATTAAATCTCAATATCTTACGAATCATAATGTACAAACATCAATCATCATTACTCAAAAAGACATACAAGCAATATAGATGTTTCTGTTCTTTTTTCTTTTTCGTTCCTTTCATTACAGCAACAGAAACAAAGTGGTGTAAGAGAAGAAAAGAAAGAGATGATACCTGAAAGTCACTAAGCTAATGTTGTCTGATTGCTTTCAAAACCTCTTGCAAATCGAATAAACTTAACCAGAAGGATGAGGGAACAAATTCAAATTAGGGTTTCCAGTGTTTGCTTCTTGCAATGGGCTCTAATTGAAAACTAGAGGAAGGTCATTTATTGGCCCATTTATTCTTAGGTATTCTTGAATGGGCTACGATACGTGTTTTGGTTTACGGCCCAATTATTTATTAGGCCTATAAACATCTCAAAGCCCAAACGACAAAATAATTCCTGTTTAAAATGAAGATCACCGGTTGAGGTCATTGTATATATGAAATTAAAATTTTATTTTGTTACATATATTTGACGAGAAAAGGGAAGGAAATTGAAGAATTTCAACAACTTATGGGTATTGGGTGGTCTCTATATACTGAAGGAAAAATAAGAAATTATTAATAACAATTCAAACCATTAATATATATATAAGCCACGTGGAATTAATTAATAGCAATGAGGTTATCACCAAGAATTTTTTTTGTAAAGTAAAGCAATTTGCTCAGCTCTCCCAGCTAGCTTGCTGAAAACAAGTACCTATGGCTTCATTCTTGGATAATTCAAGGGAAGGTGCTCAAGCAACCCTAGCTAGCTAGGAGTAGTACTTTAACTCCTTCAGAATTATCCTTACACTATTTCTCACTGCTCCCTGAATCTTGAGACTACAAGATCTACAAGAAACATATGCACTTGGACTCTTACAGCCTGACATGATCTGAGCATACATCTCCTTATCGGATAACTTCTTCAATATTGACATGCAACTACCTTTTTGAATATTTTGCACCCTCGTTGGAAACAAAATTATCTCTCCTTGATTAATTCTTCTCTTGGAACGTAAACACACGCATAGTTATATATTCGTTTATAAAAGTTGCTTAATCACCGTATTTCTTGCATAAACACACCGGAAAAGACGTCACGATGAGATCAATTACCAATATTCTTATATTATTTCGAAGTGTTTGACAAGTAGCATACCAAGGATGAATCTACAACCACATTAGGGTTTTTATTGTTCTAGAGAGTCTTCACGACAAGTCCATATCAACCACTCCACCATTAAATCTACGAATTTGTCTAAAAAAGATACAATTAAACATGTTTGGTAACGATGTTTGATAACGATGATGAAAATAAAAATGGAAAAATAAATATGTTTTTAAAATAATATTTAAATTAATCTTTATCGAAACAGAAACGACATAGAAACATGTTATCTCTATCTCGACCGTCATTATTTTTTTTTGTTATAAAACAATAATCAAACATTATTTTACAGTCGGAAACAACCAAATGGTAATGTATAGTTAAACTAATTTCCTCCTTCTTTCCTCCTTCTTTGCTCAAACAAACACGAAATCTTTAATTATAATTCACAATAACAAAATGATTTTGAGTTTGGCATCGAGTGATATTAATTTAGGATGACTCATGTCTTCAAATGAATGTAAGACTCTCTAACGAAAAATCCAATTGTCGGCCAAATAACTAAACAAAGAGTTGGACCCTAATTGCATTCACTTTATATATACAGTGGTTAACCGTTAAATGATCCCAAAAATATTTTATTTCATAGCCCTTTCTTTTTAATAAATCAAATTAAGATGCATATAGTTTTTGCTTATATAAACTACCATTTGTGGAGACTTTCAGTAGCATTTGAAAATAGAGGGGGGGAGTTGTAATTAGAAGTGGAAAACAAGTAGCCTTGCAATCTTCAATCTATGCCTAGCTGCTAGGTTGTGATCTTGCTATCTGGTTATACGTACCGACAGAGATCTAACAAAATATACTTCATGTTTGATCTTGATTTACTATATATAATAACAAAATCAAAAGAAATTAACTCCATATGTGAACACAACTCCTTGATCATGGGAAGAAAATATCTAACCTATTGGTGATTGGCTCAACAGAATTCACTCAATCCAGCACGAAATTAGTGAAAATTTATTGATGGGAGGAGTATGCACTAGTAGTAGTATTTTCCAAGTAGGTCTACAATATAACTTCATGCTAATTAACATGTCAAGTTAATCATATCTCCCTTGAAAAATGGATTGCTAGGATAATGACTAATGCAAAACCGGCCATGCATGCATAGGAGGTGCCAATCCTTAAGCTTCTCTCGTGTCTTTCTATGGTGTAGCTAGGTTGCCTTTTATCGTTGTATTTTCACAATGCTGAACAATTTGAGGATCAATCATCAAGCATATGCACCATTCAATCATGCATTCTCCTCTTGATCTCCTAATTAGTTCATGAAAAGCTGATTGTTTGTGAGGATTAGGTGGTTCGGCAGCAAGATTGATCAAGACCTTATTGAAATTATATAGTTGAAGTACAGAGTAAGTAAACAAAAGATCGTGATAGGTGTCTGCTGCTAAGATAGATCAATTTCCATAAGACAAAGAGCTCAATAATTCAAAGTTAATCAAGCCCTCTCAATCTTTCCAAAATCATAACTAACCCACCTTTATAATCAGTGAATTACAAAAATAATATATATTATCATAACAAGTCTCCGACAAGCTACACAATAACTCGTAATTAAGGTGAATGAATTGCTTAGGGACTCAATTAGTTATTTAACCTACTTTGTTAGAAAATCTGACAAATTAATGTCATCGACATAGATATGAGGTGCAAGAGTATATTAATCTGATTAAAACTATGAATTTGTTTTTCTTGATTATGAGCTGAAGACTTTATTTAAAGAGAAATTAAGGATTTTAGTACCACTTCTAACACGTGTATGTTGATGAAAAGAACAGGAAACCAATATATTCCGTCTGAGGAAGGCCAGGCAGTAGCATCTAGATCATTAATTGACAAATAAAGCATGACTGAAAGTAAATATATATGCAGTCATGTATATTTGATTAAAATAAAGTGTAGATATATAAGATTCAAAATAGTCTGCAACTAGCAAACTTCGCAGGAATTTTCCTGCCTATGTAAGAGGTAATGTTGAGAAAGGTTTTAGTTTCTATATTTTCTAGTTTTGATTCATCGCGACTCATGCCTTGGGTACGAGCCGGATTTCATTACTATGACTGAGATACCCAAAAGAAAATTGAGCATTAATCTTTCAGCTTTCTTTCTTTTATTATGTATAAACTGGAGATGCCTAGGGTTTTTTTTTAATTATTTATTATTATTTGATGAATGAAGTGCCTGGTGTGAATTTATGGTCGTACAAGAAAGTACCAAAACGAAGACCTTCCATACAAAGAAGCATTTTCATGAAGAAAGTACAAAAGCGTAGTAGTGCTCAAGCTAGTCATTTTCTCTCTTTGGCTTCCAAGATTTCCCATCACTTCTCATATTTTCTTTCCCTCGAATTCAAGGGCATCATGTTTTTAAATCATGGGCTATAGATATGGTTTCTGCCTTGGCTAGCTATGCCAGCTAGTCGTTCTCTCTTTTACCTATCATGGGAGAAATGCAAATATTGACTGAAATATAGGAATTTGGTGTGCCTTCTTTTACCCTTCATGAAACACAATGCTACAAATCTATGGAGATGCAAACCCTAAGCTAATGGACTAAGCTGAAATGAAACCCTAGCTAACATAGACTAATAAATTAATGAAATGCACAAATTAGGAGGAGCCGGCGCCTGTGTTCTTTTTTTTT
>Ga0307513_10009161_pt1 | contig 12538 bp, 9 predicted proteins | sample 15_EM_MG_FD_202174 | JGI IMG/M metagenome (GOLD analysis project Ga0307513, IMG submission 202174) | Populus trichocarpa ectomycorrhiza microbial communities from riparian zone in the Pacific Northwest, United States - 15_EM | ecosystem: Host-associated > Plants > Roots > Unclassified | place... | reverse complement strand
TAGCTAATCAATTTATTACACTTGACATTGACTTTGTTAATGTAAAAACATATTTATTATTAATAAATATTTTATTTAGTTTTAATATTCAAAGTAATTATATTTATTAGATTCCTATTGCATCAAAGTATTGTTCCTAAATATTCCTGGTCAATATTATATTAAGACTAGACATTAATTAGAGTTGTTGAGACTGATACACATTATGTTTTTACTTTTATGAAAGGTCACAATTGTTTTTATAAACTGAGGTATGAGAGATACCTAGAACTAATATATAGGTGCTCATTAAATGACATGTATACTGAACTAAATTGTATGAGAGTTCCATATGAAAGATTACCTATGTTTATGGAACAACTCAAGTGACAGTTGTATAAGTGATCCTTGAACTTGATGTCACTAAGTTATCTTATATAAAAAATGTTATGCTTTTATCCTAACTATATGTTGTCCTAATCTAGGGTAAAAAATAAATAGATATTAAGTTTAACATGAACTATATAAAGTTATTTGAGTAATTAAGAGAAGATTTATCTTCCTAGATGAATTAGGAAAAATGTTTCATCTATTATCGAATGATATTGATTATAAAATCCATACACAAGGTGGAATGATATTTAAAAAGGCTTTCAAATCTTATTCAAAGAATCAATGACTACGGTATTGAGAATAAATATGATTTAACAAAGTAGACACATTTCATGCTATAATGTCTAAATCAAAAAATTATTATTACATTGATAAACTTGTCACTAAAAAGTTAAGTCAAACCACTTATGACTTTTCTAATATTTGAGGGATCATGACACGTTACTAGACATTGTATTTGATCTTCAAATGTAAATCAATCAATTTATTGAATTGATAATAAGTTACATTGTTTAATTTATTTAATCCTGTTTTATTTAGGATTGTGATTTATATTTGGGCTAACATATTAGAAAATATAATGGGTCACACATATAAAAATCCTTGGTTAGAAATTAAATTAGGATAATTAATCAAGTTACTTTTGATTGCAAAAAAAAAGAAAAAAGTTGAAATTGAAAAATAAAATGTAATTAATACATGAGATTACAATTTTAGACTGAGAAAAATCAAGTAGTGACTTGATTGAATAAATTTCTAAAACTATCCTGAAATAATATATGTGATATTATTCATAGGCCAAATTCATATTTTACTATTTATAGGTTTATCAAGTTTCACTACAAATAAAATGATATGCCTCATGTTTTTTTGTTGAGAAAACTATGTAAGTTATAAATGATACAAAAACAATTGAAAACACAAAAAAAAGAGTTAGCACTTAAAGATATAGCGATCACTGTATTCTAGAAAGAGTTTTAAGAGATTTCTTACTAGTAGTTTATATGGATTACTATTAGAAGTCGAATACTTGGACGACTTGTGGTTTACGATAACCTAACTTTAAAGAAGTTGATCAAATCTAAAACATAAGATATAATCTTCAAGTAATCTTCATATAAACCTTAAACAAAGTTAGATTTGTCTAGTGAGATCCTTGAAACTCTTAGAAAAATGTTTAAATTAGCATTTCCATTGCATTTACATGTTTCAAGAAACCTAATATCTTGATTAGGGTTAAGGGCACAATGTTGAGTGCTACATAATTATTGATGAAAACTCTCTGCATTAGTACACCATTGAATTTTGATGTGATCTGCAAGAGTTTAAGGTGATGACTTATAGCCACTGTTGGCTTAGAAAACACCATATTTTTTTATTAGTCATCTATATGTTTTGACCAATCAATCTTGATAATTTTTTTCCTTTTTTTTAAGGCTATCTTTTTAGTTACTATTAAGATAAGGCAATAGGTTAGGTTTGGCCTCAAAAGAGTAAGGGAGAGCAAAATTAATCTTGATGGATATGGCATTATCATGGTCATTTGTCTTTAAAAGGAGTTTTTAATTTATTATGTTCTTAAATTGTGTTTTAGTCATCCAGTTATTGCATCAAGATTGGAAATTTACTAACCTTTTCCTTCTTAGTATGAGAATTTTCATATGAGAGGATGTGAGTCATTTCTTCTAATGTTTCCTCGTCTAAAACATTATTAGCATTGACAATCATGTCAATTTTTGCTTTGAGTTTAACTTCCTTGCCAATGAAGATATTTATGATGTCTAATCTAAGTTATATAACAACAATTTGTATTGAATGATGGATAAAAAATTTAACCATCATTTGGTTCTGTAGTAAGTAGTTTTTTTTTTTATTAGGATTGTTTTCTTAGTTTCTTTGATAGCACTGTCCCTTTCTTAATGAACACTTGAAATTGCCTTATTTTCCTATCCTTTAGACATTAGTCTTTAATGCCAATATTGTATTGCTTATTTCCTTTGTTGAAGTTCCTGAGTTTTTGGCCAAACATGTTGGACAATTTTATCTTATTGATGTTATTAGTCGATTTCTAGTTTGTTCTAGGCATTAGGTCTAACTTTCATTTTCTAAGTAGAATACCTGACAACATTTACAAGTATTAACATTATTTGAATAAGATAACTAATGTAATCATGTTAACAATTTATAATCCAATTAGAACCTCCTTTGTGTGTGGTTTCCAGTTGAGTAATAAAAAAAGTTTTATACTATACTTGTTTGAAATACCATTAGTGGATCCTCTAACCTTGACAATTATTTTATCCTTATTTAATCTTTATATCAATATCACATCTCAAAGTTCTTTTCAACTTCTTTTCTATTATTATCTATTTCTTTATTTGTAGTTTATACAGTTAACCTCCCTGTGGTTCGACCCCGGTCTTCCCGGGTTATTTATTACTTCGACACTCTTACACTTGGGAGAAGACATCAACTTTTTGGTCGTGTCACACATCATGGATTTTGGTCAGATAAGAAGGTAGAGCTAGTCTGTAGGCTACAGGCTCGATCCTTTTGGTGACCTCAAAAGGCCTAATGTACCTTGGCGCCAGTTTCCCTTTCATGTCGAATCTTAATACTTGTTTTCACGGGGCTACTTTTAAGAATACTTTATCACCAATTTCAAACTCTAGGGGTCTTCTCCTATTATTTGCATAACTCTTCTGCCTATCTTGGACCGCTTTCATTCTATTCCTTATGATCTTTATCTTTTTTGAGGTAATTTGTACCAACTCTAGTCCAATTAGTTGTCTATTCTTCCCAGCACACTGGCGTCTGACATTTTCTACCATATAAGGCTTCATAGGGAGCCATTCCTATTGTAGCCTGGTAGCTGTTGTTGTAAGTGAATTCCACTAGTGGTAGATGATCTTCCCAATTTACCCCAAACTCCAATATACAAGCTCTTAGTAAATCCTCTAATATTTGGATAGTCCTCTCAGATTGACCATCAGTCTGAGGATTAAAAGCGGTGCTTAAATTTAACTTCGTTCTGAGAGCCTGTTGAACACTTGGCCATAATTGGAGGTAAACCTTGGATCTTGATCTGAAACTATTGACACTGGCACACCGTGTAACCTTACTACTTCATTTACGTATAATTTTGCCAATTTTTCCACCGAATCTGTCATTTTCATTGGAAAAAAGAGTGCGGATTTAGTTAATCGGTCCACAATAACCCAAATAACATCGCTCCCCCTTTTTCCTCTAGGTAATCTAGATACAAAGTCCATTGTGATATTTTCCCACTTCCACTTAGGAATCAATAATGGTTGTAAAAGTCCAGCTGGTTTTTGGTGTTCCACCTTTACTTGCTAGAAACCCCACACTTAGCCACATATTTAGCCACTTCTTTTTTCATATTCGGCCACCAATAAAATTCTTTTAAATCCCAGTACATTTTAGTACTTCCAAGGTGTTTTGCAAGTCTCGACTCATGAGCCTCCTATAAAACTTTCATTTTCAGTGTTTGATCACATGATAAGTACATTCATCTTCTAATGACTACCATTCCATCTTTCTGGATTTGGAATGACGTCTCGATTCCTGACCTCACCTTTTCCCTTATCTTACAAACTTCCAAATCTTCTTGCTGAGCTTTTAGTACTCTGTCTCGGAGGGTTGACCTCACTCTTAACTGAGCCACTAATGACTCATTCGGTCTCGCCTTTATCTGGGCATCAATCTTTCTTAACTCTAGCAATTCTATTTCATCCCAATCCTCCCACTGAGCATCTGTTGTCTTGACCTTACGACTAAGAGCATCTGCAACTACATTTGCTCTCCTCGGATGGTAATCAATTACACAATCATAATCCTTTATCAATTCCACCCAGCGTCTTTGCCGCATATTTAATTCCTTTTGCGTCATCAAATACCTCAAACTCTTATGATCCGTGAATATCTGAACCCGAGACCTATATAAATAATGCCTCCAAACTCTTAAGGCAAACACTACAGCTGCTAACTCTAAATCATACACCGAGTAATTGATCTCGTGAGCCTTTAACTGTCTTGAGGCATACACAATTACTTTACCGTGTTGCATCAACACACACCCTAGTCCCTTCTTCGATGCATCACTATAAACCACCAATCCTTCTGTTCCTGATGGAAGTGTTAACACCAGTGTAGTAGTGAGTCTCTTCTTCAGTTCTTGAAAACTTTCTTCACATTTCTTAGTCCACTCCCACTTTGCCTCTTTCCAAGTCAACCGAGTCATGGGAATAACTATGGTAGAAAATCCCTTGATAAATCTTCGATAGTACCCTGCTAACCCAAAAAAACTATGAATTTCAGTAATATTGGTAAGTCTTTCCCATTTCAACACTGCTTCAATGTTTCTAGGATCCACAGATATTCCTTCAGCCGATATAATATGTCCTAGAAAAATCACTTCCTTCAACCAGAACTCGCACTTGCTAAGTTTGGCATACAATTGATGCTCTTTTAAGGTCATTAATACTTGCCTCAAATGTTGTTCATGCTTCAAGTATGACTTTGAATAGACTAGGATGTCATCTATGAATGCCACCACAAACTTGTCTAGGTATGGTTGAAAGACCCTGTTTATTAAGTCCATAAACACTGCTAGTGCATTTGTTAGCCCAAACGGCATTACTAAGAACTCGTAATGTTCATACCGAGTTCTAAATGCAGTTTTTGCTACATCCAGTTCCTTAATCCTCAACTGATAGTATCCCAACCTCAGATCTATCTTCAAAAACACTCTGGCTCCTTTTAGCTGATCAAATAAATCATCTATTCGTGGAAGCGGATATTTGTTCTTTATTGTTACCTTGTTCAACTGTCTGTAATCTATACAAAGTCAGAGGGTCCCATCTTTTTTCTTCACAAACAACACAGGAGCTCCTCAGGGTGAATTAATCGGACGTATGAACCCTTTTATTTAGTAATTCTTGCAGTTGAATCTTCAGTTCTGCCAACTCAGCTGGCGCCATCCTATACGGTGATTGGGCTATCGGAGATGTACCAGGCAATACATCAATAGTGACCTCTACTTCTCTCTCTGGGGGTATTCCCAGCAGTTCATCAGAAAATACATCAGAAAATTCCCTCACTATTGGAATATTTGACTCTTGAACATCTCCCCTTCTAGTCTCTAAGACATATGCAAGATAAGCCTCACATCCCATTTTAATCATTTTCCTAGTGACCATAGCTGAGATAATACAGTTTAAGATGACATTTCTCTCCCCTTTAAACACTATCTTTCTACCATCAGGCCCTTGAAGAGTTATTGTTTTTGTGAAACAGTCCATTTGAGCCTTATTCGCACTTAGCCAATCCATTCCTAAGATAACATCGAAGTCATGTAATTCTAGTGGTAATAGATCTACTTTTAACTCACACCCGCTTACACTAATCTGGACCCCCTTATACATATGGTCAATATTCATAGTTTCACTTAATAGAGTGCTTATAATAAACCCATTTTCTACTCTGCAAGGATTTTTTCCTAATTCCCCCACAAGTTTATTTGCAACAAATGAGTGCATGGTGCCCAGATCAAACAATACATGAATAGACAGAGAATTTTACTATAGTGTACCTGCCACTACGTCAGAAGCGGCCCTGGTCTCCTCCTGTGTCATGTAAAATACTCTACCCTAGGTTCGAGCCTTCTGTATTCTATCACCTTGGGCATGAGTTCGGCCTTTATTGCCACTGGCCCCCGACAAAACCTGTCTAGCTGGTCTATTCACAGTGGCAGACTGCTACTGACTCTAAGCATGTTGCTGATTTTGGGTGATTTCCAGCGGGGACAATTTCTTCGGAAGTGCCCCTGACCTCCGCAATAATAACACCCTCGGCCTAAGTACAGGCAATCCCTCCATTTATGCTCTCCTCGGTAGATATAGCACCACCCTGATATTGCAGAACAATCCCCTGGGTGCCTTTGCCCACATTGTACACATAAGGGATAAATGATCATTCTCTGTTCTGATGCTCTTCTAGAAAAATCCCCCCTAAGGTTTGGTTGTCCTCTTGTCGACCCCACATCAGTAGTTTAAGTTGATGTAACTGATGTACCTCCTACCCTTTTAAATTGACTATACTGTTCTTTCCTTTTTTTTTGGAAAAAAAGGTCTGCTAAGGGTGTCCTCTGCATCCTTCCACTTGCCTAGACCGTGCTAGCCTTGTTGGCCCTCTTTCATACAAGCTTCTAGGGCCTTTACTGGTTCAATAAGGTCTCTAATAGTCTCAAACTTAAATGCAATCAACCCTTGTCTCAGCTCTTGCCGCAACCCATCCCTCAAACTTTCCACCTTATGTTGCTTACTAGGGACATAGTGCGAGGCAAACATTGAGAGGTTATGTAACCTCCTCTCATAATCAAGTACATACATGTCTCCTTGTCTTAGAGCTAGAAACTCCTTGTCCTTAATTTTACGATAATAGAAGGAGTAAAACTGATATTCAAATTGCGCTTTAAACTCAATCTAAGTCCAAGATCCTACGGGTCTCCTTGACCTCACTGTATACCACCAAGACTGTGCCCTGTCAGAAAGCAGATGAGTGGCACAGTACACTCGCAAGTCCTCTGTTACATGCATCTGATCCAGGGTATCCTCAATTATACGAAGCCACCTACCCGCTATCTTGACGTCTGGTTCGCCTAAAAAAGGCTCACACCCAAGTTCTCTCATGCTTTTTACAATCCGCACTAATGTGACCATACTATCAGCTTTTGTCGCAGGCACTAGAGCTCCTTGCACTGCTAGAGCTATTGGAATTGTCGAGGACGAGGCACCAGGCATTGTCTCGATCACTGCTTTCACTATCTGAGCTATGAACAAAGGGTCAGCATGTAGTGTAGGGACTGCTGCAGATGCTGGTGCTGCAACTGGGGGTACGACTCTCTGTCTCTGCTGGTTTGAACCCTCGAATTGTAACCCCTTCGTTTGTCTCAATTCAGTGTCACGATTGAGTCTCATCGACTCTCCCAATCTCGACTGCTAAGGCTTTGATGGTATATGAGAAGCAGTATCCTCTAATGGATCCTCTCATTGCCTCTCCTCAAGCTCTTCTCCTCTCATCGCACCCTTCCTCATGTGAACCATCCTGATAAGTCAAAAACTTATTAAACCCCCTCTTTTTTTTCCACTCCTGAACCCAGACCAGGGCTCTGATACCAACTGTAACAATCTTAACTGCAAACTCAAAATATATGATATATGATATATATATATATATATATATATATATATATATATATATATAGTTACCAAATTTTATATACATTATTTTCCTGAAATTTCAGCAGAGTTTCCTTTGTATTCTTTAGGTACCAAGTTATCGACTCAATCATTTCTCAACCTGTAACATCAATCACAATATTCGTTCTATCACTTAGACTTCCAAAACGCATGTATATTTCAATATCTCAATTCTATTTTCTATGAACACTATGATAAAAGCTAATAAATTCATAAAATATATATACAACCAACCATAATTCAACTTAATAATAATAACATTATAAATTACATCATACACAAGATAATAAGTTAAACATTACAATTTTTAGATATGGAAGTACATTACAACAAAATATTAGTTCTTCCAATTACATTAATCACATAACAAAATTATTTATCCAAGATACTTTCCAGATCGAGGGTGCGATGTACCTAAAAACATAATCGCATTAAACATGATTAAAAAATTGCACATTTCAATAAGTAATTGATTAAGGACTAACTATTCATATACATTAAAGTGACTTTCATATCATCGAATAAATTATCTTATTTTCTTCTTAAAATTTCTAATTTCATAAATTCTCTTCTAGACATAGAGATAAATCTACTAAAATAAAAATATCAAGAATATCTTCCACAAACCAGCATATTTAACTTCAAAGTTTTACAATTAATCTGTTTTACATCATGTGATTATCCCATTATTTGTAAATTAATTTTTCTTAACATGGCCATTCAACTAGGCATAAATTTCAGTAATCACGAAATAATCTTCAAGACTTGCCTATTCAACAGGGCATTATTTCCACCAGGAAATAATTTTTCAAGACTTGCCCATTCACCAGGGCATTATTTTCAGTAACTAGCACTAGAATTTACAATCTATAAAATTCCTTCTACAATAAAAATAAACTAATTAATTATTTCAAGGAGTCGAACACCTACCTGGTGTCTGTGTGTGTGAAGAGGTCCCTTGTTGCTGGTTAGGTCACGCGGCCTCCTTTGTATCAACACAAATTACTATGTTATTTTCATTTATTGGTACTAATAAAATTTCCAATACAAATTACATATTTGTTGAATATACTCAACACCCTTATAAGCTTAACTGAAACATTCATTTATTTATTTGCAAAAGTCATTATTCAAATTAACTTATCAATATCAATTATCTTTAATAGGACAAGATCCCTCAATAATATTATCAAAACTCAATTTTTTTTCTAATTTTCTTCTTTTAATCGAAATCAACCTAAGGAAGTAAGTATAGATTTTTTTTTCTTTTCTCTTTGAAAAATTCTTACTCCTTTCATAATAATAACACTTATAAACCTATTTCTTCTCACATTTTCCAAACAATTGTATTAAAACCTCAAATCCCCTAATTATTTCCTCTTTTGGCCGAAAGTTCAATAAAAAAGAGGAGGAAATAATTTTTGTTTCTTTTATTTAAAATTAAACGCTTACCCAAATCTTAATACATGCATTCTAACATGGTTCAATCATAATTTGTATCATTCCTATAATTTCACATAATTTTAATTCTACATAATCCTTCATCAAACATAAAATTAGAGGAATAAATCATTTGGAGCATGTTATTTACCTCACTTTGATAAGGATTTAAGGAAAGAATGCAAGAAAAAATCAAGTTTTCTTCTCCTCCCTTTTCAAACCTAACTTGAATTTCTTCTTCCAAAGCACTCACCACCTTAAAATCACCCCCTCTTGATGTTTAACTAAGCTAATCACTCTAATTACTCACTTTAATTGGTGAAATTAACAAGAATTTGTGTAGACAAATCACACAATTTCTCCCCCTTTCTTGGTTTCACACTCTCGGCTAAAAGAGAGAAAATTGGAGTATTTATAGTCTAGGTTTTATTTATTTACACATTGACCCTCATTACTTTGTATTTCTATTTTTGTCACTTATTTCCTTTTTTTACTTAATTACACCACAACACCTTACCTTTTATTCAATGGTGTCCATCTACAATACTTTAAATCCTTTTATTTAATCTATTCGATATTTTATTTTGTTCAGGTTATAATTTATCGGGTTTTCACAATAACGCTCTATAAGGCAATTATGCTTCTCATAGGACAATGCCTTAGAAAAAGGGTCTACAAGACTCTCTTCAGTGGGTATTTATTCTATCTTAACATATTTCCTTTATATGATTTTTGTAATAAAATGAAATTGTCTAAATACATGTTTGGATCATTGATGAAACATTGGTTCCTTTGCATGTGTAATAGCTCAATCATTATCATAATATAGGGCTACTAGATTAATAATGCTAGGAACCACACCAGTGTAATGATAAACTTTTTGATCCAAACAACCTATATTTCTCCCTCAAACATAGAGGTGTACTTAGCTTCAGTTGTAGAATTTGTTGTAATCTCTTATTTAGAACTTTTCTAACTCACAACACCACTATTTAGAGTAAAAACATATTTAGATTATGATTTACTATTATCAATATCTGATTAAAAACTAGCATATGAATAACCATGAACTACAAGTTCATCTTCTCCATAAATAAAAATGATATTCTTAGTTCTTTTGAAGTACTTAAAAATGCTTTAAAATATCTTTTAGTGACCCTTATCTGGATTAGATTAGTATTAACTCATTATGCTTAAAACATAAGATACATTTGGTAATGTACATAACATCATATACATGATGGATCATATAGCCAAAACATAGGCTATTTTTTCCATCCTATTTCTTTTAATTTGTGTCTTAAAGAACATAACCTTGGAGAGATATATTCCTTGCAAAAATAGATAAATATCCTCTTTTGGATTTTTCAATGATTAACCATTTTAACATTTTATCTATATTCATGGATTGACACAATGCAGGCAGCCTTCTAGATCTATTATTATAGATCTTTATTCGTAGTATATAGGTTGTTTCTCCCATATCTATCATGGAGATATTCTTGAACAATCAAATCTTTAGTGACTGGAGTAAAGGAATGCATATCAATAATATGTTGTCTACATATAATACTGGAATATAATTCCACTCTTACTAATCCTTTTATAATCACAATGCTCATCCATATTTTTTTTATATTCAAACTTTTGGATTATTTCATCAAAATAAATATTTGAACTCCTTAAAGCTTGCTTAAGTCCATAAATAAATTTTTGTAGCTTGCATACTTTATTGGCAAGTTTCTTAGTTTCAAAGCCTTCATGTTATGTCATATATATATAAACATGAATATTTCCATTTAGGAACACAATTTTAACATCCAAAAGCAAAATCGTATAATCATAGTAAGCAGTTATAACAAGCTGAATCTTTATGGATTTCTAATATAGCTACCAATAATAAACTTTAATCAAATTCAACACCTTTTTTTTTTAACCTTTGACAACTAGTCTAACTTTGTATGTTTGTATATTTCTATCTATATGATTCTTTCTTTTAAAGACCTACTTACATCTTTTTAGGTGGATCGACCAAGGTCTATACTTGGTTTGTATATATGGAACCCATTTTAGATTTTATCACTACCCAACATAAATTAGGACCTCTTAGAATTAAAAGGAAAATTGAAAAAATAGAGTCGCCACCTAGTTTTTAAGGAATCTAAAAATTCTAAAATATACAATGGTTCCAAAGATCTAAGTAAGTGGTTGGTTATACTTAAAAGAAGATATACATCACTCTTACTGCATCTTTTTAAATGAAAGGTTACCTTAGCTATGTGTTTTCCTTAAAATTTATTTTACACATACCATTAATTGTCTAAATTATTTCCGAGCTTATTCACGGGTCATTTATTGTCGATAGATGTTCATTAAGTTAGTGTCGGGCCCTGAGGGTGGTATAAATAGATTTAAAGTGAAAGTGGAGTTGTAGTAGTGGCTACTAATGCTAGAGATTATGGTTAAGCTACTGGTTGAGGGTGGTATTAACTATTTCTCTCTATTTAGGTTTGCCTCATTTCTTCTATTTCTCTTTGGTTTTTCTTCTTTTTTCTCATTTTTTCCTTTCTTATTTTCTCCTATTTGCTACTTTCTAGCTTAAATAACTCTTATTTTTAGCTTAAAACACTTTTGCTTCTTCTCTCACTTTTTCTTGTATTTTCTCTCTCTAGCTTGAGTCCTTTTGCTTCTTATCTTGCCCCTCTATTTATAGGCAAGGATGAAGGTTCCAGAACCTTTATCGGTGGAATGATTGTGTCCCTTGGTTTTCTTGGGTTGGTCTTAAACTTTTACCATGGTTGTACACTTTGACCAAGCATGCTTGGGTTGACTTCTTTGCACCACTTTTGCAGTCGTTCTAGATAGATAAAGCAATTATTTTTGGGTTGATAATATAGTACACATGCAGGTGAGGTGATGTTGGTCGTGAAAGAGAGAAGATGATGGCTAAAGGTTAGGCAAAAACCATGCAAAACAAAAGAGATAAATGCAATGTAGTCATGCACACATGAGGAAGAAGAAATGTTGTTTCAGTTATGCCCAAAATGACATCGTTTTAGGTTATTTTAATTGAATAATGAAATAACATCGTTTCACTTAAAACACATTGTTTTGTTTAATAGGAATTTTCAAGTTTTTAAATATGTCCCTCAAACTTTCTAATTTCTCTATTTTGGTCGTTGAATTTTTATTTATTTTATTTTCATCTAATTTCAACATTTTTCTCTAAATCTCTTTCAATTTCGTATATAATTTCCCCTCATTTCTTTGCCTTTTCCAGTTTAGTCCCTTGACTTATATTTTTCTATTTTTTTGGTCAATTGCATGTTTTTTTTCATCACTTCTTTTAATTTTTCCTTTAAATGCATTTAAAATAGTCCTTGAATTTCTCCACCTTTTACAATTATTTTATCTATTAAAGTATATTAATTTTATCATTTTCTATT
>Ga0307513_10009160_pt1 | contig 12539 bp, 10 predicted proteins | sample 15_EM_MG_FD_202174 | JGI IMG/M metagenome (GOLD analysis project Ga0307513, IMG submission 202174) | Populus trichocarpa ectomycorrhiza microbial communities from riparian zone in the Pacific Northwest, United States - 15_EM | ecosystem: Host-associated > Plants > Roots > Unclassified | place... | reverse complement strand
TCAAGATGTTCTAGAATGAGCGCCGAATCACTTGAAAGGAGATCAAGCCGTTGAAGGTGGGGAAGGTGTATCGGGGTAAGAAGGGCGGTTTCCTGTTTGAAACGCCCGTATCCTTCAAGGATCAGTCTCTCCAACATCCTGCACCCCGCAAGGGCCTCCAGCAACGACATGAGGGTGACATGTCGGTTGTTGTTCCGGAGTTCGGCACGTGTGAGGGTTGTATAGTTTCCGAGAGGCCAGGTAGTACAGTATTGTGAAGTGAACGCCTCTAACCGGGGGAACTCGCCACGGAAAACGGGCGGGGCCTCAGGACCATGTCCATGCACTAAGAGCTTGCGAAGGTTCGGCGCAGGTAATACCCAGCGCCGCCAAAAGTCGTGGGAAGAGGATGAAAGTTGACAAGTCGAGATACGGTGTGCCTGGGCAGAAACTGATTCGAGGAGTTCGTTGGAAGATTGATCGATCTCGAGGTCTTCTGTGCATCCGGAGTCCCAAATATAGATTGATAGTGCCGCCTGCTTCGAGCGGCCAAGGAAGAGCCGGGCGCATTGAACGGTGGACCACACGGAGGTGGAGAATGCGATGTTTTTCCAGAGTATAGCGCACTCCAAGGCAGTTGAACGCCATCGTTTGCATACAGCGGTGATTTTTAACAAAATCAAGTTCATGCGATGAGGACGGAGGTGAGATGGATCGAAGGTGGTGTACGGAAACTCTGTTGCGGTAAAAAACACCCTGCAAAGGATTTCGGGCGGAAGCCTGTCGATAGGGCTACTATCATCAGGTGTTGAAGTAACTCGTGACCAAATATGCTACTTACCGCTTGACCCATCTGATGAGGCCCTTGGGTGGCACCCATTCGATGAGACCCTTGGGTGGCACCCATTCGATGAGACCCTTGGGCGGTACCCATTCGATGAGACCCTTGGGTGTTACCCATTCGATGAAACCCTGGTTTGATGACCGAAAGGCCCACTCCATGCGGACGGCGGCAGCAGAACGAACAAACCCGAGGTTACAGTAGAGCCTGCGAGAACACGGAAAGCTTTGGATGGTGTCTTGAGACTGGCATTTTACGCCCTACCGATGCGGGGTATTTAAATGGTTGGTGATTTTGGAAATTATGGGGGAATCGCGAGAGAACCCGCGTCGGTGATTGAAGCCGCGCCTTGCCAAGGAACGACTGATATGGAAAGAACGTTAGGAACCGTTCACAAGGGATGGACGTTTGAAGTACACTCACAGCGAGTGATAGTCCAACGTCGGACTATCTCGGGCGCCGGATGTAGTTTGACTTGCCCGAATTTGCAACCACTCAGAGAATCAAACGGGCGTTCGGCGAACCAAGAATGGGAAGTTGAAACGAACCCAGGGGTCGGCGATGATCGATGAACACTGAATGATCACGTTGAGTAACGAGGCGCGAAGTCGGTTTGGACACCAAATAGATATGCACGAACTTCAAGTGGATGCGAGGTCCCGAGGATCGGTGGGCTCAGGTAACAACGCCCAAGCTCCTGGGAACCGTGAATACCGCTCCTTCTGGCCCCACCGGTGGGCTGGCAGTGGGTGTTCCGTTTCGGTAGCGGCTAAGTTTCGTGTGATCTCGCCCGTGAAGTAGATTCATGTTCTCTAATATCGCTGCCTTCACGCATCCTTGTGGAATAATACCTGGAGCGGGCAAACGCCCAAGTTACAGATAAGGCAAAAGGATATGACCATGCATCACTTACCGCACGGTTCAGGGTCAGCCGAATGGCTGAGGATAGGTGCAAGAGCATCCCCAGCGGGGGAGTTCCTGGATAATGAACAGTTCACGACATCAATTGTAACTCGCATCATGTCCTCGAGGGAACTCGGGAATCAGCATAAGGACCTTGGATGGTAGGACCGACGTTTGTTACAGTTGAGACCCTCACTTGTGTTGCCACAGATGACCCCCGCCTCCAACAGTTGACGTACGGCCCGGTTTGTTCGGTATCGGAAGAATGGGAAGCAGCGTTCTGACAGAGAAATGGGCCAGCGGAAGCAAACGAAACGTAGTAAGATGTCGCACGGGCGTGGGAGACTCAGAAGTGAGGCCCATGATTCCCAGACGCGCTTCCTCGTGTTCGCATGTACTTCAACAAGGCAGTGGCAGCCGAGGCTCAACAAGCAACCATGGGTCGTTTCAACCGTTATTCTCCCTGGGCGGCCTACGGATCCTCTTAGCCCTCCAACGGACCACGAAGAGAGGCACAGTCTCGAGGGATAACGAACAACGGAAAGTTTTGGCCGAAGGCGAGTCACATATCCGCTCGTGTTTTACTCCCTCAATCTCGAATCATTATGGCCTTCTTTTTCCGTCCGCTAACCGGCTGCTCAATACGCGTATGTCATGCAGGACACGTATGTTACAGTACCCATAATTCACGTCAGCCAACCGGCGCAGGAACTAATACCCTGTCAACCACGCGGATCACATGAGTGTGAGGTTCAGGGGACCAAGACCGTGTAATTGTACATGGTCATAGCCGTGAGATCTTGTTGCCACTGATGTTCCTTTCGTAGAATACTTCTCGGAATCACTTCGACATTCACCCGGGTTCACCTGGTACACCCCATCGCACCGGAGCCCATTTGTCAATCATTCCGAGACTGGACTACGGACCATGGGTTGTGCAAGATCTTTGCGGCGGATCAATGAAGGAAGCAATTCTGGTGTGTTCGAACCCTGCGCCTTGATCAGACATAGCCGGGGATCGCACCTGACACAACGTCCTGGTGTATCAGCATTTAATTAAAATCAGCCACTTATTCGAATCAAAGGGGCTGTCCGGACGTGTACCTGAGCCAAGGGTCAGGGAGATTCTGTTCCCGCGTGAGTTTTGGACACACACGAACGGACCCTTTTGTGTATAAGTAGGTCCGACTGGATCTCTTCGGCACCCACGGAACCCATGGCCGCGCACCCCCTCCACGGGCCCTACGGTTTATATGAAGTAATGGGTTGTGACGACAATCCCCTCTACTCCGCCCCAGAGGCGCGCGATCTGGAGCTATCGAACGCCTTCGGACAAGACGACTCGTATCATACTGAGTCGAACTGGATCACGCAAGGTTACGGTGCTCCATTTTGGGGGGTCTCTGACGGTTACTCATCTCAATCGTCTGGCTGTAGTTTTCATCTCGACGATCCTTCATGAGGCATCACTCGAACGCAATCCCGATGCCCCCCAGCAGCTCCAACAGCCTACAACCCCCGGCGATCACCTGGGCCATTTGTCCCCCACTGGACCAAAGCCGCGGCCGTTTGATGCGGCCTCTCAGCGTCCCCCCTTTGGTGGCGATGATGGCAACGAGGATTCCAACACGACTCACAGCTATATCGACAACACCTACCACAGTGTCTCTCGAACTACCGATTTTACGCATAACGCGATGGCGGACTTAGGAACCAACGGTCTTTCAACTCCTCGGCCTACAACTATTCCGGATATGGCTCAAGGCGTGGAACGAGGACCTCAACACGCCGAGGAACCCGCAGGCGAGGCCCTTCCGGTCGATCAAGGCCTTAGTGACTCGGCGTTTCCAGCCCTATTTCAAGGGGTTGGCCGGCATTCACTCCCACCGGTGGATTATTCCGCAACTAGCCATTATCCCGGCGATTCAAGCCACATTCTCAATTTCCTGAAAAGGGGCGATGGAGGGAGGGCAACGTGTCTATGGACAAGTAAAGGCGATACATGCGGCTTCTTCTCCCACGTTGATTTGGTAAAACGGCACATCAAGCGTATGCACTATTGCTTAAAGTGAGCAAGCCGTACGCTTTCCTTGTGTAATGGGGCTGACGCGGACAGTACCTTTTAGACCACACGTATGCAAATATTGTGGCCGTAGTTTCTTCAACAGCTACGCACTCAAACTTCACTATAATTCACAGTGAGCATATTTTCTCATCATCTTCCATGGCCAAATAATAGTGTTCGCATTTAGCACGGGAATGAAACCATTTCTTTGCGAGTTTTGCGGATGGGGTTTTTCAAGCCCCTCGGGAAGATCCCATCATCGGGTTTACAAACACAGGGATCAAATCGATAAAGAGACGGTGCGCAGAGGTGGCCGCCCTTGTGGCCGAACCGGAACGAACATCGAAAAGGATAACTCGTCGAACTAGTTGACATGTACTAATACGTGTATCATTTTGGTATAAGATTTGGATTACCATTGGCTCACACCCGAGGAATCTGTCGCATATGATGGGCCGGGCGTAGGCCCTGGCCATGTTCAGCTGACTGAGAGACATCGGTGACGTGCCCGAATCGCGGTAGAGGACGTTACGAGGGGAAGGCGCATACCTAACGGTAGCTTCCACAGAGCCTGGTCGGGCGACCTCCAATCCTTACCTTCGACCCGTAAACGTTTTGAATGGCCGAAGGCGGTGTTATCGCCGCTCCTAGTGCCAGGGAATCCCTCACCATAGGAAGTTAGTCAATGCTGCGAGGTTTGCAAACCTGTTGAAGGAAGGGGACTACTCATGGAAGAGCGGGTTAAGAACAGTGGGGCAAACCGGGAAAACCAGAAGGTCGGCACTAGCGCGACTTGGAGTGATGTTAGCCAGGTTTCTGAGCGCGGGCTCCGAGTTCGGGAGGTTGAAACAGGATCTGAAGAAACGAAGCAAGACCGAAACGCTCAGTAGATCGACGCCATCGGTTATCCGGGTGGACATGCATTGTGTAGATGGGTCTAGCACCACACTCTTGGTTACGCTGATATCGAAGCTGGCGAATGCCAAATATTGTCCACCGACCGCCGCCGCCGAATGAGCAGTACTTCTCATACGCGGTTTCCAAGTTAGACGCCGGATGCCAGTGATGGATCTTCCGTGTTGCGACTTCCATAATCGTGCAATCGTTTGGTGACGAATCGGAGACCGACGAGTCGGAAGACCCGAAAGAACCCCACAGTACGTCCTCGGGAACCAGCCGCGAGATCGGGATACAATGGCGGGCACGAAGGCGGGAACTTGACAGGACAGCAAACCTTTGTCTCTTGGTTAGCCGACCATCCAAGTCTTTCAATGTCGTCTCTCGTGTCAATGTCGCAGGGACAATGGCGGACACTGAAGATAAGCGTACGAAAAGGTATATACACGTAATCGGGTGACTGTCCGTACTTTTACAACCGTACGTGGACGTGTACAAACGAGCATGCAGAGACCCCGACCACCCTGTCGGGTTTTCAGCCCTGTAAAACTGGGTAACCGTCTGTCGTCTGTCGGAGTATTTGTGAATGAAGGTAATACGCCTGCAGTAGGTGTGGAGGCCTGTTGAGTCATGAGACGGACTCATTGTCCGAGCTGAGGCGGTATGACTACATTTACGGATCCATGTGTTATTCTTTGCAACCACGTCTGCAGAGCTAGAACTGAAATCGGGGAAACAGGATGGTGACCAATGCATCGGGGGACCAAAGCGGGTTGAGAAGAAAGCCCCGACAGACCCCCACCGGGCAGTGGCGTAGGCGTCACGTTTTACGAATTTCTTTTTTTTTTGTGTCGTGATGTTTTGCGGATTTCGGGTCTAGACACAATCCCGACGCAATGGATGGGATCCTGACAGTTGCCTTATATGTACAGTGCCGGCACTGTAAGTCCTTTGACATTCATATACTCATTTAGACTCGTGCATGGTGACACCAGCCGAGATTCGTGCTGTCCACGACCCGACAGAGCAGCCGGGGTCTCCACACCTCCCTTCAAAGTCCCTCTGGGCATTCGTCTAGACTCGCGTGCACGCGGTGTGGCCTTACGGACAGTCACAACACTAATGCTTTTGATGGTTGGGCGCCAGGGTCACGTCACATGGCTTCTATAGACGCCAGGCCAGGCACCAATCGTCCGTCTTTCACGCGCCTGCTCTCGAGCGCTCGAGCAAGGGGACGAGTGTAGAAGGGTTATGACATCCCCCGGCTTACTAGTGGCTAATCTGTATGCCTGCAACAACCAGGGAGACATATGGAGAAACGACGGCTACGAAATAAAATATTCTTTGTCTACGCAGAGATAACAGGAACAGTGCGGAGACGATATACATGACCACCTCGGTCAGCGGAATGTAGAAGTCTCAACAACCGGTGGGATTCTGGAAGAGCCGCTTTAGGTTGAGAAATCTTGCAAAAATCACGACGTACAGGAGTGGACACTCTTTCTATGATATGACCTTGCAGCCGGGCTCGTGAAGCACGAACCGCAGTCACGACACTGGTAGGGCTTCTTTCCCGTACTATACGAACCCAGTTCAGTTTCCAGTGTCTAACCCGTTTGTTTGCACTTACTGGGAGTTGAGGTGGACATCACGTGTATAACTGTCAAAGAAAGTATGGCCGCAAAGCCTGCACTCAAAGCGTCTTTGGAATGAGATTCAGTGGTTACGAAAACGCTTTTTGTGACTGGGGGCGCCGTACCTTAGGCCGAAGTGGACCCGTTGGATGTGTCGTTTCACAAGCCTATAACGAGATTTGTAGCCACAAACGCTTCCGGAACTGTCTGACCATGTACACGTGTGTCCATTGTGGTCGCCCTCCACGAAGTATCCACAGAGGTCGTCCCAGTGAGGCAAGTCGGTGGCTGCGGGGCCGATCGTTTGCGTAGGATCTTGAAGCGGAGGCATAGCTAGGTCATCTGGTGCGACCATGGCCTGCGAATTCTGGAGGGAGGCAATAGTAGACAAAGCGAGGTTGGCATTGTCGGGGTGGGGATCGAAGAGTGCCGGTGAAAGGATGACCCATTCTTCTTCGGGGCAAGCTGGTTGATCGGGTTCAATCATCGCGGTTGGAACAGTTGGCCAAGAAAGGGGGTGGGGGAGGGGGCGACCACTACCAGACTGAAAGACAACCATTTAAAACTAGAGAAGAGGATACGGGAAAAGGGGTGACGGTACGAACGTCCCCCGGAGAGCCCAGATCCTGGAAACAAATCTCGAAAATAAATATGCTTCCTGGAGCTTGGAAACGGAGGTATAATACCATACAAGGAGAGGTACGACCTTTACTACGAGGGAAACAATCCGGTTATGGAATAAAGGAGTTACCAGCGGATGCAACAGTGAACCTCGGAGCCAAACTACCGTCACAATATTAGTACCGGATTTGGCAGCTTACACTGTGGCAATTCTACCATGGCGCTGTCCGTGCGTATTTTGACATGACCACCCGCCTCAGTGGACAGCACCATTCCTCGGTGCCAAAGGTGTCTTTGAGAAGGGATACTCTTTGAGGTACTGTTTTGTACGGCACAAGCCAGGAAGGCCGTGAGAAGACTGCGGGCGGACAGGTGCCGCGCGCCAAGCTGTGAAAGCCTCAGGGGGGCGGTAACCAATTTGGTGGAATTCTCGTCTCGGAATGTACAAGTCGAACTCTGTTACGATCTCTCCCTACTACCCAACTCGCAGACTTATACCTGCGTCCGGTCGCCAAGGCACACATCAGTTCGGCCATTGGTAGGCCCACCGCTTCAGGATCCGTAACACATTTGGGGATTATTTTGGTGTGCTTCGTGATCGGAGTTGGAAATCCTTTGCACAGCCTCCCCGGTCGACAGGTCTTTCAGAAATCTTTCCCTTCCAATCAATCACATAGTATCCGCCATTCATTCGATCGGTGCTTCATTTGATCATGCCCAGGCATTGCGCCACAGTCAACCTTCGCCGTTTACGTCCCATTTCCAGTGAGTGGAGATTCAGGTGGGCCTACGACGTTGCGTATGAGAAACCCATCACGGAGAATATGACGGGTTTGCACTGCTGGGGTATCGGAAGCACATCGCGGTCTGTAAGCGCCAACTTCGGCTTTGTTCGATCTGTGAAAGAAAACTAGAAAATTCAGTGTCGGAAATTCGACTGAGTAAACCTATACGCCCTTGCGTCTGCCCTTTTTGAGCGTACTCATGTTCCAGAATAGATTGTTGTTTCCCCTTTGGACAATTTGGGACGAACTTCGTGTTTGGTGATACGCCTTTGTGGGGAGTCGATCACTCGTTGTACACGATACTTCTCACAGGATCGTTGGTTTGCCTCATGAGCTCTGTCTGTTGCGAGAGTATCTGGTTGCGATATGATTGACAGGTCAATGGCGAAAAATGAGCAATATAAACTCTCCCAGATTCCCTTGCCGTTGACATAACCTCCCCTCCCCCAGAAGCTGCTGCAACCCGACCACTCTAACGCTTCCGCTATGTCGCACAAGACCACCCTCGATGAAAAGTCTCAGCGCCAAATCGACTCCGTCGTTCACCAGCTGGGTGGCGGGTATAGTTCCCTCGCGGCGTGCTCGCTGGTGAGCAAAAGGTGGAATGCACGGTGTAATCAACAGGCATTCAGGAGGGCCAAATTTGCGGATATCGATGATCTGCTATCCTGGAGCTGGACTTCAAACTCGAAATGTACCGATGTTCCGCATAAGTTTCTTTGACGTTTTTACTAATTCGCACTGGAAAAACACAGACGCTCCTTCAACATCCTGCTACGACCCAGAACGCAGACATCTGCGGATAACTCCTTCAACACTTCAGGGCTATTGTTTCAAGCCATTCGATCCGATACTATCCTTAACCATCGATTCTGTCTCGTTTGCCTTCTTCGACTCACATCCACCCCAACATTCGCTACGCAATCTCATCCCGAACATTCAGAAGTTGCACATATTATACCCTACGGCGCGCCCAGGTTCCCTCTTCCGCTTTCTATTGGCCTTCACCGCCCTCCAAGAGGTCACGATACACGCACCGCGCTGGATAGGGGCGTCTGATGACAACGATGATGTTGACTGTGCGACACTATCGTGTACAACGTTGCGCATTTCCGAGTTTGATGATCTGTCAAACTCGTTCCTCTCGCTCCTCGGGTCCAAGTCCAGCGGCTACGAAAAGGTTGCGGTTATCAAATGTAATTTTCGCAATACCGTTCCTCTTCAAACGCTCATATCACGCGCTGGTAAAACCATACGAAGACTACAGATTGCGGTGTCTCTGCATGGTGAGTTTAATTTGTACATCCTCATTGATAAGCTTGCGATTTTGACACGTATAACCTCGTCGGGTCCGATAGCGAATGCTCCTGTTCTTTCGCTGGTAGCCTGCGAGACTCTGGAACAAGTATTTGTCACTGTTGCGGGAGCGAACACCTCGTTCCTACCGATCGCATCTGCACTCGACTCGATAACCTCGATTCGCTTTCAAAAGCTCATCCTGGAGCTCCGGACCACAGCCCGGAGAGAACCCGATGGTGTTCAGGTTGAGCTGGTGGACAGGTTAGCCCAATTAGATGGACCATTGTCTCAAATCGCCCGAGCCGCTTCGGAGAAAAACAGGGACGTTTCTCTGATGCTTTTGGCTCAGGATCCCGAATTCCTTGCCCAGGGATTCACACACTTTGGATCCCTTGGCCATGTGTGGGCAGGGGAAGAAGTTGGTGATGGCGAGTATCATTGGACAGTCGCTGTGCCAAAGAATGTGAGGCGACGCCACATTCGTATATTAACCAAGTTATTTAGACAAAAGACTCTGGATTAGGTACTAGACTGGTGCTATCGATAGAAAACAAGATAGTTGCGGTTTATTATGGGCATCTGCGATCCATTGTAGCTCGCAACCGCAAATGATGGCAGTAGTTGATCTTCGAGTACGATCCCCTTTCTTTTATCTCAGTCGATTCGTATCACAGTTGAGATGAGTCTATTACCCAAGTTACTTTAACGTATTCTACCTACAGTCTCGAGAGCTTATGGAAAATTTGAGTGGAATCGACGGGGGTGCAAAGAGAAGAGGTGACTCCGTCCAACAACCCCGGCCTTTACCCATGAGCACGATACAATAGCCACGAGATTTCAACAACGAGTACGCTCTCGCGCGTTCTGCACCGATCCCGGAAGCATCGAACCCGCACTCGTCATCAAGGCCGAACTCGTACGCCCATCCGAGGGAGGATAGAGGGGTTCCATATCATGGGGGACCTGGTGCGCCCCAGTTATGGTCGGTGGTGCGAGTATCGGGTAGTTGTGTCCGTCCCGCAAACGCTGTTTTGCCTAGAATGCCCGATCCGACGCTTTACCGATCTTGAGTGGCTTCGAGTTCAATAAAATCTGTGAATATTGGACCTGTTCCTCAGTGGTAGGGAGTTCATCGGGGCTGCGGCAGCGGATGAGATCGGTATACTCGTTGAGGGTACTTCTGGCCGTAGGCAGCCAAATGGTTGTTCCACTCAGCCCCGAGGTCGGTAGTACGGGTTTGGTAATGCCAGTTGGGAGCTACTCACAGTGTCAGTCGTTGAGAACGCGAGGAATTGACTCTTACGACTCACGGGCTCCATGCATGCCTTGAGTACCCTAGAGCTTGGAACCGTATCCGTTGGCGGCCCTCAAGCTAATGATGGTCTAGAGGTGAAAGAATGATCGGCAGTCACGTCACGCCGTCATTTACCAATGGAGAGTGAATCCTAGGCTGAGGAAGAGGGAGGGTTGGAAGGAAAAGCTGCCTAGGCATCGGTTTCGCTCTCACCACAAGCAAGCTGAGGGATTTTGAACGATTTGCCAAATAGGTTACTGAACTGGATGGATTCAAGATCGCCGTCGAATACAGAGAAATGGAGGTCGAGAGCGTTGGGGTAGCGAGAACTACGCGTAAATGTGGGTAATCTCAGGTCAGACGGACGAAAGTTTACATCCGTTTCGATGTGGGACCCAAGCCGTACGCGTACGGGATCGGACAGCTAAAGCGCCGAAGTTGTCCCGACGGTAACTCCTAGTCACCGGCATAGACATTCGTCTCGGGTACATTATAATATTTCCCCAAGGCTCCTAAGGTGTTACATGGGACTAGCAGGTAGGCTTACAGTCGTTCAGTACAGCGAAATCAACCTGTATTGAGCCAGGAGGTACTTATTCTACTCTTCTTTGCTTGTCTCTACCGGAACATGGGTGACGATCGACGGTTAGCAAAGGCCGATGACGAAGATCAGACACGATCCCCCCGACGAGTCCCTAAAAATTGAGAAACGATCCTAGGTGGGGTAATCAGACCATGTATTTGGTCGAGTAGACAAACTGTCTCACCTGAGCACTTCGGCAGAGTGATCCAGGTTCACCGGGGGTTGCATCTCTAGGGAATCCCTTTCCTCGGCAGATAAACCTCTCAACCAAGAAGCATCATAGAAATTTTCCGGTAAACCGCCGACAGGCAACCTATCCCAGGCCACTCTGTCCGAATCCATACGGTGGCGAACCCAATTCCCGCGAGTCGCTCTACCGTCGAGAGAAAACCTGCGGACCGTGTACAAGCCATCAATGACACGCAGCCAACGGGTGACCTCCTGGGACCTCCATCCGGGTCGAACGACAAAGAACTTGCGTTGACCAGTAACGGGTTGTTCACCACGGCGATCGGTTTCGTCACCACTCATGCCATCTTCCACTAATCGGTTTACATAGGTTTTGAATCGAGAGACGTCTGGTTCTATATCACAGATATACTGTCTGTTGCGGATTAGCTAGAAGATCCGAGTAAGCATTGCGTGTAGGGCGCAGAAGGGGTGGCACCTACCGTGTTCAATCGGCTCTTTCGAGAAGACCGTATCTTGCGATCCAAGGTTGTACTCGATGACACGAGACCAATCTGTTGATGGTAGTGAGCTCGGATGGTTTCGGTGTGCCTTAAGAACGCCTCCTCTATTGTTTCGTTCGGCCACTGACGATAGAGCTGCGATTTGTTGAAATTCTTGCGAAAACGCCGAGCGGCCGCGACATTCCATGGAGACCTTACAGGGCCATCTAAATCGAGTCTCAGTCGTCCGAGGCGTTTGCTAGGGCCGTGAACTTGCTTGAGATTAAACTGTTCAATGGTTTGCGGCGGGGGGGGGTCTGGTACCGGCGAAGACCCATCGGTTCGACCCAACATCAAAAGAGCGTGCTGGCGCACCTCCGCCTTTGTGACGTAAAACTTAGTACGTTGTGTTCCAGGGATAATAACAGAAGCGAAAATGAAGTCTCACCCTCAATCCGAGGTCGATCTTCGTTCTGCGTCGCTGCTGTCGAGGCTGGCGTGACCGAGGCTGCTGATGGGGATGTGCCGGTTCATCGTCAGGGGGAGCGAGATCGAGGAAGTCTGAAAGAGCGTTCTGGATTCTCTCCAGCTGTGACCCGTTATTGTGAAGCATTTCTGTCACAGATGAATACAAACCCCGAAGCTGCCGGTAACAGAGTTGGTGTGATCCAAGAGAACATGGAGGGCGAGACTCACAAGGAGATTTGACTCATCGAGCGGGGGTGCGCGGTCTTCCTCCGGTTCTTGTGGACGTTTGGGTGATTCAGTGTTTGATGAACCCACCCCAGTCATAAATCGCCGTGATTTACGTCCAGATACCCCATCCCTAAGCGAAGAGGTTGGCAGCTAGTAGTTATGAGAGGAGACTGGACGGGAATAAAGACAGAACGACTCACCCGTGGCGCCGGAACGGCCTCATCCGTTTCGGATCCGGATAGGCTTTCACCCGAATCATCACCGGTCTCCG
>Ga0307513_10009159_pt1 | contig 12541 bp, 11 predicted proteins | sample 15_EM_MG_FD_202174 | JGI IMG/M metagenome (GOLD analysis project Ga0307513, IMG submission 202174) | Populus trichocarpa ectomycorrhiza microbial communities from riparian zone in the Pacific Northwest, United States - 15_EM | ecosystem: Host-associated > Plants > Roots > Unclassified | place... | reverse complement strand
GCCTGGAGTTCGACGCGGTATTCGCGCACAACGACCTCTCCGCCACGGGCGCCATGCAAGCGGTGCTCGACAGCGGTCGCCGCATCCCCCAGGACGTGGCGATCGTCGGCTTCGACGACATTCCCATGGCGGCACACACCCAGCCGCCACTCACCACCGTGCACCAACCGTTGCGCGAGATGGGCGAGGCAGCGGCCCGTACGCTGCTCGCCCACTTCGAGGGCTCACCCCTGCCCAACCGTCCCACCGTCATACCCGCCACGTTCACGGCCCGCGGCTCGACCGCCGTCGGGGCGCTGACTCCGTCCGTATAACACCACACGCAGATAGCCATGCAGCCGCCAGACTTCGACCGAGCGCCGAACGGGCGTGCGGTCAACCGGCGGCACCACGACCACCGGCCCCCGGGCCGGCCCGTGGTACCGCACGCCCGTCCGCGGGCAGCCCCTCTCACCCGACACCGCACCATCTAGGAGAAATTGATGCAGAGAAGAAAGTTGTTCTCGGTCGCCCTGGCAGGCGTCCTCGCCGCCGGCGGTCTGGCCGCGTGCAGCGACTCCCCCAACAACGGGAACGCCGATGCCGGCAAGGCCGGCAACACGTTCCTGAGCGTCGGCATGCCGAACGGCCCGCAGACCAAGAACTTCAACCCGTTCCTGGGTACGTCGGCCGCGAACTCGCTGGGCTTCAAGTGGATGATCTACGAGCCGGTGATGATGTGGAACCCGGTCAAGCCGGCCGACCCGGTGAAGCCGTGGCTCGCCACCGACGCCAAGTGGGATACCGCCTTCAAGAAGGTCGACATCACCGTCCGGGACAACGCGACCTGGTCGGACGGCCAGAAGCTGACCGCTGACGATGTGGCGTTCACGTACCAGCTGATCCAGAAGACCCCCGCGCTGAACTCGAACAACACGCCGTACGACACCATCACGGCGACCGGCAACACCGTGTCGGTCACGTTCAAGAGCTCGATGTTCGTCTACAAGGACAAGTTCCTGGGCCAGATCCCGATCGTGCCGAAGCACATCTGGTCGACCATCGCGAAGCCGGACACCGACACCAACGAGAACCCGATCGGCTCGGGCCCGTACACGCTGAAGAACTTCACCGCGCAGACCACTACGCTCAGCGTGCGCACCAGCGGGTACTGGCAGAACCTGCCGGCGGTGAAGGAACTGCGCTACACCTCCTACACCGACAACAACGCGCAGACCACCGCCCTCACGGACGGCTCGGCCGAGTGGAGCTTCGTCTTCATCCCCAACTACAAGACCGTGTTCATCGACAAGGACCCGGCGCACTACAAGGTGTGGGCGCCCGGCGTGCTCGGCATCCACGGCCTCTACATCAACACCACCAAGAAGCCGTTCGACAACGTGGCCCTGCGCCAGGCGATGAACATGGTCGTCAACCGCGAGGACATCTTCAACAAGGCCGAGGCCGGCTACTTCCACCCGCTGGTCACCAGCGTGACGGGTCTGCCGTCGCCCGCCGGTGACGCGTTCATCGCCCCCGACTACAAGGGCAAGAACCAGGCGGTGGACGTGGCGGGTGCCAAGACCGTGCTGCAGAACGCCGGCTTCAAGCTGAACGGCACCACCCTGACCGACCCGTCGGGCAAGGCCGTCACGCTGACCCTGACCGACCCGGCCGGCTGGTCCGACTACCAGACCTCGCTGGAGATCGTGAAGGACAACCTCTCGCAGATCGGCATCAAGGCGACCGTCGAGAAGGCGAACCAGGACGCCTGGTTCAAGAACGTCGAAGAGGGCAAGTTCGACGCGACCTTCCGCTGGACCAACGGTGGCTCGACGCCGTACGACATCTACCAGACGATCATGGACGGCACGCTGATCAAGCCGATCGGCACGGCGTCCCCGGCCGGCAACTTCGGCCGCTTCAAGAACGACGACGCGACCGCGGCGCTGAAGGCGTACCAGAACGCCACGGACGACGCCGCCCGCACCGCCGCGCTCAACACGCTGCAGAAGGTCTTCGTCGAGCAGGTTCCGATGATCCCGGTCGGTTCCGACAACGTCGGCATGGCCTACAGCACGAAGAACTGGATCGGCTGGCCGGACGACACCAACCCGTACGGCGCTGGGCAGCCCACCCAGGCCAACGCGCTGGACATCGTCCTGCACCTCAAGCCCGCCAACTCCTGATCGCATCGCCGCTCCCGCGGACGGTCATCCGCCGGCCGCGCGGGTGCCGGCCTGGGTGAGGGTGTCGTGGTGGCACCGCGATGGTTGCCACCCCTTAAGGAACTCGGCATGACGTTGAGTCAAGACGCGAAGGCGCCGCCCAGCGAGGTGGTGCTCGAGGCCGTCGGCCTGACCAAGCACTTCCCCGTACGCCGGGGGCTGCGCGAACTGTTCGCCCGGACGCACGAGGCGGTACACGCCGTCGACGACGTGCACCTCACCCTGCGCCGCGGCCGGGTGACCGCCCTGGTCGGCGAGTCCGGCTCCGGCAAGTCCACAGTGGCCCGGCTGCTCGCCCAGCTGTATCCCCGTACGGCCGGCGACCTCAAGCTGCACGGCGCCCCCACTCGGGTCCGGGGCGGACGCCGTTTCCGCCAGTACGCCGCCCGGGTACAGATGATCTTCCAGGACCCATTCGCGTCGCTGAATCCGGTGCACACGGTCCGGTACCACCTGACCCGATCGTTGAAGATCCACCACAACGCCGGCAAGGACGCCGAGGAACTCGAGCGGGCGCTCGCCAACCTGCTCACCCGGGTCGCCATGACGCCGCCCGAGCGCTACCTGGACAAGTTCCCGCACGAACTCTCCGGTGGCCAGCGGCAGCGCATCGCCATCGCCCGTGCGCTGGGCGCCGACCCGGAGGCGCTGCTCGCCGACGAGCCGGTGTCCATGTTGGACGTCTCGATCCGGCTCGGCGTGCTGAACCTGCTGCGCGACCTGAAGGAACGGCTGAACCTGGCCATCCTCTACATCACCCACGACATCGCGTCGGCCCGCTACTTCGCCGACGAGACCCTGGTCATGTACGCGGGCCGGATGGTCGAGGGCGGCGACAGCGAGACCGTCACGCAGGCGCCGGCGCACCCGTACACGCGGCTGCTGATCGAGTCCGCGCCGGACCCGGACCGGATCGCGAACATGCTCGCCGACGTCGCGGATCGCGGCAACGGCGAGCCGCCGAGCCTGATCAATCCGCCCAGCGGCTGCCGCTTCCACCCGCGGTGCCCGCAGGCGATGCCGCGCTGCACCGTGGATCTGCCGGTCCGCCTCGAGATCGGCGACCGGGCCGGGCACTGGGCGGCGTGCTGGCTCTACGACGAGGCGACCGTAGCCGCCGAGGGCCCGGGATCGGCCGCTGCCGACGCCGCGAGCCCGGTGGCGCGGCACTCCGCGCCGGAGGAGATCCGATGAGATATCTGCTGCAACGAATCGGGTTCTACATCTTCACCGCGTGGGCCGCGCTCACCATCAACTTCTTCATCCCCCGGCTGATCCCGGGCGACCCGGTGAAGTCCCTGCTGGCCCGCTTCCAGGGCCAGATGAACACCGACGCGATCAATTCGCTCTACGTGCTGTTCGGCCTGGACGAGAACGCCAGCCTGTGGAGCGAGTACATCGACTACTGGAAGCAGTTGGCGCGCGGCGACCTGGGCCTGTCCTTCACCGCGTTCCCGACACCGGTGTCGGAGGTGATCGGCACGGCGCTGCCGTGGACCGTCGCGCTGGTCGGCATCACCACCGTGATCAGCTTCATGATCGGCACCGGCCTCGGGGTCATCGCCGGCTGGCGGCGCGGCTCCTGGATCGACGGGTTGCTGCCGACCACCACGTTCCTGTCCTCGGTGCCGTACTTCTGGCTCGGCCTGCTTTCCATCTACCTGCTGGCCGGCCCGGGCAGCTTCTTCCCGTCCTCGGGCGGCTTCACGCCGGGCCTGGTGCCTGCCTGGGACCAGTACTTCATCCCCAGCGCCATCCAGCACAGCCTGCTGCCCGCGCTGACCATCCTGATCTCGTCGGTCAGCGGCTGGATCCTGAGCATGCGCAACATGATGGTGACCGTCGCGGCCGAGGACTACATCACGGTCGCGCACGCCAAGGGCCTCTCGGACCGGCGGGTGGCGCTGAGCTACGCGGCCCGCAACGCGTTGCTGCCGAACGTCTCCGGCTTCGCGCTGGCGCTGGGCTTCATCGTCGGCGGCACCTTCCTGGTGGAGATCGTCTTCTCCTACCCGGGGCTCGGCTTCCTGCTGTTCCGGGCGGTCGGCGCCAAGGACTACCCGCTGATGCAGGGCATCTTCCTGATCGTCACGATCGCGGTGCTGGTCGCGAACTTCCTCGCCGACGTCGTGTACCTGCTGCTCGACCCGCGTACCCGCAAGGAGGGCTGACGGATGACCATTCCCACCTCGAGCGTCGAGCAGGTCATCCCCGGGCAGGGCGCGATGGCGCAGCCCGAGGCTAGAACACCCGTGAAGGCGAAGCGGCGCCGGTTTCGCTTCGTCGCGAACGCCAAGGCCGCGACCGGCCTGACCATTCTCGGCCTGTACATCCTGTTCGCCATTATCGGCCCCTGGGTCGCGCCGTACGACCCGGACGCCCAGAGCGAGGAACTGACCCAGCCGCCGTCGGCCGCGCACTGGCTCGGCACCACCCACCTCGGCCAGGATCTGCTGAGCCAGCTGCTGGTCGGCGCCCGAGGCGTCATGGTGGTCGGTCTGGCCGCCGGCGTCGTCGCGACGATCCTGTCGGTGGTCGTCGGCGTCACCGCCGGTTACCTCGGCGGGGTCTGGGACGACGTGCTGTCCGCACTGTCCAACGTGTTCCTGGTGATCCCGGCACTGATCCTGATCATCATCGTGGCGTCCACGCTGAACGGCGGCGACATCGTCGTCGCGCTGGTCATCGGTTTCACCGCGTGGGCGTGGGGCGCCCGGGTGCTGCGTGCCCAGACGCTCTCGCTACGCCGGCGGGACTTCGTCGAGGCGTCCCGCGCGAACGGCGAGAAGACCTGGCGGATCATCATGTTCGAGATCCTGCCCAACCTGACCGCGATCATCGCGTCCAGCTTCGTCGGCACGGTCATCTTCGCGGTCACCTCCGAGATCACCCTGGCCTTCATCGGCATCGGCTCGGTGTCCACCTGGAACTGGGGCGAGATCCTGTTCTGGGCACAGAGCCAGCAGGCGCTCTCCCAGAAGGCGTGGTGGTGGTTCGTGCCGGCCGGCCTGGCCATCGCGTTCCTCGGCACCGCACTGTCGCTGATCAACTTTGGAATCGACGAATTCGTCAGCCCGCGGCTGCGCAGCGCCGGCAAGACCAAGGTCAAGACCTCGACCGGCCACACCGTACGGATGCGGGTCGGTTTCACCCCGGTGCTGGACAACTCGGCGGCGCCGCACACCCACGCCACGCCCACCCCGCTGATCAACCCGAACGGCGCGACGCCGGTGACAAGAAGGGAGGCAGCGCGATGAGCGACCGGGTAGTACAGACGGCGCCGTCCGGCGCCGTGCGAGGTAACGCGTCATCGGCGAAGCGCCAGCCGGTGCTGGAGATCCGGAACCTGAACGTGGACTACGGCCTGGGCGACATGGCGGTGCACGCGGTCCGGGACGTCAACCTGACGCTGCACCGCGGCGAGGTCCTCGGCCTGGCCGGGGAGAGCGGTTCCGGCAAGTCCACGCTCGCGTACGGCCTGCTCCGCCTGCTCGCCCCGCCCGGCGTGGTCAGCGGTGGCGAGGTCATCTACCACCCGGAGCAGGGCGAGCCCTACGACGTGCTGGCGCTGTCCGACCGCGAACTACGCAACTTCCGCTGGGCCGAGACCGCGATCGTGTTCCAGGGTGCGATGAACTCGCTGAACCCGGTACACAAGATCTCGACGCAGTTGAACGACGTGCTCGCCGCGCACGAGCCGAAGATGTCGGCGCACACCCGTAAGGCCCGGTGCCGGGAGATGCTCCGGCTGGTCGGCATTTCGGCCGACCGGATGGACGCGTATCCGCACCAGCTGTCCGGTGGCATGCGGCAGCGCGTGATGATCGGCATGGCGCTGATCCTGCAGCCGCAGGTGGTCATCATGGACGAGCCCACCACGGCGCTCGACGTGGTGATGCAGCGGCAGATCCTGGGCCAGCTCATCGATCTGCGTGAGCGGCTCGGCTTCTCGGTCATCTTCATCACGCACGACCTGTCGCTGCTGGTGGAGTTCTCCAACACGATCGCCATCATGTACGGCGGCCGGATCGTCGAGGAAGCGCCCGCTTCGGCGCTGTATCGCGACCCGCTGCACCCGTACAGCGCGGGCCTGCTCGGGTCGTTCCCGGCGTTGCGCGGGGCGCGTCGCGAGCTCACCGGCATTCCGGGTTCGCCGCCGGACCTCAAGGGCATGCCGACCGGCTGCTCGTTCCACCCGCGTTGTCCCAAGGTGTTCGATCCGTGTGCCGGCAACATCCCCGTGCTGGGGCGCCCCGACACGCCGGACGGCTCGACGCGCTCCGTGGCGTGCTGGCTGCACCCGGTCAAGGAGCCCATCGGCTAGGGCACGCAAGGCCGGCCCCGGCCCTCGCCGGGGCCGGCCTTGCACGTCCGCTCACCCCCACGTCTGTCTTGGAGAACCATGAACCCCACCGCCGCGGCCGCCCCCGAGCTGCTACTCCCCACCGCCGATCTCCCGCCGTCCTTCAACTGGGGCGTGGCGACGTCCTCGTACCAGATCGAAGGCGCCGCCGCCGAGGACGGCCGGACACCGTCCATCTGGGACACGTTCTGCCGCAAGCCCGGAGCCGTGCACGGAGCCGACAACGGCGACGTCGCCTGCGATCACTACCACCGGATGCCGCAGGACGTCGCGCTGATCAAGAGCCTGGGCGTGGACGCCTACCGGTTCTCGGTCGCCTGGCCCCGGGTCCAGCCCGGCGGACGCGGCCCGGTCAACCCGGCGGGCATGGCGTTCTACGACCGGCTGACCGACGAGTTGCTCGCGGCCGGCGTCGACCCGTGGGTGACGCTGTACCACTGGGATCTGCCGCAGGAGCTGGAGGACGCGGGCGGCTGGCCGAACCGGGACACCGCGTACCGGTTCGCCGACTACGCGATGCTGGTCTTCGACAAGCTCAGCGACCGGGTCGACACGTTCACCACGCTGAACGAGCCGTGGTGCTCGGCCTGGCTGGGCTACTACGTCGGCGTGCACGCGCCGGGGCGCAGGGACTTCGACGCCGCCATCTCCGCGGTGCACCACCTGCTGCTCGGGCACGGGCTCGCGGTGCAGCGGATGCGCGCCACCGCGCAACGCCCGCACAAGCTCGGCATCACGCTGAACATGGGCACCGCGGACCCGGCCTCCGACAGCCCGGCCGACCGCGACGCGGCCCGCCGCGCCGACGGCATGGGCCTGCGGATCTACCTCGACCCGCTGCGGTACGGCCGCTACCCGGCCGACGTGGTCGCGGACCTGGCGGCGCGCGGCTCGGCGTTCCCGGTGCAGCACGGCGACCTGGACATCATCTCGGCACCGTTCGACGTGCTCGGCGTGAACTTCTACTTCGGACAGGACTTCGCCGGCACCGACGAGCAGGGCAACACGGTCGACGCGGACGGGCAGCCGGTGGTACGCCGGGTGCTGCCGGAGACCCCGCGGACCGCGATGGACTGGCCGATCACCCCGGAGCGGTTCACCCAGCTGCTGGTCCGGTTGCACCGCGACTACCCCGGCCTGCCGATCGTCATCACCGAGAACGGCGCCGCGTTCGACGACGAGGCCGACGCCGACGGGTTCGTCCGCGACGACGGGCGGACATCCTATCTGGCCGACCACATCGCGGCGGTGGCCCACGCGCGGGCCCAGGGCGCCGACGTGCAGGGCTACTTCGCCTGGTCCCTGATGGACAACTTCGAGTGGGCCGAGGGATACGCGAAACGCTTCGGCATCGTGCACGTCGACTACCACACCCAGAAGCGCACCCCGAAGCAGAGCGCGCTGTGGTACCGCGACAACATCGGCCGCGTGCGCGGCCAGTGAGCCGCAACCCGGGGGGAGGGCGTGACCCTTCCCCCGGGTGGCTCAGCTGCGGCCTCGGCTGACCTGGCGGCGGTGCGCCGCCCGGGAGAATGCGGCCGCGGCGGGCACCTTGCCGGCGCTCGGCAGCCCGCCGGCGGCGAGCAGCCGCGCCACCGGGAGCGTGGCCGCGCCCATCGCGACCGCGTCGGGTCCGAGCTGACACAGGTCGATCCGGGTCTTCGAGTACGGCTGCCGGAGCGCGTTTCGAGCCGCCGCGGCCCGGATGTCCGGAAGGAAACGCTCTCCCAGGGCTAGTCCGGCCGGGCCGCCGAGCACGATGCGCTCCGGGCTGAACAGGTTCACCAGGCCCGCGATGCCGGCGCCGAGATACCCCACCGTCTGCGCGACGATCTCGGCCGCGGCACCGGTCAGCGGGCCGTCCGCGGCCAGCATCCGGCCCAGCAGATGCGGGTCGTACGCCTGCCCGGTCGCCTCGGCCAGCCGCCGGTTGACGGTCTCCGCCCCGATGTACGCCTCCAGGCACCCCCGCGCGCCGCAGCGGCACACGTCGCCGTCGTACACCAGCGTGGTGTGGCCCCACTCGCCGGCGTTGCTGTTCGCGCCGCGATAGCTGTGGCCGTCCATCACCACCGCCGCGCCCACGCCGATGCCGACCATCACGATCACGGCGTGCCGCGCGCCCCGGCCCGCGCCGAACCACATCTCGGCCTGGCCCACCGTCTTGGCGCCGTTCTCCACGAAGACCGGCACGCCGGTGCGCTGCCGCAGCATCGCGCCCAGCGGCACACCGTCCCAGCCGGTGGTCTGCGAATAGACGATGGCGTCGCTGGTCTGGTCGACCACGCCGGCCACGCCCACCCCGAAGCCGAGCACCTCGGTCTCGTCGACGCCGGCCTCGGCGATCACCGCGCCCAGCCCGTCCAGCAGCCGCTCGGCGACCTGCACCGCGTCGGTGCCGTCGGTGCCGTGCGTGTACTGCGCCACGCCGAGCCGGGACATCGCCAGGTCGTAGAGCTCCACCAGCACCCGGCTCTCGCCGACGTCGGCGCCCACCACATAGCCGTAGCCGGGGGTGACGCGCAGCAGCGCGCGCGGGCGCCCGCCGTCGGAGCCGACCAGCCCGGCCTCCTCGACCAGGCCCTCGTCGATCATCTCGCCGATCAGGTTGCTCACACTCGCCTGGCTCAGCGCGGTGGTGTCACCGAGCTGCTGCCGGCTCTGCCGGCCACCGTGGAAGAGGTCCGTGAGCAGGCTCGCCCGGTTCGCGCGGCGCACATCCCGCACCGTCGTACGCCTGGTCTCCAAACTCCGCACCGCCCTCGGCACTCAGTAGCATCGACCTGTCATCTAACGCTATAGGCGCCCATCTTGTCGCGCTGCCTGCGCGGAGCCACAGCGCAACGCCGTCACCGGACCGGCTACGGTCACCGGGTGACCAAACCATCGAGACGTCAACCGTACTGATTGGGACGGGCGGGCCCGGCCCACGCCGCCTAGGCCGACCACGATTTCGCCGGCGGCGTCACGATCCGGCGAGGACCGCGGCGGCGTTCCGCTCCCGGATGACAATGCCGTCCTTGACCACCGCGAGCTGCCCGGCGTACTGGCGTACCGCCCGGGCCTGGTAGGCAGTCTCGACCGACGCCAGCACGTTGACCAGATTCGTCTCGCGCTTGCAGGCGATGTCGGCGGTTGCCACCGCGATCTCTCGTGGGCCGGCCTTCGGTGTCTGGAACGCCGGGTCGTCGTTGGCCTTCATCGGGTCGGCGTAGTCGTACCCGGCACGTTTCATGCAGGCACCCCAAGCGGCGGACACCTTGCGCGCCCGGCTGTCGAGCCAGAACCGCCGGAAGATGTCGACCGCCATCGACTCGGCCAGAAAGGCGTCGGGCATCGCCGGCACCCCCTTGGCGAGCACCTGCCGAGCCTCCCCGGTGCAGCCGCCGTCCGGCACCGGCCGCCCGTTGATGCTGGATGGTCCCTTGCCGAACAGCACGGCGGCCTTCTCCGGCGACGGCTTGGCCTCGGCCGCAGGATCCTGCTGCTGGGCAGGCGGCAGGTGGTAACCGTACGTGCCGGCAGTCTGAACGTCGGTGACGCCATAGCGGCGTTCGGCACCGACCACTCGCGCGTCCGAAGCGGCGGACGGCGCGTAGTCCAGCCCGAACCGGCGGACGCAGCGCTGGATCAGCAACTGCTCGGCCTTGGTCGCCTGGGGGAGGTTCGCCAGAGTCCCCTGGTACGGGTCCAGCGGCAACATGAACGTCCGGAGGTCACCGATGGCAAGCAGAGCGGGTACGGGCGGCTCGCCGGTGTCGGACCCGGCACGCGGAGGGCCACCGGTGCACCCGGCGGCCAACAACCCGATCACCACCAAAGCCCAGAGCGACGCAATTTTACGCATGTCCACATTCCCCGTTACGTTTTCGGTGCGGCGGCCCCGGGGGGGGGTGGGGGACCCCCACCCCCCCCCCGGCCCGACCGGGCTAGCAGTTGAAGCGGTGCGACGACAGCGCATTGTTCCAAGCGCTGCTGAGCTGGAACAGGTCCACGCCCGGGCCGATCGGGAACCAGTTGCCGGTGTAGTTGGCGTTGGCGTAGAGACACGTTCTCGTCGTTTGGGTGTTGTTGGCCGACGAGATGTGGTTGTCGACCAGGACGCCGCTGCTGAACCGAAGACCGGCGTAGCTGGTCTCGCTGCCGTAGTAGTTGATCCAGCCAGCCGTGAACCGGGTGCCGTCGTAGAAGGTGATCGAGGCGTTCGCCGGTGCGGCCAATGCCGTTGCACCGATCACTCCGGCCGCGGCCGCGGCCAGCAGAGTAGTACGCTTGCGCATCGTTTCCCCGTTCATCGTACGTGTGACCGGGACGGCCCTCACCGGAAACCGCTGGCACCGACCAGCCACAAGGGAGGACAGAAGAAGGCACCGCTCCCCGTTCGGTGCATTTCGCTCGGTCAACCTACAAACGTGCGGGAACGGCTGCAACCCCTCAGGCCGTTGCGTACAAGATGGATGGTAATGTCCGACCGAAGGTCCTGTTTTGGTTGCGGAACTCGACCGGCCCGCCGCACAGTTTAGAGATCAATCTCATAACACCGCGCAGGCCGTCGATGTCGCCGAGCCGCGGCAGATCGAACCGGACCACGTTGCCGGCTGCCCGACATCGCCCGGTAGGCACGCACCGTGGCGGCGCTCCTGCGGCCCGGTGGACGCCTGTTCATCCGGGAGGGCCATATCCGGTGCTCTGGGCGCTCGACTACGACCGCACCGACGAGTGGAACCACGGCCTGGGCGAGATCGTCACGGCGGTGCTCGGCGCCGGCCAGACGATCACCGGGGCTGGTCGAACACCGGAGCGTGCCGTGGGAGCGCTGCCCGGCCGGATGACCCGGCTGGACGGTGACGAATGGCAGCTCAGCGACCGCCCGGAACGGCTGCCGCACACCTACACTCTGCAGGCGGTCCGGGCGGCCGTTTAAAGATCACCGGATTCGGGGTATCTCGCGGTCCAATCCCCACAACTTAGGAGACCCGATGCGCGGTGGATCGATCGGCGGAGTCATCGTCCTTATCTGGCTCATCATCGGCGCGATCGCGGCCGGACAGCGCGGTTACTACAACGACACCGGCGACGCCAGCTGCGCCGAGGCCAGCACCATCGCCGTCACGATCGTGGCCGGTCCGCTCAACTACCTGGGCGTCAATCCCAAGATCAAGTGCGACCTCCCGCAGCCCAGCAAGTAAGGCCCCGCCACCCGTACCGGACGGGTGCTTAACCGAGTCCTAAGGAATATTTACAGGTCCACTATGGAGACGGCGGCGATCGATCTCGGATTCGGTCGCCGCGGACGGTAGAGGATCTACCGGACAGCCCTTAACCTTTGGCGTGTGTCGCACAACGCAGCCGCGATGGACCACTCAATCGCGACGCCGCGCTGCCGATATAGCGGTTGTCGCCCTTCCGGGCGGCAACCGGCCGAACCCGGGTGGGCGTAATGGACCAGGCGCGCGGCGCGACGCTGGTGCGATGGCTGCGCGCCATCGCGCTGCTCCGGCGCGACCGCCTGCTGGTCACCCTGGTCGGTGGCACGGCCGCGATGGCTCTCTGGTACGCGGTGAACGTCGGCGCGCGTTCCGTCCAGGTGGTCGCCGCCTGGGCGTTCATCGCCACCATCCACGTCTGCCTCGCCGGCGTGGGCCGGTCCATCGCCCGTACGCCCGGGCTGACCCGGCCGGCCCGCCGCTTCTGGCGGGCGGTGTCCATCGCCGGCGTGATCTACCTGGCCGGGGACCTGGCTCAGGTGGTGACGGCCGCCGTCGACCCGCTCGCGCCGGCGTCGGCCACCGGTGGCGCAGTGCAGCAGGCCGCGCTGTCGCTGGGCAGCGCCTGGCTCGGGGTGGCCCTGTTGATGTCCCCGCTGGGCTTCCACTCCCGCCGCGAACGCGTCCGCTTCTGGCTGGACGTGGCCACCGTGATGGTCGCCGCGGTGGTGGTCGGCTGGTACCTGATCGCGCCCGATCACCCG
>Ga0307513_10009158_pt1 | contig 12541 bp, 13 predicted proteins | sample 15_EM_MG_FD_202174 | JGI IMG/M metagenome (GOLD analysis project Ga0307513, IMG submission 202174) | Populus trichocarpa ectomycorrhiza microbial communities from riparian zone in the Pacific Northwest, United States - 15_EM | ecosystem: Host-associated > Plants > Roots > Unclassified | place... | reverse complement strand
GGGTGAGGTGGCGCTTTGCTATAGCGCAGAATCGGGAGCATGTTAGGATAGTGGGCAACAGGACGGCCGGCGCCTTATCAGGTGATTGGAAGGGTAGAAGCTGGAAGATCATATCGAGAACTTCGTCTGGACAATGTTGGATTGACATGGTGGGAGTGGAGGACATACGCAGGTTGTCTTTGTGTCGCAAATTCTTTTTGGGCATTTCTCACTGAACATAAGATACCGACACAAGCTACCTATACACACGTTGGACTCTTGAAGCTATTAACATGTTGCAATATCAGGATGTGAACGGGTGCGATCTGGCAATCAAAGTCCAGTAGCAATGTGTACAACCAGAACTGCCCACCAAATCTGGCACTCGAGGCAAAAGGCAAAATCCCGTCCCGCAATTCCAGGGAGACTATCTATACATGGGTCATCCCTTCGTGTGATCCAAACAACTACACTAGAGATTTCATGGAAAGCGGCAATGAAGTAATATTGCTACAGAGAGGCCAATGGTGAGACACAGTCCATGGTGGACATGGAGGTGCTCCCTCTCTATTCACCGGTGATACCAACGGCACGCGGGGCACAGAACTCCGTACAAAAACGAAGTAGATATTACCCAAGACACAACTATAGTAAGAAGGGACCAAAACAGAGCACTCATAGTTGTTTTCAAACGCAGGACAACTTTCCATCTCAAACTGTTTCATGCCTTCGTCTTCGTCTATCCCTTCTTCCAGCACCCTGACCCACCCTGGACAGTATCCTTCCATGCATCCGATACAAACTCGGGGTGGATACGGTCCCCCCGGGTTATAACTACAGAGCTCTCAGGAGAGCTCGAGATGGCCTTGATAAATGCGCGATAGCTTTCAATCTTCTCGTTGTACGCCAACTGTGTTTGATGCCATCGAATACACCCACTTCCGACGGAACTCTCGTAACGGGGCGCATCTATGATGATGGTTTCGATATGGGGAATTTGCGAAGATGGGAGATTGGAAACCGTTGCGCCAAGCGTATCGAAACGAAGTTCGCGTAATGTGCGCAACGCGAGAACATCGTCACTAAGGCGTCGTCTATGGGTATAAAGGGACATGAGTTGGGGAAAGCAGTGCGATAGGGAACCTTCCTGTGGTCCCTCCCTCCGGTTAAACGAGATGATACGTTGTTCGAGGAGGATAAGCCTTTGAAGCTTTGGGAAGCAAATTGAGGGTTTCACTATGGTCTCGACTAGTTGGCCATCGACCTCTTTGTATCGGGAAGCAAACCCAAATACAGTGAGGGAGCGGAGGCTCGGTGCTGCGACCGAAATTATAAATCGAAGAACGCATTCTGCTGCTTTCTCGGCTGCACTTGCGTTACGCAAAAAGCGACCTCGTGGGGTTTGGTGTTTGCCAAAGACTGCCATGTGTTCGATCGGGAGTAGCGCTTTGCCGTATGCACCTGCGTCCGTCAAATGGACAAGGTACACTGCAAAGAGGTTGACTCTCTGCGCAGTTTGGAGACAAACGACGCGGATGAGGTGGCGCTTTGCTATAGCGCAGAACCGGGAGCATGTTAGGATAGTGGGCAACAGGACGGCCGGCGCCTTATCAGGTGATTGGAAGGGTAGAAGCTGGAAGATCATATCGAGAATTTCGTCTGGACAATGTTGGATTGACATGGTGGGAGTGGAGGACATACGCAGGTTGTCTTTGTGCATCCTTAGGAAGACACCTATACACACGTTGGACTTTTGAAGCTATTAAATATGCTGCGATATCAAGACGTGAACGGGTGCGATCCGGCAGTCAAAGTCGTCCAGTAGAGGCCTACCGCCCACAAATCTGACACTCGAAGCAAAATCCCTTCCCGTAATTCCAGGGAGAGTACCCATACACGGGTCATCCCTTCGGTGAGGATTCTGTGATCCTAACAACTACGCTAGAGGTTTCATGGAAAACCGTGTTGCGCAGTAGTTAATTGACCAGGAATATCCTGGATGGAGAACCTGGGGGCATATCAACGGCACGCGGGGCACAGAACTAAAACAAAGTAGATATTACCCAAGACATAATTATAGTAAGAACGGACCAAAACAGAGCATCCATATTTGTTTTCGAACACGGGTCGACTTTCCATCTTAAACTCTTCCACGCCTTCGCCTTCAGTTGTAGGCGTCTATCCCTTCTTCCAGCACCCTGACCCACCCTGGACAGTACCCTTCCATGCATTCAATACAAACTCGGGACGGATACGGTCACCCCGGGTTATAACTACAGAGCTCCCGGGAGAGCTCGAGATAGCCTTGATAAATGCGCGATAGCTTTCAATCTTCTCATTGTACTTTGACCGTCTCTGGTGCCATTGTTTACACCCACTTCCAAGGAGACTCTTGTAACGGGGCGCGTCTATGATGATGGTTTCGATATGGGGAATTTGCGAGGATGGGAGATCGGAAACCGTTGCGCCAAGCGTTTCGAAACGAAGTTCACGTAATGTCCGCAATGCGAGAACATCGTCAGTAAGGTGTCGTCTATGGGTATACAGGGACATGAGTTGGGGAAAGCGGTGCGATGGGGAACCTTCCTGTGGTCCCTCTCTCCGGTCAAACGAAATGATAAGTTGTTCGAGGAGGATAAGCCTTTGAAGCTTTGGGAAGCAAATCGAGGGTTTCACTATGGTCTCGACTAGTTGGCCATCGACCACTCTATATTGGGGAGCAAATCCAAATACAGTGAGGGAGCGGAGGCTCGGTGCTGCGACCTCAATGATAAATGGAAGAACGCATTCCACAGCCATCTCGACTGCACTTGGGTCATGGTAATGGAGACCTCGTGGGATTTGGTGTTTGCCAAAGACTGCCATGTGTTCGATCGGGAGTAGCGCTTTGCCATATGCACCCGTGTCAGTCAAATGGACGAGGTACGCTGCAAAGAGGTCGACTCTCTGCGCAGTTTGGAGACAAACGACGCGGATGAGGTGGCGCTTTGCTATAGCGCAGAAGCGGGAGCATGTTAGGATAGCGGGCAACAGGACGGCCGGTGCCTTATCGGGTGATTGGATGGGTAGAAGCTGGAAGATCATATCGAGAATTTCGTCTGGACAATGTTGGATTGACATGGTGGGAGCGGAGGACATACGCGGCTTATCTTTGTGCGTTCTCGTGAACACAAGATAGAAGGCCGATCTTTTGCGCATTGTCAACGTGGTTGGGCGACAGATCCGCCTGTTAAAGGTAAGGTTTGACGAAGATACCATGTACCTACCAGCTACACCAATTTAGCAGCACAACATTGACTAGACGCACATTGACATTGTAGAGGACTTTGACCATGATCTCATCGTCCAACTCCAAACTTTGAGTGAGAAGCACGACTTGCTCTTCGAGGGCCGTAAATTCGCCGATATAGGTGTGTTCGTCGGTACGCAAGTTACCCTCAGTATTCGTTAACTCAAAGACTTAGGCAATACCGCAACCCTACAACACTCTCGAGGTGTCCACAAAACTTCATCTTGGGCACATCTCACGAACGCGCACGCAGTTCCCGGCCCTGGGATCATTGCTGGCCTCAAATCTGTGGGCTTTCCTCTCGGTCGCGGTCTTCTCCTCTTAGCGGGAATGTCCTCAGCAGGTAATACTGCAACAGGAGGATATACCTCTGCGGCTCTTGCGATGGCTCTTGCGAACAAATATTTCGTGGTCGGTTTCATCGCGATGGGCCGGATTGAGGAGAGGTATCCAGCACCCCCTCCGCGGCTCTTGACAAAAGCCGCAGATAGAGAATATTTGGGGCTTGAATACTCCCTGAGTCCCGACCCTAAGGACTGACCGGTTCTTACGCCAGGAGTCGGGCTGGACGTCGAGGGCGATAGCCTTGGCCAACAGTATCGGAGACCGCGCGAGGTCTTCGAATCAGGGTGCGATGTCATAATCGTCGGTCGCGGGGGCGACGACATAGAAGCGATGAAGAGACAGGCCCAGAGATATCGCGAGGAGGGTTGGCAGGCTTACATGGCACGCACCAAACGGCAATGAATGCAATTGTATTGAGGTGTCAAGTGGGTCTAGCAGTCATGTGACCTTTTACGTCTCTCCGGGGTTTTTGTAGCGCCTGAGAGCCCGAATCCTCGCCTCGAAGTGATCGACTATAGGTTTCGGGTATCCGAGTTTAGCCAACTCTTTCTCACTGAGGTGCTTGTGTGGCTCGTGGACAGCTTTTACAAATTCCGTTATCGCTGTGGTCGATACCGAAACCGGAAGGGACGTACCTTTGCCACGCAGACCCTTCAGTTCTGGGACAAAATGTCGGATATATTCACCGTCCGGATCGGTCTGGAGGTCGTTGGCAACCACGCGGCCACACATTAAAATAGACGACGTCAGCTGACGACGCAAATAACGGGGTAGGGGGGCTGAATCCACCCTTCGGCTAAGAATTCAAATTACCTTTACACTCTGGAGGGCTGGATTGAAGATGCGGAAGTAAGGCTGTGGGTCTACTCCTGTAAAGTGATAACGTTATAAGAAGGACGTGGACGGAGGGAGCCGATTTACCTGTACTGGCACACCACTGCCACCCACCATTATTGGACGCCAGGTCTGCATCAAGCAAATATTGGTGGAAGTGCTGTAATTGCATCGATTAGGGCAACATTCAACACCTCCAGCGCAAGGACCAGATAGTGGACGCAGCTGACCTGCTCCCCCAAATGCCAATCGATCATCAGATCTTTGACGAGGAACATGGCTGCGACCATCCGAGTACGGTTATGGATCCAGCCTACGAGCACAATATATTGTTAGCACCCTATTTTGACTTAAAGTTCGGCCTGGACTGCGCCCACCGTGAAGCTTAAGCTGCCTCATTGCCTAGCATCTAATTCATTAGGTGGGTTACCGTTGAAATGTTCGGCCACTGACAGCATCAACAATCGGGTAGCCGGTTTTCCCCTCTTTCCATGCTTCGAAAGTAGCCTCATTTGTCTCCCATTTCATGCTTTGAAACTTTTCTTGGAAAGGTCGGCCCATCGAGACACTCGGAAACGCGGCTAGGACGTGCGTATAGAAATCCCTCCATCCTATTCGTTCCAATAATTAGCACATCTAAATCGAGCTCGCATCTGACTTGTGAAAGTTACCAATCTCCTGTACCCAAACGCCAACACCACTGTCTCTTCCTATCACTATCTTCTTGCTATTCGTGACCTTCATGGTCTCCCTCACCAGTTCCCTGGCGCTAATCACACCGGCGGCGAGGTACGGACTGAGCCTGCTGCTAGAGTCCCTATCTGCGAAATCACGCTCTTGGTGGTACTTTCCAAGCCTTGAGCTGGCGTCCTTTCCGATTGCTTCGCCTTCCTTAGCTCCTGAATCCAACGGCGGTACGTCTACCTGTGTCTTTCGCGCTTTGGTATGGATGAACGCGTGGAGCATTTTGCGAGCGGCTTCAGTGCCAACCGGGAAGAACTCCGTCATCACATCACGGTCCTCTGAGCTGAGTTCGAAATCCGGAACAAAAGCCGGGATCTCATGGTGAGGCGCAAATAACTTGGAGAATTTTGAATCACTGCGAGTCTTGGAGGGATTTGCCTCGACTGGAGCTGCTTCTGCTAGAATTTCTGGGTGTTGGTCGATGTAAGCTTTTGCGGCGCGCATCCATGGCGAGTACACCTAAAATTGGGAAGTGGGCAATTGGGTGCACCTGATTCGCGCCAAGAATATAGACAGAAAGGGAACTCACAGCAAACGCCTTCCCTTGTTGCGTATGTAAAGTATTCGGCTCAACCAGGCACTTATCCGCAGAGAAGTGGCAGTAAACGTGCTTTTCCCTTGCGAGCTGAAGAACTTGGAGATCACGTCGTGCCTCATCGACCTCATATTCTAGTGTCAGGCATTAAGGTGTGTCGTAAAAAATGAGTTTGAAAACCGAAACGAACCAGAGTTGGCAAATAGATGTTTTGCGTGCCACTGTTCGAGTAATTCCAAGATTTTCTGGGGCAAAGTGCGTCTCGGTGAATGAGAAAATGTAAAAATAGGGACACCAATATCGTCTAGTTGCTTCTGGATGAGTTCCAGATTGCGGAGTGTGAAGTCAATCCGTCTTGCTCCTCTATTATGAGCCCTGTAGTCCTGGGGACTGAAAACAAAGAGCACAATGAAAGGGATATTGTTGGACTTTGCGAATCTGGAAGCGTGAGAGATGGCACGGTTGTCGCTGACTCAAGAGGTAGGAGATTAAGTAAGGCGAAACCGGTATATGGAGGACGTACTGCGCAAGTCTTCCATCCGCATCCAGTAAACGACACAAGCTCCTGGGTCCACGGTATCTGGTGCCTTGACGCTTTCGAGAGCGTTTTGCAACTGTGCGACCGGGGGATTCTTGTTCGCGGCCGTCGCATTGTCTAGAGAGGCGATACGACCGTAGATCTTTGGGTCGGTCTTGTTTTCTTTGCCTGTCTTCAGTTTCTTCGATAGCGAGACCTCGCCGTTTGAGTCGCTTTGGCGTTTCGTGCTCGGCATCGTTGCGAGGGTACGGGTCTTGTATCCTCGTGAAATTCGGGCTCGTGGAGGAGACTGGCATGCGCTTAAAAGTGCCAGCCGCATTTTGCGATTTGGGTTTGGAGAACGATGACGACACGATCGGCGGCCGTGCTCTCGGATTTGCAGGGATGGTCCGTGAAATACATAAAAACGTTGTTGGGTAGTTATCATGTGTCTTGGACAAATTGGATTTGCAAGGGCGTTCCAGCAATCTGGACGGCGGTAGGAGTGGGAGCAGTCTATGATGACTGCTAAAATGACCCGAAATGAACAGGCCGAAGGCTTGACGCTGAACATCTCGTGTATCACCAACATTGACGCGTCAAAAAAGTCTCTATTTAAATTGAACACATCATTCTGACTCTTTATGGTGTGACGGCGGGTCGAGGGTCCTGTTTTGCAAGCTACTTGTCGACACCAAACATGTCTTGGAGCGCTGGCGTGATCAGTGCAGTCATTCCATGATGGGAATCATCCGTGTAACCAAGCTTAAGCGTTGGAGAGTGGAGGGGTAAATAATCGGTGAGGCGGTGAATAGCGACTGCAGTGGACGGGACTTGCGTCCCTATGTCCGGGAAACTGATGTAATTCATAAAGGCAAAGGTGTGCGAGAATGCAAGGCGCGGGAATGTCTAATGCGTAACGCGTATACACACGTTGAACTTTTGAAGCTATTAATATGCTGCGATATGAAGACGTGAACGGGTGCGATCCGGCAATCAAAGTCCAGTAGCAATGTGTACGACCTAGAACCGCCCACCAAATCTGGCACTCGAGGCAAAATCCCGTCCTGTAATTCCTGGGAGTCTATCTATACACGGGTCATCCTTCGATGAGGATTCTGCGATCCGAACAACTACCCTAGAGATTTCATGGAAAGCGGTGTTGCGCAGTAATTAATTAATTGACCAGGAATATCCTGGATGGAGAGGGTACCTGGGGGCATATCAACGGCACGCGGGGCATAGAACTCCATACAAAAACGAAGTAGATATTACTTAAGACACGATTATAGTAAGAACGGGCCAAAACAGAGCTACCCAGGCGACTATCCCTTCTTCCAGCACCTTGATCCACCCTGGACAGTATCCTTCCACGCATCCAATACAAACCCGGGATGAATACGGTCACCCCGGGCTACAACTACAGAGCTCTCGGGAGAGCTCGAGGTGGCTTTGATAAATGCGCGATATCTTTCGACCTTCTCGTCGTACGCTGACCATGTTTGGTACAATCGGATATACCCACGTCCGGGGAGACTCTCGTAAGGGGGTGCATCTATGATGATGGTTTCGATATGGGGAGTTTGCAACGATGGGAGATCGGAAACCGTTGCACCAAGCATATCGAGACGAAGTTCGCGTAATGTGCGCAACGCGATAACATCGTCAGTAACGTGTTCTTTATCGGTATAAAGGGACGTGAGTTGGGGAAAGCAGTGCGATAGGGGACCTTCCTGTGGTCCCTCTCTGCGGTTAAACCAGATGATCGCTTGTTCGAGGAGGATAAACCTTTGAAGTTTTGGGAAGCAAATCGAGGGTTTCACTATGATCTCGACTGGTTGACCATGTCTATATTGGGAAGGAAACCCATATACAGCGAGGGAGCGGAGGCTCGGTGCTACGACCGAAATGATAAATGGAAGAACGCATTCTACTGCCTTCTCGGCCGGACTTGCGTCGCACCAACGGCGACCTCCTGGGAGTTGGTCTTTGCCAAAGACTGCCATGTGTTCGATCGGGAGTAGCACTTTGCCGTATGCACCTGTGTCCGTCAAATGGACGAGGTACGCTGCAAAGAGGTTGACTCTCTGCCGCGTTTGGAGACAAACGACACGGATGAGGTGGCGCTTTGCTACAGCGCAGAATCGGGAGCATGTTAGGATAGTGGCCAACAGGACGGTCGGCGCCTTATCAGGTGATTGGAAGGGTAGAAACTGGAAGATCATATCGAGCACTTCGTCTGGACAATGTTGGATTGACATGGTGGGAGTGGAGGATATGCGTGGGTTGTCTTTGTGCGTTCTTAGTGAACACCTATACACACGTTGGACTTTTAATCGATATGAAGACGTGAATGGGTGCAATCCGGCAATCAAAGTCCAAGTAGCAGTGTGTGGGGCCTAGAACTGCCCACAAATTTGATACTCGATGCCAAATACCGTCCCGTAATTCCAGGGAGTCTATCTATACACGGGTCATCCCTTCGATGAGGATTCTGTGATCCAAACAACTACGCTAGAGATTTTATGGAAAGCGGTGTTGTGCAGTAATTAATTGACCAGGTACATCGTGGATGGAGATGGTACCTGGGGGCATAACAACGGCACGCGGGGCACAGAACCCCATACAAAAACGAAGAAGATATTACTTAAGACACAACCATAGTAAGAATGGACCAAGGCAGAGCACCCATAGTTTTCGAACGCGGGTCGACTTTCCATCCCAAACTCTTCCACACCTTCGTCTTCAGTTGTAGGCATCTATTCCGTCTTCCAGCACCCAGGTCCACCCTGGACGGTATCCTCCCACGCATCCAATACAACCTCAGGACAAATACGGTCATCCAAGGCTACAACTAGTGAGGTCAAGGGAGAGCTCGAGATGGACTCGATAAATGCGCAATATCTTTTGATCTTCTCTTTCCACATCGACCTTATATGAGAATTTAGGATACACCCACGTTCGGGGTAAGGAGGCGCATTTATGATGACGGTTTCGATAGGGGGAAGTTGCGAGGATGAAAAACCGGAACCCGTTGCACCAAGCACTTCGAGACGAAGTTCGCGTAGTGTGCGCAACGTGAGAACATCGTCAGTAACGTGTCCTTTATCGGCATAAAGGGACGTGAGTTGGGGAAAGCAGTGCGATAGGGAACCTCCCTGTGGTCCCTCTCTCCGGTTAAACGAGATGATAGCTTGTTTGAAGAGGATAAGCCATTGAAGCTTTGGGAAGCAAACCGAGGGTTTCACTATGATCTTGACTAGTTCACCATTGACCTCTCTATATCGGGAAGCAAACCCAAATACAGTGAGGGAGCGGAGGCTCGGTGCTGCGACCTCAATGATAAATGGAAGAACGCATTCTGCTGCTTTCTCAGCTGCACTTGCGTTACGCAAACAGCGAACTCGTGGGGTTTGGTGTTTGCCAAAGACTGCCATGTGTTCGATCGGGAGTAGCGTTTTGCCGTATGCACCTGTGTCGGTCAAATGGACGAGGTACGCTGCAAAGAGGTTGACACTCTGCGTAGTTTGGAGACAAACGACGCGAATGAGGTGGCGTTTTGCTATAGCGCGGAATCGGGAACATGTTAGGATAGTGGGCAACAGGACGGCCGGCGCCTTATCGGGTGATTGGAAGCGTAGAAGCTGGAAGATCATATCAAGAATTTCGTCTGGACAATCCTGGATTGACATGGTGGGAGTGGAGGGCATGCACGAGTTGTTCTTAGTGAAAGGAAGATTGACGAAAATTGAGCTCAAGGATTCCGAAGGGGCGGTAACTCGTATCCTATTATCATATACAAGGACACTACAAATACATGTGAAATGAGAATGGATACCAGCGCTGAGACACAGGACTCATGACCGGTGCTCGGTGCTCGGGTAATGACGACAACATCAATATTCCGACAAAGATATATATACACACGTTGGACTCTTGAAGCTATTAACATGTTGCGATATCAAGACGTGAACGGGTGCGATCAGGCAATCAAAGTCCAGTAGCAATGGGTGCGGCCTAGAACTGCACACAAATCTGACACTCGAGGCAAAATCCCGTCCCGTAATTCCAGGGAGTCTATCTATACACGGGTCATCCCTTCGATGAGGACTCTGTGATCCGGACAACTACGCTAGAGATTTCATGGAAAGCAGTATTGGGCAATATTGCTACAAAGAGAGGCCAACGGTGAGACACGGCCCATGGTGGACATGGAGATGCCCCCTCTCTATTCACTGGTGCTCCATGCAGCATGCGTCGTGGGTCTTCGTTGGTGCGAAGGTGAACGGCGCTATGTTTTGGAATCGAGGAGTGATTACTTAATATCGCCCGATGTGTGTTACCGATCTATGATGCTGAATTTTATGCAGTCGGAATCCTACACAAGGCCAAGGGGCAAGAGGTGGCCGGCACAAAGGTGGTCCTCTTAGAGTCGACCACAACTCTCTGGGCTTAGCTCGTCAGTCACGGCGGGGACAAACACACGGTCCCGTCTACAGTGAGTTCCTTGACGCCACGACTCGAGCCTCCCTCCCGGCCACTGTCTTTAAATGGAAACCCCTCCAGCCGATGCCGTGCGCCTTACACATCACTCTACCGCTATCTACCAACTAATTTGGACAAGCAGACCACAAGCTCTGATATAGGCACTACTGCGGGAAGCGATAGCACTTCCGCGACCGTGTACAAACCGCCCCACCCTCAGCATTTACCGTCGAAAACTGAGATAGAACATACTCGTCTTCAAATTAGCGGTTCTCAGTCTCGTATCCTGTCGATAGACAAGAAGTTGGATGATGCGCGGGACCTCATTAAGCAGCTCACAGCTGAACGTGAGGATCTTGAGTCAGTCGTTCTCTGCCAGCCCCCTGCTTTCCTCTGGTATCTGACTAGACAACTAAGGAATGAAATAGCAAATAGCAAGTCGTTCGTCGCTCCCATTCGCCGCCTCCCTTTCGAAATTCTTGGCGAGCTGTTCTTAGCGTACCTTGCCACAGGGGGCTCGCCTTGGGAACTCACTCGTATCTGCAAGTCTTGGCGCCACTCTGCTATCAATACGCCTCGACTATGGAGCCGGATCCACGTCGCCGTGCAGCCGCTTCGCAACCGATATCCTACCCCTCCCGCCTCACGCTGGTCCAAGAGTGGAGAGTACTGTGATACCCCTGAAAGGCTGGAACGAGCTCTTCGTCGTGCTGGAGCCACCCTCCTCAACCTCGTCTTAGAGCTTAGGGAAACCGACAGTTGGCTGCTCCCGCTACGGAGTATAGTGGGAGACGAGCGCCAGAAGACTCTTGAAGCACTTCTCAAATTAATATCGGGGGACAGAATGGTACAATGGAAATCGGTTCTACTCATAACCTCTACATCGTTACCGTTGGGTTATCTCGAAGGCAATCTGGAGAGGTTGGAATCATTCGAGATGGACTGGAGGGGAGGGACCGGCGAATTCCACAAGAAGCTCCTAGATTCTATTGACCAGACTTCCATGAACCTCCGGATGCTCAAGTTCACTGGGGGCCTGCCGATGGGCTACATGGAAAGAACATGGTGGGACCGTCTGACAGAACTCTGCCTCGATTCAGTCTCTCGCCAAAATCTTTCATCTTTGCTTCGCCAATGTGTCAAACTGGTGAAGCTCACACTGGGTCTGTCCTTTTCCAACGAAAATACCACGATCACTGAAGTCAATGTGCCCACCCTTCGCGAGTTGGTCCTCTCCTCCTGTGACATGGCAAATCTATCGAGCCTTCTCTTGCCACAACTGGAGACTCTGGTACTTCGGCATTGCGCCGATGGTCCAGCAGGAGCATGCTTGCCCGCACCAGCGAATCTCACCAACCTTCGCAAGCTCACCCTCGATTCAACTGAAATTAACATACTTGGAAATATAGTTGCCCCAAAGCTGGAGGAGCTAGAACTTCGATTCTCTCGCGTCCCATACAAGAAGCAAGTCACCGCTGCGCTCAAAGCGTTTAATACAGGAGTGAAACAACACGCTGCGCTGCGTGTGTTAAAAATCACGAATGCACTCGTCCCAGATGCTGGACTCAAGACGATGCTCGAATTGACTCCTAACCTTACTCACTTGACGCTGAGCGGGGCGTTGGGCGGTCGGAAAATCCTCGATGCACTGGCAAGCAAGAACAAGAACAAGCGGAAGGGGTGGCTCTGTCCAGTGCTCCATACATTGGAGATCGACTATACTCCATCGACGAAGAAGATGAAGGAAGCGCCATTGGAGAGCCTTCGGCAGGCAGTGGATGCTCTCATCGGCGCTCGGATGCAGGAAAAGCCT
>Ga0307513_10009157_pt1 | contig 12542 bp, 17 predicted proteins | sample 15_EM_MG_FD_202174 | JGI IMG/M metagenome (GOLD analysis project Ga0307513, IMG submission 202174) | Populus trichocarpa ectomycorrhiza microbial communities from riparian zone in the Pacific Northwest, United States - 15_EM | ecosystem: Host-associated > Plants > Roots > Unclassified | place... | reverse complement strand
CCTCTCAGAGACACTCTCCATGATTTGTTTGATCTCCGCACGTGGCTTAACGGGCGCGTCCGCAGAAGGAACAAATTGGCAGTGGGCAGAGTGCTGGGAAACCTCAAGTGGTTTTACGAGAACTGTGCAAACGGTAGATGTGACTAGCCGCTGGTCGCACATCCTTCAAGGAGTTGCAGTGTTCAGGGATCAGGATGGAGCGTTGTCACTGAAGAAGTAAGTTGCGGTAAATGTCAAAGATCTGTATTTTGGCGAGAATAATTGACGTTTGCTCTTTCTTCCAGCAGAGCTAGAGTCTGAATACGATGAGACGCATTTCCAAATGTTCTTCGTCTCCTTAGATGCACTTTCGTGCTTCATTCAACCCATGTCCGGGATCTTTCGGATAAGTCTGCTTCGCTGAGCTTCAGTGCACCAAGGAGTTCAGACGAGAGCTGTAGCGAGAGCTGGTGCATGAGCTGGCGAAGGATGATGCGAATACAGCTATCAATAAATTCGCCTGACGAGACTGAAGAGTTATATCAGTGCTAAAGCACATATCCATGGAATAGTTTAATCACCGCTGAAATAGGCATGCACCTGGCGGGCGGGAGAGGTGAGTCAAAGGAGGATCTTGTAATCGTACGTCTCTATCACTCACCTCACTGGCAACGGTGCGCACATTATCCGGAACCTTAGCGCCTCGAACGACTTGCTCGTGCAATGCATTAGCCTTGATCGCCAAGGCTTGGTGATCGTGGGTGCCTATGATTATCATGTGATCTTGTGCAAGCTCCTTGATCCGTTCGTTCGCCCTTGTTAGGCATTTGTTGAGTGCAAGCCTGACCGTCTCTCTGTGAAAGGCTCAAAACCAGAGATCAGGACCTTTAGGAGAAGAAACCCTTACAAGAGACTTTCACAGAGGGTAGAGGTGACGCGCCTATCTCGTAGCTGCTTGGTGGTGCTTTTACAGATGTCCTTCGAGAGAATGTCTTTCGCAGAGGCGGCACAGTCCAAACCCATCTGGGACCAGTTACGCGTGAATGCCCGGATCGCTTCCTCTCTCGCTCGTCGGATCCCGTCATAATTGAACCCAGTCGCATACCTGCCGCGAGGAATGAGATTGTGCAAGATATATGACTAAAAGAGCGCGACTTACTGTTTTAGAAGAGCTTGGATTTCATCAGCTACTATAACCGGCTTCGTCTTCAATACTCTATCAGCAAATGCTTGAAAGACCGGCTTGAGAAGGGACTGATGACTAAGATCAAGTTGTGCCGAGAGTGTGGTACAAATACTTGAAACTAGGACAATAGTATGTGTGACAGGGTCTAGAATAGTGGACTGCAAATGTGGTAGTGATAGGGAGATAGTCGAGGTCGGCGGTGATGGGCTCAAGAGTTCCATTGAGGCACCGGGAGCACTAGTTTGTATGAGGAACTGGGATGGTGGGAGACTGTAACGTAACGCAAGTAAATCTTACACAACCCAATAATGGAGAGAGAAATGAGCGCACTCGGGAATACTTCTCACAACACTTCTCGCAGGCTCTAGGTTGCCGTAGTCAAGCATGGGACTGGGAGCTCGTGGACTACCGGGTTGGCTTTGGAGTTGGCTTTGGAAGGCCTCCGGTAGTGATTGGTGGAACTCATATACAGGTGACGGACTGCGAAAGTAGTCATGAATCATGTGCTGTGAATCCTGGGAACTACTGACCAGTAATCAGTTTCTTCTGGTGGAGGTTCTTGGGGTGACCTGGAGATAAAATTCTCAACTCCGTGACGGTATGTCTTCTGCGGTGCGGGAGGGTGCCACATCTAGGGAGAGATGTTATAGGGAGAGATGTTATAGGGAGAGATGTTATAGGGAGAGATGTTATAGGGAGAGGTGTTATAGGGAGAGATGTTATAGGGAGAGATGTTATAGGGAGAGGTGTTATAGGGAGAGATGTTATAGGGAGAGATGTTATAGGGAGAGGTGTTATAGGGAGAGATGTTATAGGGAGAGATGTGGCGACCTTGGTTAGACCGGCAACCTTTTGTAGGGCGAACTGTGTGTCAGGCTCTATCTAGGAACCGGGTAGCTGCATGCTCCGCTGCATCCCACGTGATTTTCTAGACTGCACCTTTTCTAGTTAAACGATTAGGACCTTGCCAACATAGTGGTACAAGGTCAAATATGTTTCTTGTTGCCCCCAGCCATTGTGAACTGCAACTAAAGCCTTCAATGATTTCCATCACGATGGGTTCTTCTATTCTATTGCTGAATACCTGTTCCTTAATGACCCTCTTGGCCACTGCCTCCTCTACGACCCTCAAGACGGCCGGGATTCATTCCTTAACTCCTTGCCAATCACCCACATCCAAGAGACGTCAAGAGGACACGGGGAACCTCACGCCGAAATAGACTGCGCCCCAGCGCAAATTGTTGAAACCCACTTGTATAGACGAGACGGCCCGGTACAATCAACCACGTACAAGTACACACAGTACAAAACACACTCGCTTCGTTGCTTGGTAGAACGAAGGGTCTCAACCATGCGCTGCAAGTCCAATACCCTAGGACCCGAAACACAAACGGATAGAAAAAGAATAGAGGACAACTCACAATAGTCATGGACCACTTTTCGCTACAGTATTTTGGCGACAAAGCGGCCGCTTTGACATGCTCGGAGACAGTGGAGTATTCGTTCGAAGGCCGGCGGTTTAAATTGTAAGAAGTACCAGGTTCTTTGATCTTGTTTACTTGTAGAGGAAGACCGTGTTTTAGAAGCCATCAAAGTGGCCCTTGAGCATGCGCTCACCTGTGCAGCCATAGCGATAAGGTTCGAGATACATACAGGAGAAATGCGACCCACCCATCGGGCTGGGAGCCCTTGGCCTGATGTTTGCACCATCTGTACTACCGAGGGTAGCACGCCTTGCCGACCGTCTTCCTTGGAACTGATTCTCGGCCGATGCGGGGCCAATCGTCTTTGCGCGACAGAGGCTGTTGCCGTCCATCTTGCCGTCCTGTCCTTGTGGCACGGAAGGCAAGACGGGCTGTGAGACATTTGAACATAGGTTTGAGGTACCCATCAATCAAAATTTGCGCGCGTGATGTGGAGAAGAACGTCACGAGGGTAAGCGATTAGCGTTTCGGCGAGTACAGATTACAGAGAAGAAGGAATGAGCAATCAGGGTGAGGACGGAGACCAAAGAGGAGAGGTAATCCGAGTGTGAGGCGTGGCTAAAAACGAGGGAGAAAGGAAACGAAGGACTCACCCTTGCGAACGCGGCACCTAGACTAAGACGACGTAAGACACCAGCACCACGCTGAACGGTTTCTTGAGGCGAGTTTGGCGGTACGTTGCTGCCTGCCATTGACGGAGGGCCGGTTACAGGGGAAGTCGGGAAGCGGGACCAAGAACCCATGCTCATCGCGCGATGATGGCCTAGCATTGGGGTAGAGTTTGCACCGGGTGTGAACTCGTCGTCTTCGTCTGGAACCGGTGGAAGTTGAGGACCAGTGGAGGCTGCAGGCTTGGTAGTTGGGAGTGGCTTTGAAATCGAGTCCTTGCCGAAGAAATAGGACAAGATCGGGGAGGAAGGAGTGAGAGGCTTGTTCGTCGTAGGAGGGTTCTAAAGTAACACAAGTAAGGCACCAGTGTGTTGACGCAAACGGGACCGAGATGGGCAATTGGAAACTGACCTTGACGGATGAAGCTGAGAGGGAAGAAGCCCCGGGAGACAAGCCCGGGGTGGTAGGAGAGCCTGCAGAGGACAGAGAGGCGGAGCGGCTGCGGGCAGGCGTAGTGATGGGGATGGGACGAGAAGGTGGGGTTGAGGGCGAGGCCATTCAGCTAAGAGAAGCTGTTTCTGATTGATTATTTTACGCAGTAATCACCGTCGTCGTATCAGCCGTCGTCAAGAAAAAAGGAGAGAACTCTGGGGAGAGGTGGAGAACAAGTGGGGATTGACCAAAACATACGAACACAAATGGATACGTCGCTTGTCGCGTGCTATTGGAGGAATTGGGCAGTCTCACCAAATAACTCAAGGTTACACCCCGTCAGTCTCTAAGCACCACGGCACATCCCGACGAACAGTGGGCCTTTGCCAGTACACCTCTCTTCGTGTTGAATTCAAGAAACCAAGAAAACGGGCCGAACAGGCCATTTGACTCCATACAGCACTGAACACTGGCCTATCTGATATTGGCGAAACTTATTGTACAATAAAGCAGAACCTAAGCGATCGTATATGATCGTTTAAAACTCGGAAGTATAGGCCCACTTCATTCCAAACGGCGTCGCAACTTCCCATTCGAGGACCAATGTCTTCTCTTCCTTCCCTTCAAGATCGACAACCCACTCGAGTCGTCCTTCCTTCATTCCTCCTTTATCTCCCGAAGATTTCCTCCAATGAACCTTGACCTCGCCCTTCTCACCTTCCGTCATCTCCTCAACTGTGACGTCTTTGCCTTCCTCCGCCTCCGCCAGTCCAGCGGGCTTGGTGAGCACAACCTTGATGTCCTTGTTGTCGGCGACTGGAACGATGTCACGAACCAAAAACCCTTTGATGGGTGTCGCCCGTTTGTTCTTTAACGAAACCGTTGTACCATAGATAAACTTGTCGTTCGCAACGGAAAACAACCCAGCCCGTGATTCATGGGCCTTCTTGGAGGTCGCGTTGAATAAAACGCGAACAGAATGGTCTTGTCCGAGCGAGCAAAGGAAGGTTTCCCCTGGGGCAACATGCTAGAAATGGTCATCAACATTCGGTATTTTAAAGGGAAGTGCACATATCGCTTACACGAATGGACGAGTTGGCAATGTATCCCTCATCGAGGAAGAGGCTCAGCTTCCCCGGAAGAAGGTGAGTCTTGCTCGAATTGTTGACGGTACACTGCGAAGACTTTATGAGTATGTTAAATATTCCACTATGGTACCCTCGCTGACCTGAATGTACGCTCCGACTATGCTCCGAGGAACCGCAATCTGCTCAATCTTGGCCTGCAGGTTCAGAACCGCAAGAGCAACCTTGTGGCTCACACTGTCACTTGGAACACTCGTCGTCCCCTTAACTTGGAATGTTGCAGCGACCGCATTCTCAGATGCGACTGCAGATGGGAGCTCCATCTCCGGTAGCCCAATTTCCTCGAGCGCATCCTCCTCTGGTAGGGGGGCAGTAGCAAGCGCAGATTGACCGAAGAGACTTGCTCCCACAGCGGATTGTTGATTACTGCTTGGACCGAAGAGAAATTGCGCTGCAGAATGATCGGGGACTCCGAACCCCCCGAATCCAGTCGTTCCGAAGGCAGAGGGAGCAGCCTGCACCTCTTTTGAGCCAAAAAGGCCACCAGTAGCTTGCGGAATCATAGGTGCCTGTTGTTGTTGTTGTTGTTGCTGTTGTTGCTGTTGCTGTGGTTGGCCAAAGCCCCCGAACCCTGGGTGGTTGGGGACGTGGCGGTTAAACCCAGAAGGTTTATTACCAAACAGCCCCACACCAGGTTTAATCTTGATGTTCTTCAGCACGGGTATGGATGTGTTTGTTGTGGGAATTGCTGTTGATAGCGTAAGGATGACACCTTCCCAGTCCTCTCCTGACGACTGGGTGATCGAGGCACGATAATGGACTGCCACCTTTGGCGCAACTTTACCGTCTGCGTCGGTAGTTGCACGCAGGTCAAAGGCAGACTCCCATCTCGCGTTATTTACGACTGTTTTATTTATATCGATGTTGAATCAAGGATTTAGTGCTATGTAGACTCACGATAAGTCAAGGAAATCTCAGCTTCGTGGTCGTCCTCAGCGTTAATCACAAGTTTCACCTTGGCTTTCCTCTTGCTGGAACCATCAACCTTCTCAGTGGGTTCCTCGCGTTCTTTCTTGAGTTTCTCGTCGATATCACCCATGCGCCTCTCTATATCTTGAAGATTCTCGACGTTCTTCGCCCCGATCGTCAAGAACTTCTCGAGGAAGTCGGCCATATCGTCAGGCTTGACGTGCTCACCAGTCAAACCTTTTGCGTAAGAAAGTAGGAGATCGGCATGATGATCGACGACGCGACGCTGGCCGTCAAGGTGCGCCCTTTTGACCTCAAGTTCACGGACGTAGTCCGACTTTTCGGTAGCTTTGAAGTCGAGAGGAGGTACGGTGCAGACAACGTCGGAGAGCATGGCATTGCCAAAGCCCGAGACACGCAGACTTTCTGTAACGATGCTGTTGGGCAAGCTCGTGACATCAATATTGTTTTCTCCGGTCTAAATATCAAGGGTGGTGACGGAACCGTAGGCCCATTAGTCTATTAGGACGACTTTATCCAGGGAGACGACAACAACTCGGTGCGCGGTATCACTTCCATACTACTACGGGTTGATAGTAACATCGAGTGACCTTGCATCGTAAATCCTTGTCGTCTTCATCTGGCGTCTATGCGACGTACCTTGAGCGCAATTGTAAATTTCCTGACGACCTCGGCGCACGCCGACCTGAACACAGTGACCGCGTGAACTGGAGTCAAGGCAGCGTCGATCTTGTGAGCAGTAGTGAGCTGCATGCTAGGATGGTTGGAGAGCAAGGATGTGCCCAAGAGGAGACGCCGATTTTGGCGCCTTTTATGACGATATCCCAGCCTCGGAGCCGCAATACACGTGAGTCAAATCAATCATCTGACTCGACAAACGTGCTGTCCTCGCCTTCTGCACCTCGCTTGACTCCTTGAACAAATAGCCGTCGGTGCGTTCCACTGTAGAGTTGGAATCAGCTCCATGATCTGTGGAGCTACTTGAGCAATATCCTCCCTGAAAATTGCAAATCTTCCTGATGCCTGGCTACCTCAAATTTGACGCACTCAACCTCAGGTGCTATAACAGGGGTCAGAGTTATCTATGATCCTTTCAGTCATAGAAGGCGATCTGCTCCTCATTGGGAGCCAGGTTTGCTGTCCCTAGCTCTCGTACACAGAGACTCAAACTTGGCGCATAGTCAAGTTGGCACCGTTTTGCATTCCGTGGCCATTATCAACGATTTTATCGCCTTGTGACCGCCAAACGCAGGGAGACGGGTCATCACAACCCAAAATTGGGTTGGATAATCGCTCGCTCGTGTTGTATCTTTGCAATGGCCACCCTCATCCCACCCATGACGCGCTTTTGTCATTCGCCCGCTTTACCGCACTTTCAGGCGATACAGGAGAGCGAGGCATCAAGTGTGATGGCATCAACACTCACCTTCTCCACCTTTCTTTTCCTATCGGAGCGCACCTCGGCCCTGTACAGAGCGTTACTCGTCAGCCTATACAGCCAACGGCAATCCAACCATTCAGAGCTGACAGCGCTGGACAATGCCAACGCAGCGAATCTGTTCCTCTCACAAGACGGCCTCACCGCTTCTGGGGACAATATCTGCACCACTGTTACCCCCTGGTTTTGTAATGCCTTTTCCCGAATTGTGGCAACCCGAAAGCGGTCGGGTAGAGTATGGTCTATTCACTAGTCATGGTGCATAATAAAGTGTTGGTTGAGATATGGGTCCCCATCAGAGGGGCCTCAGTGGAACCAAGACCTTCTAATGAGATGACCCAAATTTAGCTCATGCCGGATAGCACAATTCGCTCCCGTGAAAGAAAGGTTTATCCACCGTGGATTCACAGTCTTGGTCCCGTCGACCCTTCTCTTAGGCTGCGGGATGGTCACCAACAAGGGAGTTATCTGCTTGCTTACCACCTAAATCGGATACCACGAAAGCGGTCGGCTTTCCCCAACAATTAGAGCTTTATAATCGTGATGTGGGTATCTTACTCAACACCTATTCTTGTCGGAGCTCTCGCTAATCGTTGTAAGGGTCATATTCTCAAGGAGGGAACCGAAGACCGAACATAGTGACAGGCAGACAATGGCTGACGTGTAAACCTGCAGACTACATTCACTGATCTTCTGAGGTTACAAGTTGGTAACGATACTTCGATTTCATTTTACATCGTCATACCTCAATTCGCCTTCTTTTCCTTTCATCTAACTCGCAAGCCTCCTTCCAAGCCTCCTTCGTCAATTCCGTGTTGTGATGAAACATGGCGAGGAGCCGTGCGACCGTCATTTGCCGAATTAAGTCATCAGAGGTCAGACCTGCTCTCCTTTGCTCCTCTCCGTCAGACACAGCTCGTCGTTTCCGGACAAACTCGTCCTCGATATGCTGTCGTGGTCACGTCAATAAAACATCAGACACAAACTAATGGATGGTACAAACCTTGGCAACCTCCGCTCCCACGGATACTCTGGTTCGTTTCGCTTGCTGAATGTACCAGCGAAATGACTCTAACGTCGACTTGGAAGGCAGCCGGATTTCGTTGTCGGCCTTGTAAAGTGTCTGTCTCAACCTTGTTGCATCAGGATTATTCGATGGTCGTAAGGGTATACTAATTTCAGTTGTCAAGAAGGGGCTCTTTCTCCCTTGAGCCAGAACGAGGAAGTTAAGATCAAGGTTGAAGGAGAAGGAGCTGTACGGGAACACGTATGAGAGTGTCTGCGTTGAAATAGCGTTTTGTAAAGCATTGAGGTTTTTGAGTCCTATAACCATCTAAGTTCAAAACCACAATACAGGTGTTAGTCATTGATTACCGGTTTCGGACACCCCCCCTTCGGTCATGGCGTTATCAGTAATTACAACGGTCGTCCCGGTCGGTAATTGCAAGCGACCCGCATGTAGATCTTCCTCCTTACTAATCGGAAAGAAATATTTACCGTTTAGTAGTGAGAGTGACATTGGGAGTGTGGTCGTGTACGACAGGATAATATTTAGAGCATGTGACAAGGTCGGGTTTGGGACGGGTTTGGACTCGGCATCAGGGCTAGTCCTTGGTTCAGACAGGTGCAAGGGAAAGCCAGACACGGTGAGGGATGGCGGTAATAGCGGAGGTATACGCGATTCCCTATCGAGGTGTGGGTATATGCGGCGATGTAGATTTGGTGGACTTACACTTGACAGATGGCCATTAGTAGAACCCATTGGGCGACCTCCTCGTCTCCTGCAAGAGCCTCTTCTGCCAACCAAGTCACAAGGGCATCCTTGATTGAGCTCGAATGATCGATTTCCGCAGGTTTTGGCAATATCCCAGCCGATTGGGGAATATCCCAGCCGTCGACTGTAAAGAGAATATGGAAGGTTTGAACCTCTGTAAACCTGTCATTCACGTCACCCTCTTCTCTACATGGCATATCAGGGAGATAGATCAGCCCAATCTGATGAACATACTCAGTGGTGTCCAATATTCCCACGAAGGTGTGCACGTCTCCCGGTTTCAATGTCTCTGATGAGGTGTCGTACAACTAGTGGGCCATTAGATGTTGAAAAAAGACATGAAAATATGCTTTACTTTCAACAGAACGCCAAACTCTGTTGGGTCATCTTGCGGATGTTTGTGTGATCGCTCGCATAAATAAGACTGGAAGGTCTTTTCTGGAGAGGAATCAGTAATAAGATGACTGGGTAACAAAAAGGCCATGCCTGAAGTATACTCATAAGCTTCAGTCGCCTAAATAAGGGGATTGGGTAAGTAGGAATAGTCTTCAGAGGATGGCTCACCTTTTGGAGCCATTTTGTGGTACCTGGGACTGTGATTGCCCATATGATACCCCGCTCTTCTAGCTTTCTGTAGTCCAGTATCTCTTCTGGGTCTCCTGAAGAGGCAGAGTTCTCATATATTCCCCACCCACCACAGGAGCCATCACCTAGTGATGAGAGGTACATTTCAGGCGAGGCAGTGGTATCTTGCACCATGCAGCGGAAACGAACAAGGCTGCGAGGTGGATGAGCCGATGGAGGGTAGTCCGTATTTAACGGAGGAATCTAAGACCGCTGGTAAGTCGATATATCGCATGTTACTCAAGAAACAGCGAGGTATACCTGGGCGAGCGCGTCCCATGAGGCGAAAAGATTTTTGAAATAACGCGCCACCTGGGATTGAAACGATTCATCCTGGCTCCTAGACGCCCATTGTTCACATATCACCACTGACGGGTTAGATATCGCGTCGACAAGGGCAGCAGAGACCATGGTACCGATCAAAATTGGTGAACCTTTGTCTTTGCTTCATACACCACGGCATGTCCGGGAGGAGTATCAAAGACCTCGTTGACTCTTGGCTTGCCCTTGACAAGGTCATTCATAATAACCATGCGCTTCCTAAGCTTATACTCCTAGGATCTAGAACCCCTCAACACAGGTTGAAATCGAAGAGCTATGGGCCGCGAGGGACATTCCACAACTTGAAAACCGTCTAAGGTAAATTTGAACCCTTGCTCTTTAAGTAGTCCATACGTGACGACTGTCGTCCCCAGGACGAGGATAGCCTTCGGGACTGCCGGTTCGGAGCTCCAATCTCCTCTTCTACAACCTGCGATGAACTGAACATCTCTAAGGACTCAGAGGACGGATGGAAGCCGGATTTTCAAGAATGAACGACCTTACCATTATCCAGGCTTCCCAGGTTTGTCCTTCGATTCGGTCATAACGTGATCTCTCTATCCCGCCAACTTCGATCACTTAGGGTCTCTGTGCATATGCCCTTGATCAACTACCGAACGCCAAAGCACGAGGAATCGTTGTCGGCCACGATCACAGGCACCATTCTGCACACTGGGCGAGACTGGTAGCGGCCGTATTCGTAAAGAAAGGTGTCAAAGTGTACCTTCATCGTGGTCTAGTACATACCCCCATGTTAGGCCCATTCTTTATTTCTGAAACTGCCAATTGACGCTGAGCAGTGTCCCCTTCTCTGTAAAGGCTCTTGCAAGCAAGCCAGTAGCAGGGGTCATGATTACAGGCCCGTCCATTTCGTGGGATGATATTAGTCGCACTGACCCGCTTTCTCACAGCGAGCCACAACCCAAAGGTAAATTTAACCCTTTACTCTGTGTCGCCACTGGTTAATACCTTACAGGATGACAACGGTTACAAAGTGTACTGGGAGAACGCAGTACAGGTACATTCGGTTTATTCCTAATCCATTGATGCCTGACTGCTCGAAGATAATCTCGCCACACGACACGGGCATCGCGCAAGCTATCGAGGACAACCTGACACCTTGGCTCTCTTCCTTGTGGAAAGAAGAGGCGGACAATGTTCTCTTTTCCCCTTTATGTGTCGACGCCACACAACAAATGCATGGTCAATATTTCGCGCTCGTCAAGGCACTGATTCAACCGGGGTAAAGTGAACCTTCAAAGCAGCGGAACAGCACCTGATATCGCGGTAGGGTGAAAGGGTCGACGGGCCTCCAGTTTGTCACCACGCCCATGCATGGGGTTGGCCACCGTCCAGTATTTGAGGCCCTTGCCGTCGCTGGTTTCTCACTCGAAGAGTTTATACCAGTGGAGGCGCAAAAAGAACCGGACCCAGACTTTCCAACGGTCCCATTCCCCAACCCCGAGGAGAAAGGTCAGTCGACACCATTTGACATTTCTTGCGTGGGCTCACCATGTGCTGGCTATAGGTGCATTGGTAAGGACTCCTTTATGCGATATCCACTGGTTACATAGCTTCTCCAGGCTTTGGCTATTAAGACGGCCGAAGCATCAAATGCCAAATATGTGCTTGCTCAAGACCCCGACGCTGATCGCTTCACTGCAGCGGAGCGCCAGTGAGCGCTCATTTCACTCAGGATCTATGCTCCAATCTGATAGTTTGAACAGGATTGGTGGTGCTTGGCACATCTTCTCTGGCGACCAGCTCGGAAGCCTCTTTGCAGGCAGAGCTCTGGGTCTGTACCAAGCGTCTGGTGCACCCATGAGTAAGTAGGTTCCCGCTACCTGCATCGCAGAGTGCCGACCCATTTCAGATAAGCTAGCTATGGTCGCGTCCACTGTTAGCTCGAAATTCATTGAATCAATGGCGGGGCATGAAGGCTTCAAATTTGTCGACTGTCTTACAGGTCCGTTTAATTTGGCTATACAGGAGCACAAAGTTACGTCCCCAAAGGATTCAAGTTTATTGGAAACATTGCCCTGCAGCTCGAGAAGGAAGGATATTCGGTCCCGTTTGGCTACGAGGAAGCTATTGGTTATATGATCTCAAAGGAGATCACGACCGGGAACGAGATCCGTGATAAGGACGGTGTAACTGCAACAGTATGCGGCAGCTTCTCAGTTCGAACGGAACGACCCGCTCATCGAGATCTCTAGGTCGCTTTCGTTGACCTCGTGACAGGGTTACATATGCGCGGCTCCTCCGCAACTCAATATCTACAGGAACTCTACGCTCGGTACGCCAGTCGTCATAGCCGTAGCCCCACGCGCTGATCACATAGACTACGCTAATCGCAGCTATGGGTATTTCCAGACCAGAAATTCCTATTTTATCTGCACTGATCCGGCCAAGATCGATGCAATCTTTGACCGACTACGTCATTTCCCCGGCGACAGCATCTCTCCGACTGATGCAGGAGTGATCTATCCACAAACGATAGGCGGACTAAGGATAAGAAGCACCCGGGACCTCACCACCGACTTCGGTTATGATTCCTCCAATCCTCCCACATTTACGCCTTCGCTGCCACTGTCTGGTGGACATATGATCACATTCCGCG
>Ga0307513_10009156_pt1 | contig 12542 bp, 6 predicted proteins | sample 15_EM_MG_FD_202174 | JGI IMG/M metagenome (GOLD analysis project Ga0307513, IMG submission 202174) | Populus trichocarpa ectomycorrhiza microbial communities from riparian zone in the Pacific Northwest, United States - 15_EM | ecosystem: Host-associated > Plants > Roots > Unclassified | place... | reverse complement strand
AATAAATAAAACTTTTTGCCAGATATCATGAAATCTTGAATGGGAAATACTTCTTGAATCCATGGTGTTTTGATGGCCTCTTCTAGTTTTTTTTAACTAGATAAGTAGCGTTCTGCTGCGGGCTGTTTCTCCAAGAGCATCGATAGAGTTTTGTTAAGAAAAAACAGTGTAAAATGACGCATCTTAACTCGATGAACGGGAATGCTAAGATCCAAGTCAAGCAAAGAGGATCGCAAGTTAACATGTTGTAATTTGATATGAGATAGTTACTACCAAGAAAATGGATAGCTACAATGTTTGATAGTGGATTCACGTGTATGAAATTGATTTGAGTAAGAGAAATATTTGATTGATCCTTCTATACGCAAAACAATGTCTATATTTTCTGAATTTTTTATCTCCAATAATATATTATTATTTTTTTGCTTTTAAACGGAAACAACAATTTTCAAGCAATTTGAAATTAATTTTTCTAACAATCATGTAACAATAACAATTTTTAAACACCCTGCATTATTTTTTCTTAAAGTCATAATAACTATTTTTTAAACAACTTTTTTATTAAAAAAATATTATTGTAATAGCTAAAAATACTATTTATTTTTCTTTATTTATTTTCTTCTTTATTGTTACATGTTAATAGCCTATATAAGAACCATGCACTCTATGAATAACAAAAAAATAAGAACCTGGGCCAAAACTTGTTGGTTTTCATTTCACTTCTTCTCTTGCTGTTTTTGTGTCCCTCATTATTATTCGAGGAATAAAGGGAATTCCAAAACGATGGATTTGAGAAAAGTACATGTTTTCTTATTATTAAAAGTTTTGTGTACATACAGCTTATATGGCATTACAGTCACAAAGGAATTCTAATGAAAATATTCATTCAAGCTGGTAACAACTATACAATTTAATAGGATAAGATCACATGATCGTATCTTCCTCAATTTAGGCTCTAGATATGTTGTTGTGATATGATAAACATTCTTTTGTTGTTGCATTCACGGAGGACCTCATTATCATGATTGCTTGTTGTGATCCCTTGGAACTTTAGTTGTTGCATTCACGGGTTGATCAAGTTCCTGATCTTCATCTTTGATTTCAGTAACCATAACTTGATTCTCTACACGCCCCCTCAATCTGGAGGGTAGATCACGGACATTCAAATTGAGTTGAAGTTGTCTGAATTTGACTGGCAGCAATGGTTTGGTAAGTGCATAGGCTAACTGATCTTTGCTGGAGATAAATTGAACCACGAGTTCGTTGTTGCAAACTTGATCGAGGACAAAGTGAAAATCAATTTCGATGTGTTTGGTTCTTGCATGAAATATAGGATTAGATGTGAGATAGGTAGCGCCAATATTATCACGCCATAAAATTAGGCTATGCAGCGATGGCAAACCAAGTTCATGAAGTATTGACTTAAACCAAGTGAGTTTCGCGGCTGCATTTGCAATTGCTTTATACTCGGTTTTTATACTGCTTCTGGCCATTGTAGGTTGTTACTTGCAACTCCAAGAAATCAAGTTGGAACCCATGTAAATGCAGTAAGCACCAACTGATCTACGATCATCTCTATCTACGGCCCAGTCAGAATCCGAGTATGCTTGCAGTTTGAAATCAACATTTCTGGTGATGAACAAACTTGTCAAAACTGAGTGCTTGAGGTAGCACAATAACGCTTGACAGTAAGCCAATGAGTGTCAAATGGATTATGCATAAATTTGCTAACTTTGTGAACAACAAATGCCAAATCAGGTCTCGTAAAGGCCAGATACTGCATGCTGCCGACTATACTGTGGTAGAGGCTGGTATCTGCAAAAGGATCGCCATCCGTAGAAGTAAGATGACAATTTGAGGCCATTGGACTGGTGCAGGGCTTGGCGTTATCCATCTTGCTTCTTTTAAGCAAATCAACAATATATATGAGCTAAGTCAAATAAATTTCTTCTGAGCACCGAAGTGCTTCGACGCCAAGAAAGTAATTCAGATTTCCTAAGTTTTTGACAACAAAGGTGGGTTGTAAGGAATTACTAATGTTGTTAATGGCAGATGCACTTGAGCCCATTATTAATATATCATCAACATATATAACATATATAAGAATGTATATAACATAGTTAGATGTTTGAAACACAAAGAGAGACGTACCAGCCTTACTTTCATGAAACCCGAGAGACCTAAGTTTTGTTGAAAGTTTTGAGAACTAAGAGTGGGGAGCTTGCCGTAAGCCATAAAGTGATTTGTGTAATTTACACATATGATTTGGATATTGAGAATGAACATATCCTTGTGGCTGAGTCATAAACACAGTTTCGTGCAAATCACCGTGCAAAAATGCATTTTACACATCTAACTGTTTGATAGGCCAATTATATGATACTACAGTAGAGATTACTAACTGAATAGTGCATGCTTAATGATTGGACTGAATGTTTCAGCGAAATCAACTCCTTTTTGCTGGTGAAATCCTTTAGCGACTAATCGAGCTTTGTAACGCTCAATGGTCCCATCAGCCTTCTTTTTTATTTTGTACATCCATCGGCATCCAACAATATTGGTTGTTGTTGGAGGTGATACCAAGGACCAAGTGCCATTATGTAGTAACGTTGAGAATTCTTTATTCATGGCCTCTTGCCAATGAAGTGATTTTGAGGCTTGGGTGTATGATGTGGGTTCTGCCTCTGTGGGAATGTTTTCTGCTATTAATGCTCTCGGTAATGGATAACGAATAAAGTCATCACTTGATTGTCGAGGTCGATGAATATTATTCTTGGAACATATGACCATCGAGTGAACATTGGTAGGGGCTGACTGTGTATCAGCATGTTGTGGTGGAACAGCAGCATGAGAAATTTCTGGAGATGGAGCTTGCTCTGTTCCTGCAGAAATCAACATAAAAGGTGCAAGTTCTATGCATGTAGAAATATGGGTAGGTTGCAAATTCGTGGGACATGAGGATGGCAGCATACTTATTTGGGGGGGAAGGGACACAGACTCTGAAGAGGGGTTTTTATTGATCACAAAGCCAAGTTCTTTTGAGTAAGGGAAGAGTGTTTCATCGAAGATAACGTGTCTAGAAACATAGATTTTACCTGTAGAGAGATCTAGACACTTGTATCTTTGATGACAAAGACTATAACCAATGAAAATGCAGGTTTTAGATCTGAAATTGAGTTTATTCTTGTTATATGGTCTTAAGTTCGGCCAGCAGGCACAACCAAACACACGCATAAAACGATAGTCAGGGAGTTTATGATAGAGCATTTTGAAAGGGGACTTGTGTTTTAAAACAGGTGTTGGAAGTCTATTTATGACATAAGTAGCGGTTTGAAATGCATCTTCCCAATATATCATAGGTAAATTTGAATGAGCTAACAAGCTCAAACCAACTTCGATAATGTGTCGATGTTTGCGTTCAATTGAGTCATTTTGCTGATGCGTGTGTGGGCAAGCAAGGCGATGGTTAATGCCATTTTGTTGGAAATATGTGTTTAATCGTTGTTACTCCCTACCCTAGTCTGATTGGATTGCTTTTATTTTTCTTTCAAAATGTTTTTCAACATACACCTGAAAGGTTAAAAAGACTTGTTCAATATCAGATTTCAGTTTAATAGGAAATAACTAGAGAAACTTGGAATAATCATCAAGAAAGCTAACATAATATTTAACACCAAATATGGAGAGCATTGATGCAGCCCCCACACATCGGTGAAAATTAAATCCAAAGGTTTTGACGAAACAAAAGTAGAAGATCTAAAAGGCAAATCATGGGTTTTTGCCATTTGACATCCATGGCACGCACTGTGTGTTTTATTTTTCTCTACAGGAAAAGCAAGGGTGGATAAGATTTTATTGACCACTGGAGCAGATGCATGGCTAAGTCTATGATGCCACTCATGGAAACGAACACTAGAAAAAGCTTAAGTGAGGCTGGATTTATTGGTGAACCGATAGAGTCCATTATTGAGATGACCTCGATGAAGGACCTTTCCCAAGTAATCTTTCACAACAAAATAATGAGAATGAAACTCAAAATAAACCTCATTGTCAACACAAAATTGGTACATAGATATTAAATTCTTTTGTATTTCAGGAACAAGAAGGACTTGGTTAAGAACAAAAATAGAAGGAGTTGAAAGTTTTGAAGACCTAGTTTTTTTGCCCATTTCCGACTTGCACACTGTCTACGCCATTGTAGTTAGTTTTCTGTAGATTCAGAGTGGTAGCATCATTTGTGAGATGATGCATGGCTCCTATGTCCGCATGCCATTCAGTTTCCCAAGTGTTATTGGAGCCATGGCTCATTGCTATTAGTGCTTCTTTTTTTTTTTATCAAATGTAAAAAATTTTATAAGTCAAAACAAAACTAAACTAGAGACCAACGAGTCAGAATATACAGGCATGTACATAAAGAGACTAGGGGAACAGACTCCCTTTAACAAAGTATAATACAATACAGACAAAACCATAGCCTAACAGACAGCTACATAACTAGCACTGTAGATAGCAGCAAAATACCCCAAAAATAAACAACAAGAAAACAAAGCCTAGACAGATAGGCAACCAGCAGCCACCAACCATCTGTAAGGTGAGCAGCAGCATCCAGAACCACAGATAGGATACAACTGCAAAACAAAATGAACCAGCCTTTGCACCAACTGCAGGAGCTTAGTTCAGCACCACAATCAGCAAGAAGGCATCAAAGACCACCTAGACGAGAATCCTAGCAAGGAAATGTGGAATTACCTTCAACAGGGGGGCAGCTTCATCAAGAACCGCAACATCATCAAGAAAAAACCAACCAGCCTTGGCACCAATTGCAGGAGACATGGCATCAAAGACCAGCCAAACAAGAATCCCATCAAGGAAATGTGGAATCCAACCACAAGAAAAGCCTTCAACAGCAAAAACAAAAGCATCAAACCTGCAAAGACGAGCCAATAAAAAACAGAAGCTCCACCAAATGGATCCCATCAATCATGAGATATAACCAGCTGCAGTATCAGCCAACCCAAAAAGACAACAGCAAGGGAGCAGAACCCACACCTAGCTGATTCAAGATCAAGCAGACTAACAACAGGTAAAACTCAAAATAAAGGTTAACAAACTATTCATCCACCAGCAAAAAGCACCAACCCATCTACATCTTGAAGAAAAGCTGCAGGCATCCACAACATAAAGAACAACCATCAACACCAAAATACTACACAATAACAACAACTAGCAACTAATAAAAGCCAACAAGTACAAAGGACATCAGAGCCTAGTAAGGTCCTTTGACTGACCAAATGAGGGACATCATCAGGAAGGGGGAAGTTTAGGAGGCCTGTCCTTGTCCAAATCACTACCGGTAACTACTCATGGTCAAGATTTACCAGACCTCCTACCCATAGAGGTTTCATTAGTATTGATAATTGGGGTCTTTCCATGTTGATTTCCAAGTAATCCTAGAGGAGATCCGTTCGCAAGCAAGCTCGTACTTCATATCATATATTATCTTTGGCTCTTGACAGGTTCCTTCCCATCAACTGAAGTTATAACTTCAGATTGGAAGGGGTCATTAAGCACATGCACAATGGCAGAGGAGGTAGATAGAACCATATCCTTATCATTCTTCACATCAACAGAGGCAAGCCTAGTCTTCTTCCTCCTAGCCTTGACACCAGCCCCTGCCTCAACATCAGTACAGTTGGGGCTCCGAAGCTACTCACCAGGAGGCATTGCCTGACAGCCTTGCTAGTTAGCCACAACAGTTGTTTCCACAGAAAGTCCAAGACTGGAAGGATGAACTTTACTGACCTTCTCAGCAATATCAGTTAACTGAGAACCCTACCCCCTAGCAGCAGCAGCTTTTAAGCACATTGTGATATTATGCCTAAGCAGTCGATAAAATTTGCAGAACTTAGGGAGGGACTCATATACAATAAGTTACACCAGGAGAGCTTTATTAGGCAAGATAATATTGATTGAGTTAGGCAAAATAGCTAACAAATCTACCTCAATCATAACCCTGGCAAAGGAGAGTCGGGACATGGTATTGGTGAGACCATCACAGTAAAGAGGCTTACCAATAACACTAGCAATCTTGGACAAACAGGCCACAGACCAGCATTCAAGAGGGAGATTAGGAAAATGAACCTAAATCAGGACAGTCGACATATCTGCGAGGGCAAAATCAAAGAACTCGGGCATGGCTTTGAGAACCAGTGGCCGCCCAAAAACTAAGTAAGGTCCCCCATGCAGAATAACAAGTTTATCAGCTTCAGAGTTAAATTTGAATGCTAACTGTTGCTACCCAATTTTTGACCCATGTTTTTGATAAATTTTCAGAAAAAAAAAACCAAAAATAGAAAAAAACAATGAAAACCCCAAAAAATGCATTTTTGATACATTTGCATTATTTTTAGCATTTTCAACGTCATCTCAGAAGAATTTAAATTTTCAAAGGTATTTTGAGCACGTTCAACTTTTAACGCGTTAATTTTACAATCACTGATTTTCCTTGTTGAGTCGACGTTGATATTGCTCGCTTTCAAAAATACAAAAAAATAAGAAAAAAATCAAAATTGACAAAAAATAAAGAAGTTGAGGGACTAATGTGTTTGGGGACCAAGCCACTTTGCCTATAAATAGAGGTCACAACACACACAAAAAGATGGGAGAAAAATTTTGAAGGGAGAGTTAACAGAAAACATAAACCTAAACCCAACCCATCTCTACCAAAAAGCAGTCGTCGCCCTTCCTCTCTCTTGGGACCAAAACCAGAGAAACCCTTGGCTTAGGGGGGCTTTTGATTTTCGGTTTCTTCTCCCTTCAGTCGGGCAAGTCTTCCTCTCCCTCACCTAAAACAGCCACACGCCAAACCTTCTCCCTCTCAGTTATCCTCCCCACAGGCGCTGTACCCCCACTGACTTCAGTTTCTTCTCCACCGGCATCCGAACCAGCCCTCCTTCATTCTCCCATAGACCAGCCACCCGAACAACCCCACTTCCACAGACCTTCCCCTTCCCTCAACTGTTTCTCTCTCAACAACCCCTCACCCTCCTCTCTCAGCTTGTCCTCATCGGAGATCTAGCCTATCCACGGTCTCCCTTTGCTCTCCCAGTTGCACCAACTCAGCCTCCCTGCTCACCGGTTTCCATAAAATTCACCTGAAAGACAGCCAAGAAAGGGCGAATGGGTAGAAAACCGAGACTTTAAGGGCGCCTATCTCCCAGTCATGGCAGTGGTGGGAGACACCGCCGGTGTAGAATGAGAGGAGAATTTGCCGATCTAGCCATCTATACGTCTGGCCTGTCGGCGGTGCGTGCACTAAACTCGACTCCAGATCAGCAGATCTAAATGGAAAGCAGAAGAAAAGCGATCTACAAAAAAAAACTTAAAACAAACTGTTTGTGTTTCTCTTTTCTTGTTGCAGGTCACGGTGAACGCCACCACGGGCAGGGAAGAGAAGAGAGGAGGAAACCGTTCTAGACCCCCCCTGTTTGTTGGACTTTATTGCGGCGGCGACGCGTGGAGAAGACGCGCCACCACTATTTTCGTGACCCAGAAGTCTTAACTGTTCCCGAGGCTTCTTTTTTTTTGTAATTTTCAGATGTTCATGTGTATATTTATATTACTGTTGTTTGATTTATTTTGAATTGTTTTTATTTTGTAACATGTAATTATGGGTGTATGTGTAAAACATAGTAGAAGTGAATATGTGTTTGTTTGTTTTATGGATGTTTTTTTATGATAAAACCAAAGACAAAAGAAGAATTTAATATTTTGATTTGCTCACGATTAAGGATTATAAACTTATATGTAAGTCGTATTTCTAATATCCAATGAAAGAACAAAATTTTTTAAACTTCTTTAACACAGCAAAACCACAAAGCAGCTTACCTCAAGTAGGGTTCGCTAGGGGTGCTAATACCTTCCCTAGCCACAACTAGTCCCTTACCCGTGAATCTCTGACAAGACCAGTACATTCGGGTTTCCTAGTAACCCTCAATTAAATACTAGGTGGCGACTCCCAAGACCCCAAATCAAGCAAAAAAAACAAACGAAAATCACCAACGGACGTCGCGCGGGGGACGTGCGACAGAATGGCGACTCCGCTGGGGAAGGTACTGTTTTCAGCATTATCGGACTAAGCTTTGTGTTTTGATGTGTTCAAGTTTTTTTTGTGTTCTATTTTTGTTTTATTCATGCATAGTATAGAATTCTCTCATGAATCTCACTTTTATTATTATTATCTTTTTTTGAGGGCACACATTAAACTTTAAGTTAAGTGGGGGACTAGCAGTTTGCCTTATGACTTGAGTCAAGGTTTAAGTTTGTGTAAACCTCAACTCTTTGCTGAGTGCTTAGACTGATAGTGATTAGTACATGTGACATCCCATTATTTGCTGAGCCCCCATATTGCGTTTACGAGGGTGATCATTAGGACAGCAAGAGATTCTTTTTAGAGACCAAGTAGTAAACCTACCCTTTGTCTCACTTAAAAAGATTAGAACCAGCCTTTAGGATGTATGCTCCATACACATTTTTTGCATCTGAGCAAGCCCTTCTTGAAGCATCTTGAATTCAGGACTTAACGGGGAAAAATGGTCATCACTCAAGAAATTTATATTGTAGAGTTTGAGCAAGAATAAAAACTCTGGTTTCATCATACAAGAGTTACGACCATATGTCACCCCTCGAAGGGCAAGTTCATCATATAGATTACATGTCAAATATTTATCATGCATGCACCGGGTTAAAAGTAGGGTCCCCCAAATAAGTTTGCTACAGTTGATTAAAAAAAAAAGATGATGAAGAAAGGGGTCAGAGAGAGGCTCGTTGTTAAAAGGAAGTTGAGAGCATCAAAGGTGAAGTAGCTAGACTCAGATCTGCTTGAACAAGTGTCGAGCATCAAATGGAAAGGGAATGTCTGCACAGTCTTCTGTGGGAACACTGCTTGTCCACGTCCCATTGAAGCTGCACCTCTCCTTTTCAGTCATGAACAACGGCAACAATGCCTTCAATCATCAACTAATGACAACCTTTATTCTTGGTCAGTTGCATTGTTCGTTGTTCATAGCCTCTACATCTTCCAATGACACCCAATAGCTGCTAGCCTTCTATGCATTGTGCATTAGCCTTCTTTGAAGTTACCCTCACTGTGAGCTCAATTCCAGTTCAGCAGCACAGGATGTTGGTTTGAACAAAAAAACATGATTAGACACTGAACTTCTATGTGGCAGAGCTCTCTCTGTATAGATTTGTTTTTTAATCCGCTAATGGGGAATGCAAGAGAGGATGTAGTAGTTTCATATGCTATGAAACTCTCTCCCACCAGTGGCACCACCAAAACACTGTAGTAGGCAGAAGAGTCAGACCTAGTCTAAAAACATGAGCAATCGTCGAACTTCAACATGGCAGAGCTCTCTCTACACAGATCTGTTTGTGAATCTGCCAATTAGGAATCGAAAGGGTGTATTAGTGTTAAATCATCTATGATTGTTTCCCACTAGTGTCAACATCGAAACATAAAAGTAGGGAGAAGAGACAGATCTAGGCTGAAAAACAGGAAGAACACTGAAACTTCAACAGAACAAAACTCCCTCTACAGGTGGTTGTTTGCTGCACCGCCAGTGAGGAATCAAAGAGGAAATAGAGGAATTTCAAATTCATTAGTTTCTCCTCTAATAAAGACAATGTGTCATTTCACACATCGACAGTGGCAGTGTTGCACGTTTCAGGCGCTGCCAAGATTACCTAGCTGTTGGGAGGTTCCAACAATCCTCAAACAACCACAACAACATTGGAAGATTGACATCAAGTTGTGTGGATTGCCAAAAGAATTGAACAAGCCATCAAGATGGGAAAGATTGAAGGTCTTGCCAAGGATTCCAGAACAATGATGAGAGGTGAATCAAAAGATGACACTGACGTTGGGAAACCTTAATTATGCGGTCTAGCCAAGTCTCATTATATCATCAGCTACTCCAATGTCTTTGCCAAAGATAGAAATTCCTTTGCCATGTGAGTTTATTTACTATCATCTGCCAGATTCCAGACTTTTTGCTTGACCCCGACAAATCCTATGCAACCACCATTTTCTAGGTGGTATAATCCAGACAAGAGATGTGATGTTATGGTGGGGTCCTCGGCCATTTCAATTGAACAGTTGCAAGAATTGCAAGAATCGAGTCCGGAAGTTGGTGAGCAAGAGACGAGTAGAGTTTGTGAAGGAGGGTGTTATTGGTCATATTGTCATGGAACGTCCTCAAAATGACAAGTGATTGAAATTGCTTGGAAAAACACAGATATTGCTAGAGTAGCTAATCCAAGAAGGGTGTTGAACTGTCAATCATTTTTGTTATGGAATTTTTCCATTTTGCATTTTGTTTTGAGGTCACATCTCATCCTTGAACGAAGCATGTCTTTTCTGTCTTCTTGTTGTTCTGAAATCAAGAGATGCTTCTTTTAAAGGGTATTTTGATAAAATATTTCTGATCAAACTCCAGCATGCAAAATTAAAAAGTGTTTTGATTACAAAAATGGCTCGATGTTTGTTAAAATGGCATGAGGTGACCAAATAATTTTGAACTTATACATGAAATTGAAGCACACATCATATATCTAAGTTTTAGCAGTATGCATAATGACATGTAGAGGATTCGGTAGTTATGGACTCGTGAATCATGATTCTTACAAGTCCAAATCATTACATTGGATGAGGTCAAAATTTTATCGGTTCTAACCAACTTGCTTGAAATGAGAAAAGGCCATTTTTGTTATCCCTTCACTTTCTAAAGGTTATATCCCTTGTGGTCCCCATTTGAGCCAGAATGATTTTCTTTCAAAAGAAACCCTGACCAGGATCACACCTCACACTGGGGGCAAATGAGAGATATTATGAAGACACTAATAGAATTAATGGATAAAAAAAAGGCTTAGAACAATAGTCCAATGATTGAGAAAGGGCTAGAAAAGGAAAAGCCATAGATTGAGGGTCATCCATGAAAACTTTGAGGAAGGCTATGTAAAAGAAAAATGGAATGGAATGAGAATGCCTATCAATTCTAAGAGGGACAAAAGAGGTTTCAATTGAAGAAAGACACAGCAAATGCCAAAAGTCAACACCAAAAAAAATGAGCTTTATGTCTTTTGGTGTGTCTATGATAAAGCCTCTAGTGTCTTCAAAAAGATTAGATTGTTTATTCATCAAAGAAAAGTTGGATTTGCATTATGCCTATGTTAAGAGAATTCTGATCTTTGAGATTTACAAGGTTATATACAAAGATAACGAGAGGGAAAGAGATTGATGAATAATTGATGTTGATCCTATGTCTTTGAAACCCTCAAACACCTTTTGAGCCTGTAAAATTCCTTTCTTTTATAGCCACAAGTCATAGCCTATATTACATGCTTCCAAAAGCTTTTTTTGATCAAGTAAGCAATTTGAATGACGCTTTCAAAACTTGAAGAGCTTTTCCATAAGAGTCATGGCTTCATGGATTAAGCTACTTGTTATTATGCATGCTGATAAAATTGGTGCTAAAAAAGAAAACAATCTTTCTTGATGAATCATCAAGTTTTGACTTGAGCCTTTTGTTTTCCTTGAAATTCATAGAAGGTCACTTTATTCATACACCATCAAATGATATACCTAAGATCAAATATTAAAACTGACACAAAGAACCATAGAAAAAGCCGTTTTAATCTTACAACAGGTCAATTTCTATTCTCAAAATACAAGACAGTCAAAGGACTACATTGAATAGCGTGTGTTGGATCTTTGACCAAAGAAGCTTGATTTTCAAAAATACTTTCAAAAATTGACATCTTTTTTATTTCATTTCAACAATTAGACTTAATAGACATGACCTTTGAAATATGAGATTTGATTCTAGAACAAGAAAGATTGTTAAACAACAAGAACATCGATCGAATTTGCAAAATCCTTGACAAGAATGATGTCAACACTTCTCGACACTCCTTGAAAAGTTGACCATCTGGGGGCAATACAGTAGACCCTGAGAAGGAAAATAAGCAGTATTCAGATCAGCTAGGGGGCAATGAAAAATGATTAAAGGATAAATCAGTAAGCTGAGGACAATGGTGTTCAAAAAAAGATATGTAATAAAAGAGCACATTCAGATCATATTGGGAGCAATGTTGTTCAAAGACAGTCCATGATCTAAGTGAACTTTAACAGCAATTAAGAGTAAAGATGTGCTTGAAGGACATCTTCATACTTTCACGTCTCCGCATGAATATGGGTGCTAAAAGAACACCATTGATAAGGCCAAGGTCGATGCATTTCTTAGGGGTGATCATTTTCGGTTCGGTTCGGTTTTTAACTATAAAAAACAACCAAACCGGTTTTTTTTTTTGAAAAAAAACCGAAACCGAACCGAAACTGAGTCAAACCGACCGGTTTCGGTCCGGTTCGGTTCTTGATTTCAAAAAACCGAGAAAACCTATATGCTCATATTTCTTCTCGAACTCGTCAGTAAGATGCCTTTTCACAACTATTGTTTTCCCTGCATTGTGCAAACGAATTAAAA
>Ga0307513_10009155_pt1 | contig 12544 bp, 10 predicted proteins | sample 15_EM_MG_FD_202174 | JGI IMG/M metagenome (GOLD analysis project Ga0307513, IMG submission 202174) | Populus trichocarpa ectomycorrhiza microbial communities from riparian zone in the Pacific Northwest, United States - 15_EM | ecosystem: Host-associated > Plants > Roots > Unclassified | place... | reverse complement strand
GTTGTAATTGAGCTCCAGATACCTAATTTTGGGTAAAATTAGGGGGTTCCATTTTTTTTTTTCGTGGCCAGAGGCTGGACTAACTAACCGGGTTGACGTCCGGCATTCAGATCCCGGTGCACCCTTGACACCGGGTAGTGTGAATGTTAAATATAATAACTGGACCATTGGAGGGTAATGAAGAGAGAAGGTTGATGAGTTTAGGTGGTCGAAGAAAGTCATCAAATTCTGGAAGGCTCCGAATCTCATCAAGAAGTTTCCTATACTCGGCAGCATAAAGCGTATGAGTTCGAGTGTCATCCTGAAGGCGAATTTCTTCTGCAAGTGCCTCATGTGAAGAAGGAACAAACAACTTGATAGAACAGGTTCCGTGGGACTCTAATGCACTTGCAACTGTTATGAAGTGATTGGCCAAGAAAGGATTCTTTGTGCGGAGATTATCAATCGGGGTACGGAGTTGGTTGATCTGATTCCACACCAAACACCAGCCTTGTTCAAGCCATCCAAGTGCGAGATCAGGTCTACTGAAATCGAGAGCAATGGCCACAGCAGACCCCACAAGATCAGAAATGCCATGGAGATTAGCATAACGGCGATGGATGGTTTGTTCTAATCCAGCAACCTCTGAGAGCAAGGCGATGGAAACAGAAAAGTCGATCAGGCATTGAGAGTGATCATGGACTGAGGAGAGCATGGCTGCATTCTTGGCAGAATCCAGACGTATGGATGGGGTACCATTGGCTTTAGCACCCAGACGATATGAAGCAATGCTGCACTTGATATCAGAGTTATAATTATTGTGTTGAAAGTGATCTAAGTATGAACTTCCAAGGCTGTTGAACCTACTTGGAAGGTTAGCATGACCAGAAGGAGTGGATTCAACTGCTTTCTGATGGTGATATATGGCAGAATTAATATCCTGGAGGTCCCCAGTGCATTGGGAGCGATGTAAATATGAATCTCCCAGGTTGTTGGAATGGTTTGGAAGATCAGCATGGCCAGAAGGAGTGGATTCAACTGCTTTCTGGTGGTGAGATAAGGCATAATTAATATCCTGGAAGTCCCTGGTGCATTTGAAGCGAGATAAGTATGAATTTCCAAGGCTGTTGAACCAACTTGGAAGATTGGCATGGCCAGAAGGAGTGGATTCAACTGCTTTCTGGTGGTGAGATATGGCAGAATCAATATCCTGCAGGTCTCCAGTGTATTCAAAGCGACGCATGTATGAAATTCCAAAGTTGTTGAACCAACTTGGAAGATCAGCATGGCCAGAAGGAGTGGATTCAAGTGCTTTCTTGTGGTGGGATATAGCATAATAAATATCCTGGACATCTGCAGTGCATTCAAAGCGACATTGGTATGAAATTCCAAGGTTGTTCAACCTCCTCGGAAGCTCAGCATGTCCAGAAGGAGTGGATTCAACTGCTTTCTGGTGGTGAGATATGGCAGAATTAATATCCTGCAGGTCTCCAGTATGTTCAAAGTGACGTAAGTATGAAAGTCCAAGGCTATTGAACCTACTTGGAAGATCAGCATGACCAGAAGGAGTGGATTCAAGTGCTTTGTTGTGATGGGATATGGCAGAAGCAATATCCTGAAGGTCCCCAGTGCGTTCGAACTGACATTGGTATGAATTTCCAAGGTTGTTGAACCAACTCGGAAGATCTGCATGGCCAGAAGGAGTGGATTCAACTGCTTTCTGATGGTGATATATAGCAGATTCAAGATCCTGGAGGTCTCCGGTGCATTTGAAGCGACCTAAGTATGAATTTCCAAGGCTGTTGAACCAACTTGGAAGATCGGCATGGTCAGAAGGAGTGGATTCAACTGCTTTCTGGTGGTGGAATATGGCATAATCAATATCCTGGAGGTCCCCAGTGCGTTTGAAGCGACATTGGTATGAATTTCCAAGGTTGTGGAACCTCCTCGGAAGCTCAGCATGGCCAGAAGGAGTGAATTCAATTGCTTTCTGGTGGTGGGATATGGCATGAGTAATATCCTGGAGGTCCCCAGTGCGTTCGAAATGATATAAGTATGAAATTCCAAGGCTATTGAACCTATTTGGAAGGTCAGCATGACCAGAAGGAGTGGATTCAACTGCTTTCCGGTGGTGGGATATGCCATAATCAATATCCTGGAGGTCCCCAGTGCGTTTGAAGCGAGATAAGTACGAATTTCCAAGGCTGTTGAACCAATTTGGAAGGTCAGCATGGCCAGAAGGAGTGGATTCAATTGCTTTTTGGTGATGGGATATGGCACATTCAATATCCTCAAGCTCCCCAGTGCATTTGAAGCGAGTTAAATATGAACATCCAAGGTTATTGAACAAACTTGGAAGGTCAGCATCACCAGAAGGAGTGGAATCAACTGCTTTCTGGTGGTGATTTATGGCAGAATCAATATCCTGGAGGTCCCCAGTGCGTTCAAAGCGACCTAAGTATGAATTTCCAAGGTTGTTGAACCAACTCGGAAGGTAGGCATGGCCAGAAGGAGTGGATTCAACTGCTTTCTGGTGGTAGGATATGGCATAATCAATATCCTGGAGGTCTCCAGTGCATTCAAAGCTCCGTAAGTACGAACTTCCGAGGTTGTTGAACCTACTTGGAAGGTCGACGTGACCGGAAGGGGTAAGCTGTACCGCATCCTCAAGACACGAGATCGACTTCCTGATGTCTCCCATGTCTCCACAATGCTCGAAGCGCCTCATAAGCGAGCATCCGAGGTTGTTTAGTCGCCCTGCCTTCCTTGCATGTCCGTCTGATGTGAGCTGCACTGCATCTTCAAGGTTCGAGATCGACTTCTCGATGTCTCCTATTTCTCCCAGACGCTCGAAGCGCTCCCGGAAAAATATTCCCCGGTAGTTAAGATCCTCTGCCTGTTTTCTATCAGTAAATCATTTACTTCGACTCTTGTTGGAACATCCCTTACCTGATGTCCATTTTTCTTCCCCAGTGAGTGAATTTCTGTCTTTGCACTGATATTGCCATCACTCTCGTCATCCTCCCCTGTCAATTGCTCTAAGTCCGTTCTGATGTAAGGCAGTATTCCCTCCGCCTTTTGTAAGCGTGGCCAATCCCGAGTATCCATGTGTTTCTTGAAGAGAACGATCATAAGATATTCGTCCGTCAAGTGTTGTCCTGCCCTCTGTATTCGATATCGTGATAAACTCTGAGAGAAATATGATTGAAATGAGGAATGCTTACTTCTGATATCACATCTGCATAAAAATCCAGTTCGATGGCATATTCATGCTCTTCATATTCTCTAAGCAATCACAAGAATCCAAAAATTACTTGTATATCCAATGATGTGATCTAGAATTGGATGACGTACTCTCTTGCATATGCCCGAAAAGAAATGCTCGTGTCTGTGACGATGCATTTCAGAGTGGATTCCTCAATATCTGGAGCTTCAATTGAGAGACAAATAATGTTCTACACCGGTTTCAAATTTACCAAATCAACGATTAAAATGAATGGACAAACCTTCAGACTCTCGGTTGAGGAACTCAGTTGCATCCATGATATTTGTGGGATTGCCGGCATTTTGATACTGGGTGAGGCTGGGCCTTGATTTGACTGTCATTTTCGTCATTAAGAGTGTAACCTTCAGAGCTGATTCGCAAGCGAAATACCAATGTCAAGAGGTCTCCACTTTTAGTCCCAGCGGAAGAACTATCTTTATCCACATTGATAATGTGAGTTGAGCTGTCTTCGTCCATGACATCAGGCTCATCGCCTTCCAACGTCCATCGACTGGAGTCAGCCTTGATATATGCTAATACGGTCTTGGACAATTGCGGCCAATACCGAGCAGTGATATCTTTTTTGAAGATAATGATAGTAACAGATTGCGGTGTCCTGCATTTTTCCAACGCCTACGCCATGTGGTTAGAAATAAGTTCCGCAAGTTATAAGGGATAACAAACTCTTACTTCCGGTACTACTTCGGCGTAAAAATCCAGTTCAAAGGCATATTCGCAGTGTTCGTCTCCTCTGGGAAAAGGCCTAAATTAGACCATGATTAAAAAGCAATATGGCACTCGATGACACACTCCTTCGCGTTGACTTTCAAAGAAATTGTTGTGTCTGTGATGGTGTATTTTAAAGTAGAGTGGATAAGTCCTTGAAGGTTGACTGTTAGGTAAATGAAATTCTAAGGCGGCATGTCATTTCAGGTTTGACAGTTAGGCGTGAAACCAGAACACGAACCTTCTGCTTAGCAGTTGGAGAGCTTTGCTGAGCCCACAAGACTGATGGAATCTTGACGCTAGTCATGGTCGATAATCGTAATGTGGAAGACGAGGCTTGCAGAAATGGGGATAAGAGGTGCTCAAAGTGATGAAATAAGTAACGCAATTGATGACGATACGTTTGACGGGCAAACGGATGAGTACCCGCATTCAAGTCATGTCCTTATATACCTTATGGATCAATAATAAAACATAAATAACACACTCAACACCCGGGATAAAGGTGACTACGGAAAATTGGAAGCATTACGCACAATTGCACAGCCTCCCAAAAAGATCTAACTTATGTCGGTTGTGGTAGATAGAAATAGAGAGCATTCCGCATAATCGCACAGCCTCCCGAAGAAATCTACGTTGGCTGTGTTAGATAGACATGATATGGCTAGCCATGCAGAAAAATCGTTTTCTCTTCGTGCACCTGGAACGGATAATGACTGATGGGCTGTTGCATACGGCTGTGCATGAGAAAGGACACGGGTAAAGGGATCTATAGTTAGGTCTGACAGATCTAGATATGATATGAACCGATGAGGTAGAGTGGAGTAGCGCGCATTTAGGGGGTCCCGGTCGATATACCAACCTTCCTTTTGCTGTTTGTTCAACACAACCACCCCTTGATGCCCAACGCATGTTGTGTCACTTCACTGCCCATCCATGACTTCTAGCACAAGCCTGATATATCTGACCACACCCATGCATGTCATCTACGTCTCTCCGCCACCAGCGGGACACTGCCACGTGGACGCAAGCGTCAAATGTCAGTACTGTCATTCTTTGGTCATTCTCGCCCGCCCTCTAGGACCAGTACCCTAACCCGCTCAACCAAGCTTGGGATTGCAGTACGGCGGTAGACACTCAATGCAAACTTATTTGATGTGCATTGCGGAGAGTGAGATAAACACGTGGTCAGAGAGATCTACAGTATGATGGCTGTGATTAATCTATTATTGGAAAACTCGAGAAAAGCATGTACGCTCCAATATATACCCCATATGTGCGTATCGGACCGTCAGATTTTTGGCATTCTATCTTGATTCTATCAGTTTCAGGATGTTACTATAAGTGTGAGAAGCCTTACTTATCGGATCAATGGCTACCACGCCAATTCCCGCTGATGAAGGATTTTGGTCCCGAGATGGTGTATCAATGATTATAGTACTTATTTCTCCTGATCAAGTCTCACCAGGTCGGACCGAGTCGAGTTCCTCTGTGAGAACATAGTAGCGGAGCAAGGAAAACATGGGCGGACCAAGGAATACATGGATTTAATAGGGTGCCAGAGACATTGGCTCGTCTTGTATAAAAGTAATTTCTGTCTGAATAACTAACTATCCTTTTCTTTTTCGGCGTATTCATCCTGGGCCGCCTAGGCCGCCTCGGAGTGAATTTAGCTGTAGCAGCACATCGAGCGAGTGGTTCCTGAGGTTCGAGAAAGAACGTAAGTTAAAAGGAGGATAGGCGAAGCACCACGAACACAAATCACAGCGCTTGAATGTGGGAAAACACGTAGACTGACGCGGTTTGTTGAGTAGAACGTGACCGTCGACTTTAGGGCGGATATAAATGGGTGTGGCTGTGCTAATCGGGTGTTCCAACAGGTTCATCATCGACACCCTCATACACAGACGGTCACTGATCTATAATATGCTTTCGACAATACGTATACCACATCAAAATAACCACCGGACTCAAGTCATACAGAGAATCAGAGTTTGCCATATCTTGTATTGGAGACCACGAGCGTCGAGACACGAGAGAGGTATGTCGGGTCCATCGGGTTTCTTACTGAGGTGCCTATTAGAGTGCTGGATAGTGCGGAGCGGAGCGTCTGGCGTACGCCTCGGAGCTGTATCTGCGGACACTGATCCAGTTTGCAATTTCTGCAGATACGAGTAAAAATTTCCTTTTGGCCGCCTTGTAGTAAGTTGTACCTCTTTTGCGAGAGCTTTTTCCGACCTGAGCTTCGAGGAAGCTGGTATTGACTTGTTTTTTTTTGACCATGCTTATCGTAGATGTGGTCGTTTTCGCTTCTACATCTCAGAAGGCTACTATGCTGACCTACGCTCCTGGCGTCCTCTAACGGCCACATAGCCGGGTCCCACCCCACTCAGCTGCCTCTTCATCCTCACCAAGCACCTCGGCGCCCTCCGTCAAGAAAAATCCGCGTAAACGAGCTTTCGAAGGCCCAGATGGGTCTTACGACCATCCATCCTCCGCTCCGGTATGTGAGTACTCGCTCAGGCGTCATCGACATCCTCGGGGAGCTCAGCGGGCCCGGCGCAGTTCCAGATGGCTTCAACTATGGCAATGTATCTGAGTCGCGACTTCAATCTCGCCACCTCACAGCCATGGAGCTCTGCAACGACATCTTCCGCACGCAACCAGTTTGTCGCCGGATCTGGAGCATTTTTATTATCAGCAGCAGCTGATGGATATGGGTATGTGGTTGGGTATTCTGGCGGGTATGGCGGGTATGGGAGCACCTCGCGCCCCACTACCTCATCAGGACTTGTCTCTTCCGGCCTCAGCGCTCCATGTCCTCGATCGCACAAGTTCGCCACTGGGCCAACCATCGCCACCACAACAACACCAATTACCAACACCAACACCAACACCAACAATTGGGAGTTGGGAATGGAAGCCTATCGTCAACAACAGGTGGAGCTGGCAATGGAGCAGCAGGAGCAGGCGGCGAGGCGTCGCAGCAACAACAGTCAGGCGGTTCAGGCGATGCATATGCCCCCGTCTCACCCCACCCATCCTCGGCATCTCACGCTTCAATACCCACCCCTCCTCTCCGCAGGGGGCGTATTATCACCCTCAACGTCATCATCATCCGGGCATTTCGCATCCACATAGCGATCTTTCCAGCACCACCACAATTCGTATATCCTACCCAATATCCTCAACATGCATCATACCCTACCTCATTCTCACAGCAACAATACGCCGCATCATCATCCCACCAACACCAGCCACAACAACAGCACTTCCAGTGTTCCGTTTTCGCAACGTTTAATACCCATCCTATTCGAACACTCGCCCTCGCCTTCATCATACCTTGATATATCCTTCGGGCTCGCAACCACGCGCGTGTAATATCCCTCAGTTCTCTGTTTCCGATTCTCGAATTATATACCTACCCGATTTTTTTTCCTTCAACAAAATGTAGCTTTCATACAACTTCGTCCGTTCTTTGATTCCTCGACTTTTGCGTTTAGGTTTTTTTCTTGGTTTTATTTGATTTGATATAACTTACATTATTAATGTATATACCTTCCTTCTTTTATTTGAATTCTCCCTTATTCTCGTCTCAATCCGTCTCTCTCCTCATCTCTCTCCATGTTGTCTCTGCGTGTATTCCCTCATCTCATCCCCGAACCTGAACCCAAATTCTATGCCCGCCTCTGTCTGTCTGTCTGTCCTGTCCGTCCGTCTGCCTCCCCGAAATATTGGTACCCATTATTATATGTCTATCTATCTACATTACTTACGTACTTGCTATATTCGTCTAATCTGTTTTTTTGGCACTGAGCGAATTGATTGGCTTTCTTATTTTTATCGTTAGTTTGAATGTGTGATGAATGATGAATATTCCCAGTGAAAAGCCCAGACAACCGGATCGAACCGGAGAAAACTAGATTCAATTAGGGCCTGTTTGGTTCCCGGCTTTTTTTTCCCGACCTCGGTTCGGTTTCGGTTTCGGCATACTGTATTTTGATACAATCAGTTGGGGCGGTGATGGTATCAACTTCACACATCTGCCACATTACAGGGCCCATGCTCGCCCCTCTGGACACCGTCCCGCTCAAGGCCCGCCTTGATCCTGCCTGTTGTGTTGGCGCAAATTATAGAGTTCATTTACAACCTTTCAGACCTAAACTTTCAAAGTTAACATTAGATAACTATTCTAAACCATGAGCCAGAAAGCGCCCCAGAAAGAGCTTATAATTCATTTAGTTACTCATGCTCAATGTCGGGGACAGTGAGCAAATACTGCTGGACACCGTGCCTTTCACAGATCAACGAAAAGAAGCTAAAAAAATAACCAAAATGTAATTCAAGGTCCGACACAGGTGTGCCGGTTCAGGGACCACTCACAAAAGCCAAAACCGAGATTTTGGCAGGCGGCTTTTTAAAAAGCCGGGAACCAAACAGGCCCTTAGTTTTATTTAGTTACCAAATTTGTTGCTGGTTGATTTTGAATGAACGGTTTATTGGAGGACGTCGAACCAGATTGATACAAATAAAATCTACTGCTACGAAAGTGATCAAACCACATTGGACCATATCAAGGGAAATCCAACAGAAGCGTATTCAGTGAGATCGAAGCATGTCGAACTAAAGACATCGAGCAAGGTAAAACCGTAGAAAATGACACAGAAACACTAATTCTTGGGACTAAATCAGCTCAGACCAGTAAAATCTAACATACAAACACACAGTTTGAATCGGATAAAGTAATCAAACAAGGCATTGAGGGTACGAATGATGGTAGCATCAAGTTTAGAGCACTGATCGTGAGGCAGCGACTGCAGGAGAACCTGAAAATTTTGCGTCAGTATCCGGGTTGGTGTATTTAAGATGCAAGAAGAAAGCAACGAAAGAAGCGATGGAAAAAATGATGAGAGCGACAAGTGACATAACCGACTGTCTTGCAAAGGCTCGTTCGTGCCAAATGTACCAAGAAAGTTCGATTTGGCCAGAAAGAATAGGAGATCTAGAAACGAGAGTGGGAGATTTGTATGGGGTGCTGAAGTACAAATATGAAGGAAATAAAACCAAGAGAAAGACGCCATTTATGACCCCACAGAGAACCCAAAGACAAAGGAAATAAAACAGAATAAAATCAGGAGAAACACACCTTGTAAGTCCGCTCTTCGTATCTCAGCTAATTTCGCCTACTAGCTCCTCGAAAATCTTGAATATATGCATCTATAGGCAGGAAATTTCTCAATCTCTCACACTTCCGGGACGATCTATGATGTTAACTCACCAACGCGACCCTCCATATCAGTGAGAAACGCGCTGTTGCACATGAAACTGGAGTGCGTTATGTTGTCAGTGACTCTGACTCTCTGAGTGCAGCGCAGTGAGAAATGAGATCGTACCATGCGTGAATCAGACTTCAGGCGATCCTGCCAGAACGGTTGTTACTGGACAACATTTCCACAACCAATCACCAAAGCACCACTCTAACAGTTTCCTTCGAAGTCTGATCCAAACATCGTCGTTGCTTCTTTGGTGGTGAGAGGGTGTGCGAAGCGAAAATGTCAGTGGAGCGAGAAGTGTCGGTAGTGTGAGAAGTGTCGGTAGTGTGAGACCTAGCCATATGAACGAGCTCAGTGTCAGGGAATGAGATGACAACTGAATGTATTACCTAGCCATATGAACAAGCTAGGATGCGTGTATATAAGTATAGGGAGGGAGATACGAATAGGGATGCCTTACCTCAGTGTCAGGGAATGAGATGACAACTGAGGGAAGGAAGGAAGTGGAGGCGGCGCATCAGCAAAATTCCATCCATCTGGCACATCTGGCACCAGACGCACCAGATGCAACCAGACCTCCATATTTGGTATGGCGACATATCGACGCTTGCGATGCCATAAAACTTTCATGTGCCAGAATTTGATTCTGACTCCAGAAAAATTTTCAATGACATCGTTAGTTACTGACACAGTTTACCAGAAGTCTGTCAGTTCATCATTATCGATCCATCTTTCAAAAATATGGTCAAACTATTGCATTGTAGTACAATAGGCTACGTAGCTACAACAGCTACTATACTACGACGCCATGATATTTGCATGTAGCAGCATCAAGGTCTAATACGATGAGGAATCAAATTGTCAGCATATGGGTGGCATAGTGAGGGTAGAAGTCAGTATACTGCCTCCTCCAAGGTGTTGGCCTCACGAACGGGGATGCAAGAGGGAGTCGCTGAACAGAGTCGGCCTTGGAGACCTCGCTGGGGGTCATCCTGCTTGACTCTGGGTGCAGCAATGGCTGATTACCTCAAGGAGCAGGGAGGCTGTCGTTACCATGAGTGCTCGTTTCCGGTCCTGGTCGCCATCAATATGGTGATCAAAGCATCATAGTCACTGGGTACGCACCATTTTTTCTTTCCCCCCGGTTTCTTCTTATCCCATCTCCCAGAGGTATTTTCATGGTCGATTCCCTTAACCGAGAAAGTGGAAGAGCAACCGAGGCAGTGGCGAAGGCATGTGTTACTGAGCTGCAGACCGGCGCCCTGGTAGCGGCAGATAAGATCGGCTAAAAGAGGGGCAAAGAGATGTACCGTGTGAGTAGAGATGCGACATGGAGCTCGTTGGGGTTGTAATTCGGACATTGTGGGCTCCTGGCCAAGTTGTCCTGCTATAGTGAACTGAGGGTAGGGAGTGAGAGAATGAAGACCCAGCGACAACTTACAGGTTGGGGACCCTGTCGCTGTCGTGAGTGGTGCTGCATGCCGCCGTTGTATCATGGTCGCTATTGCTGCCATGATGGTGATGGTGGGGGTAGTCACCATACCGTCGCAGGTATGATACACTGGGTTGTTGGGTAGTGGGTCTTACTATGTGGGCAAATACAATATAAGGGGCTAGGAGACGTACCTGGTCCTAGATCACTTTCTAACTAGTTGTAGGGTCTCATCATCAGCAAAAGTGTGTGTTGAATATATCCGAATACATTACCATATATAGTAATAAATTCCATGTAAACTTCGAAATTCAAGTATATAGATATATGCGAATACAGAGGACCTCTAAGCTGTATGGTACCACCATAAATGTGAACTCTACAATACCTGCAAACATTTGCAAAGGGCTACATAAATTGCCAGGTATGTAAGACCATGTATTCCTCAGCAAGAACTGCCGAGCATGTAACCAAGAGGTCGCTTGTATTCAATTTTAGGGTATATATTTGTATACGTAAATTAAGCTCCTATGTAACAGATTCCAGAAGATATAATGAGCAATCCATCAATAAATGTCATAAAAAATAAATAATGATTGTAAGTTCTGTCTAATACATCAACGGATAACAAGGACTCCAATCGTGTACATTGTTGATGCTCAAAAACTTTGCTAGCTGAAGATTGTGGGCTCCAGCTTCGTCAGTGGGTAAACATGTGGGAACTTGCATTTGCCAGCGCCACGGCTATGAATGGGAGATCAGATCCTTTGGAAGAGGGAGTAGGAATCGCTTTGGTGACTCAACCTTGTTTTTGTCACCCACGGAGGGCTGGTTCTAGTGCAACAGTCATCGCAAAATGTGAACAGGTGTGAGGGATTTGTCGAAATGTCCAAGGATGGCGAGAATCGAGCTGCAGAAGTTAATTAGATACACAAGATGCAAAATTAGTAGAGAATCTAAAATATATGCGCCCATGGACTGTATTAAATAGAACTCGATACATGGTGGTCGATAACGAGAGATCACTCCCCTCCGGCAGTCCGAAAGGCATAGCCTGCAAGCGACATGAAATAAATAATCAAAAGGGGGTTCAGGTGATGCATATACACACATGTTCAACAGTTGATCTTCATTCTGTCTTGAGTTGTGATGAAACAAGTTAGCAAATGAGTTGTTTGAGATGAGGCTACAAACTCACACTGTCAAAGGCAGCTATACTGCAATATCAAGGGTCTTGTTTGCTGTTGATGGTGTCAGGCTTGTTTTGTCGTGGCTCATCCTCAAGCTGCTGCTGCCGTGATCGTGGTCGTTGTCAGTTGGGGTACAAGAGGCTGCTGACAAAAAAAAAAGAGTAAGAGAGGGGGTGGGGAGAAGGGGTTGTGGTCATGGTGGGAGAAATGAAAGAATGACGTGAAATTCGGACGTACTTTGGGCGTCAATCACGTGGTGGGCGGAGTCTAAATGGACTTGGCATTTTATTTGCACCAGCGATCTGCGCTTAGTCGGCCGTGATGCTCCTCACTCTCTTGCCCTCCTGGCACCTGCAACTCAGCAGCCTCAAAATATACTTGGTGAGTATTTCTTTTCATATTTATCTTCTTATTTGAATTAATTTGTAGTTACCTAGTTAAACGACAACATCCGAGTTCGAGAACAACCAATCCTTAACACGCACAATACCGTGTGCCCCTCCCGTCAGGATGTGGGCCGGGTTGGTGAAGACCCTGGTAGAGGGAAACCCGAATGATACATGTTGCTACGAGGTGACGACAGCACGGTCGAAGAGAGATTTCGAGTTCAAAGGTGGTGAGAATGATATCATGGGCCTCGTCATGTTCGAAATTCAGGGTGCAGATGATTTTCTGCGGT
>Ga0307513_10009154_pt1 | contig 12545 bp, 4 predicted proteins | sample 15_EM_MG_FD_202174 | JGI IMG/M metagenome (GOLD analysis project Ga0307513, IMG submission 202174) | Populus trichocarpa ectomycorrhiza microbial communities from riparian zone in the Pacific Northwest, United States - 15_EM | ecosystem: Host-associated > Plants > Roots > Unclassified | place... | reverse complement strand
TCAACCCTCTATTATGCACTTGGCAGTTCGACATATCACACCATGAACTACAACCCATTTAATTGATGCTTATAAAATGTCGAAATGCAAGCGGCAAGAACTGGCTCTGTTAAATAATTATATCATTTCAATCATTTAAATTTTTAGATGAGATTTTAAAATATAATTTGTATAATTATTTAATATATTATTTTAAATAAAAAAGTTTTAAACTTGAAATTTACACAGACTTATACTATTTTGTGCTTATATTTTTTATCAAATAGAATGAAGATGATAAGATTTGAACTCGTGATTGCTTGATCAACAAGACTTTGATATTATGTCAATAATAGTTTTATATTATTTTCTAGCATTCTTCAAATAAACAACTATTTTTTTCTTAACCCAACAAGTTTTCCAGCCAAGATTTATAACTATATATTATTGTGTGTAAGCAGAGTAAACGTAGGTGGTTTAGCATAAGAGATATTACGGTGTTGTTTAGAATTGCGTTTCAAATAGAGTTTTATAAAAAAAATTAATTTTTTTAATGTTTTCAAATCGTTTTGATGTGTTGATGTTAAAAATAATTTTTAAAAAATAAAAAAATAATATTTTAATGTATTTAAAAAAAAACACTTTGAAAAACAATTATTACTATACTCCTTGTGTTTTATTCATCGCGGTAGAAATTAACCAAAAAATATCAGGAAGGAATCATTAGGATTAGAAAAGGGAAAGATTTTCCAAAACTTCTATAATTCTTCGACTATATATTGAAAAAGGGATATATGATCATGGTTTATTCTTTGACTTGGAAATTAACTAGAAAAATGCTCATATTGAGAATGTCATTTCCTAGTAAATAAAATAAACTTGGTTAGGTGAAGTTGTAGTAGTTGGTGATTTTGTTTGTACCTGCAACTGTAAAAGTGAAGGAATGAAATCATTAGTTATCATTTTCTTCGTCTTCATGATAGCTCAACTACAACTTCTTTTCGAGAAACCTAGAAAGGTTCAATGGCTCGATTGTCCAAGTCCTTGATTCCCTCCCTCATGCCTTGTCATCTCACTGAAAGCCTTCTCTCCCCCTCCTTTTCCTTGCTCTTGAAGCCCAAGAATTGTGCCATAGACGCCAAAGAATTCATCAGATAACATCCCGGTGAACACCAGTTCCCACAGGCAGCAGAAGTACCCCACCCTCAAGAATTTGCCGCACAAAAACGGGACCATATCATTAATTGATTGATATACATAGCATATGTGAAAATCGTGTTTTTTTAAATTTAAATTTTGTTTTTTTAATATTTTTATATCGTTTTAATGTAATCATCTTAAAATTAATTTTTAAAAAATAAAAAAAAATATTATTTTAATATATTTTTAAATAAAAAAATATTTAAATCACAACTGCTAATACAATTAAAAAAAAAGGAACAACCATCTAGGTGATGACCCAGTGATAAGAGCTTGGGACCAAGAGGTTTGCTCCCTCTGTGGTCTCAGGTTCGAGCCCTGTGGTTGCTCATATGATGGCCACTAGAGGTTTACATGGTCGTTAACTTCAGGGCTCGTGGGATTAGTCGAGGTGCGCACAAGCTAACACAAACACCCATATTAAACTTAAAAAAAAAAAAAAACAAAAAGTTGGCAACCCACATGACCAAATTCAGAATAAGAGGCACTCCGTACAATAAATTACATTACCCTAGATTTAACCATATGCCAACAATCCCCGGCTCAGATTTCTGCCATCAAGCAATCATAAGGGCCCCAAACTCTTAGTCACAGCGGTGATGATGACTTTTGATCTCAGACTTGTATACTCTAATTACGCTTTCAGCTAGCTGTGTTCAGGTAATTTCAATCTAGGTCAATGAGTTAATCTTGAGTGATAAATAATCATGAGGATTTACCAGCTAGTTTTGTAAACATTTTAAGGCAGGAGTGTAAGAAAAACTGTACTTAATGAAGACATGAATCATATTAAATAAAAGATAAAATAAAATCAATCATAAAATTATATATATTATTGGTTATTTAGTTAGGTCTGGTTTGTACATGAAGGATGAATCTGATCTAAATATTTAAAAAAATTATTAAAAAAAATAACTATTTTTTCTAAATTTATATATAAAGGCATGATTTACATTAAAAGACACAAGAATAGAAACATAATGGTTTTTTTTTCTCATGTCGTTTAACTCTTTGAATTAACTTGATAAGATTTATAAGAATGTTTGTACTGTAAAATATCTATATTGTTCTAGTAATTAAAATAACACTGAAACAATTAATCCAGGAACAAGAAACCGAATTCTCAAATCACAATAAATTTCCTTTAAATCTATATATATGAACATGATTGATTATGGGAGAATCTTCTTCTATCCAAGGTGCTTTTATTCAAAACTTGAATGAGATCGTCTGGTTATGTCTATCAAATCGCAAAGCACTAAGAGCTATAATGGGAGAATATGATAAAGATGCTGATTTTTATCCATCTTCACCCATATAATTCCCGTCTTGAAGCATGCATTACTTTCCCGGTGCTTATCTCAGAGATCGAAGGGCGCAAGGTAACTTCAATCATAAGAAGTTTTAGGTTCTAGACGTCCTGTTGCATCCCTTTTTATGATTTTTCATGATATGTTTTCCAGAGACGTCCATGGCTTCTTATTGATAGTCTTTGCCATTGCATGCATTTGAACACATACCTCTCATCTTTACCAAATTAATTGCATTTCTATAAACTATCATAATAAGAGAGACCAATTCACCTTGATTGACATTGTTTTTCTTTCTTCTTTTGTCAATTGTGGACTATAGGATGTTTGTTTTCGGCAAGTTTTGACCTAAGCTAGCAAGATATGAATTTCAACCATCGCGAACACTTTGTTCTAATTCAAACCATAATGATAAATCCTGGACTGGCCTGTCGGGTCAATTTAGAACCCGACTGATGTGGGATCTAGACCGATTCAAGTTAAAGAAGAAAAAAACTTGAATGACTTGGTCAAAACTTCAGATCAACCTGATCTACCCAAATCTGATTCAATCAAAACTTGATTTTTAATTTGTTAACATTTTTTTAAAATAAAAATAAAATTAAGAGTTCGACCCAGGTCACCCGATAATTGTCCGCTAATAATTCTATTTATGCTTCAGAAACTATATGCTATGGTAGCCAAGATCAAATATTTTAGAAACTTCTTTTTCCTAAGATAAGGGTAGGTTCTTTTCAAGGCGGTTGACAGCACATAATTCAACCAAAATGCAACCTAACCGTGTTGAATTTAAAGCCCACGCACAAAAAAGGCATTACGTGATCACATAATATACACACAACCAAAGTCTCATCCATTTCATTTACTTCGCCATCTTCATTCAATGTTCATCTAGCCGATTTCCAGACAACAAAACCATGAAACTCAACTGCTTTTGTATCATTTTACCGGAGGATTTCGAAGAAATCAAGCCATTTGATCAACCACAAATCCGACCACCTGAGCATGATGATGTCAAAAAGCGCCAACACTGCGGCTGCGGGAGGCAAATACTTCATGTCCTAGGTGATTCATTACGCCGGTTACATGAATCGAAATGGATTGGTTGTTTTCAGGACGATAAACCAAGTAAACAGCAGTCTGGTCCGTTTCATGACCTGGAAGGAATTCAGATATCTGAGAAGGTTGGTGGTGATAATCCAAGGATATTCAGCTATGCTGAACTTTATATAGGGTCTAAAGGGTTTTGTGAAAATGAGGTTCTTGGAAGTGGAGGTTTTGGAAAGGTTTATAGAGCAGTTTTACCAAGTGATGGTACTGTTGTTGCAGTCAAATGCTTGGCTGAGAGAGGGGAACAGTTTGAGAAGACTTTTGAAGCTGAGTTGGTTGCGGTGGCTCAACTGCGACACAGGAATCTTGTCAGGCTAAGAGGGTGGTGTGCTCATGAAGACCAGTTGTTCTTGGTTTATGACTACATGCCTAACCGCAGCCTGGACAGGGTTCTGTTTAGAAGGCCTGAAAACCTGAAAGCGGAACCCCTTGCTTGGGAACGAAGAAGGAAGATAGTCAGCGGCTTGGCAGCAGCATTGCATTATCTCCACGAACAATTGGAGACTCAGATCATTCACCGGGATGTGAAGACAAGCAATGTCATGCTTGACTCACATTATAATGCCCGACTTGGTGACTTCGGCTTGGCGCGGTGGTTAGAACATGAACTTGAGTATCAAATCCGGACACCTTCAATGAAAAATCACCAGTTTCGCTTGGCTGAATCAACCAGAATTGGTGGCACTATCGGTTATTTATCACCCGAGAGCTTCCAGAAACGAAGTGTCGCTACTGCTAAATCTGATGTTTTCAGCTTTGGAATTGTTGTGTTAGAGGTGGCGTCTAGGAGGCGGGCAGTGGATCTGACATATCCTGATGATCGGATCATTTTGCTTGACTGGATAAGGGGGTTGTCCGATGAAGGGAAGCTTTTACAAGCAGCGGATAATAGGCTTCCAGATGGGTCTTTTGGGCTTTCTGATATTGAACGCCTGATTCATCTGGGGCTTCTATGCACACTCCACAACCCGCAACTTCGGCCTAACATGAAATGGGTTGTGGAAGCACTTTCTGGCAACATTTTGGGCAAACTTCCACCTCTTCCATCATTTCGGTCTCATCCTAGATACATAGCTATATCACCTGCAAGCACTAGCATAAGCAAAACCAACACCACCGCGACCACCTCCGTTCCAAGTTCTGACATGACAATCTCGTTCACTTCATCAGCGTATGTCACAGCTACGGAAGAAACTATGTATGCAACAGCAGAATTTGAGAGTAGTAATAAGCTGAGCTCTTCTAAGTCGAACAACAGAAGTCACCGGCAAAATGCTTTCTTTATGGTGGAAACTCCCAGGGAAATATCCTACAAGGAAATCATTTCTGCTACAAATAATTTCTCGGACTCACAAAGGGTAGCAGAGGTGGACTTTGGAACTGCTTACTATGGCATCCTTGAAGATGGCCATCAAGTCTTGGTGAAGAGACTTGGCATGACCCAATGCCCTGCAATACGCGTGCGATTTTCAACTGAACTCCTAAACTTAGGCAGGCTCCGCCACCGCAACCTCATACAACTCCGTGGATGGTGCACAGAACATGGTGAGATGCTTGTCGTCTATGATTATTCAGCAAGTCGCCTGATGAGTCACCTTCTTTTCCATCATGACAATAGAATTGGGCATTCTATTCTACATTGGCGGCACAGATATAACATCATCAAGTCTCTTGCTGCTGCAATTCTTTATCTTCATGAGGAGTGGGATGAGCAAGTTATCCACAGGAATATTACTACCTCTTCTATCATTCTTGATCCAGACATGAATCCGAGACTTGGTAACTTTGCACTTGCCGAATTCTTGGCAAGAAATGATCATGCCCATAAAGCAGCTGCAAAAGAAAATAAATCAGTCCGTGGAATCTTTGGTTACATGTCTCCCGAGTACATGGAATCTGGTGAGGCAACCCCAATGGCTGATGTGTATAGCTACGGTGTGGTGGTTCTGGAGGTGGTCAGTGGACAAATGGCAGTTGATTTTCGGAGACCAGAGGTGCTCTTGGTTCTTAGAGTTCATGAATTTGAGACACAGAAGAGACCAATGGAGGATCTGGCTGATATAAGGTTGAACCGTGAATATGATCATGAAGAATTGATCAGAATCGTCAAATTGGGGATTGCATGCACCAGGTCCAACCCAGAATTAAGGCCAAGCATTAGGCAGATTGTAAGGATACTTGACGGAAACGATCAATGGTTCATGGAAGGAGGGAAAAGGAAGGAAAGCAGAGAAGAATGGAGACAAAACAATGCTAGTTCTTTGTCATTGATTAGAAGAATCCAAGCTCTGGGGATTAAGTGAGTAGAGTGTCAGTGACAACTAGATAGTCACTATAGGTTTCTGCGGAGATTGATAGTTCTTTCCCTTCCTGTAACTTCTGTGTACTATCAATGTATATGCTTTGCTTTTCAATAGGCTACCATGATTATTTTTTTTCATTAGAATCTAGTAACGCTGCAGTTATAGCTTCTTGCCATAACCACCCCTACGCTGGCTTTCCATACACAGTACTTGCAATACAATCTAGACAGAAGAGGAAGACCAGAATCATGAAAGGAAAATAAAAATAATCCCCAAGGCCTCTAAGGTGAGGACGAGAAAGCAATGAACCCTTAATTTATCAGGGTGATTCATTGAGCATATGAAACGTTAACTGTCACCACAAATAATACATGCACAATTGAGCATGGCAGAGGAGCGACAGCTTTGAATAATACACTTGGATGATTTATTTTTGCACATAAATGCTTCAATCTGACCTCATATTCGACAGTTATCCAGCTCAATGCTTGTGCCTGGTTTGACTTCCCTTCTCAGGAATTTCTTTCGTCAGCATCAATCCTAATCCAGTTGATTAAAGAAGAGAGGAACTCCCTGAAACTGACCTTCCCATTCCTGTCCCAGTCCATTTCTTCTGCATATATTCACAGGAATCTCCAAGAGGATGGTTTAAGGATTTTAAAACAACTGGAACTACAAGTCAAAAGTAGAAATATATCATGTGAAAGAGATAGAACTAATTCTGGATCCGGTGATGTGTGCTGGGGATTTTTCCCAAGGAGAATCCTCTTTGAATGCTTTGATCATGTCTTTCTTTTAACAGCTTCCCATTACCATTCTTATTCAAGAATAAGAAAGCTTCTACAATTGTATCGAAAGTGGCCTGAAGCTCTGGTGAACCCATCTTTGATGTCTGAAACAAAACCCTCAGGCCATCATATATGGGTGATCACAATAAGTTGACGTCTTTAAGTCAAACATATGAATGAAGATAAAGTCAAGTTTAAGGTGGATGCTCTTGGGAGGAGAGGATGAATGTTCTACTAGGAGATAGATGACTTCTAAGAACATTGAACTCATTGAATTGTCAATGTCGCAGGAGTGGAAAAGATCCTCAACTTCCTCCTCTTTTAAAGTGAGTGTCAGCTTTTGTAAGCATTTTTTGAGTTCCTCAAGGTCAATAGATCCATTTACATCTTCATCTATGAGGAGGATATAGAGTCAATATGCAGAAAAAGTCCACCATTGCATCTCATGGAACAGAAAAGCAACCTTGTTTAAACTCACCATACTGTTCAAATACCCCTCTGATGTGTTTCAGTTCTTCATTAAACTGAGGAAACCACATGATTAGTATATTCATCCAGCCTCTTATATTTGTTTGGTGATCCACAATGGCAAAACATCCCTCCTGTTTTAGATGACAAGGACTTGAAAGAAGGGAAAGGGTGGGATGTGCCTTAAAAATTAGACACAAGGAGGAATCAAAATGCAGGCTCAACAAAAGAGTTAAGACATAAGATCTGTTTAATTTACTAATTTCACAAAGATCTTTTAATGCATATTAAACATAATTTAATCCCTTTCTTTTCCTTCTCTCTAGCTATGTTGCTTCATTCAAAGGTAACAATACTTCTTTCTAAATGCTACTAAAACGAAGCTGCATTATGCAGGCTAATATCAGTCAATAGACTTAACTGTGATGAAAGCTTAAAGCTAAAGAAAAAGAACAAAAACAAAAAGCTTATATATTATTTGTTCCTGAATTAGTATGAATTCATATCAGGATAATTGAATGCATTTCAACAAAATAAAATCATATATGTAGGTTACTATATGACAAATCTGGCATTAGCTCTCAAATGAGTATGAACCCTACCCTCAACCATCTGCATGTTTGAAATTGTTCAAGCAAAACTGCAACTTCGAAAAACCAAGGAAAAGGCAATGAATGAAAATTCTATCAAGAGAATTCCTTCCTTGAGTGATTCCTTGCCGTTCTTTCGAAAACCTAAATGCAGCTTATAAGGACATCTTAGTTCTGATATATGGATTTCTATTGTCTGCTTTCTCAGTTTAGCAAAGCTTGTTCTACTGTACCATCAATGGATAATGTAACACTCTACAATGAAATAGATTCTGGAGCACTGGTCACATAACATGAAAGTGATGGCACCTCAACAGGCATCATATTTCACGAAAGAACAAGAAGAGAACTGAAATAGACAGATAGAGAAAAGGAGCAATTATAGAATATCAGTACAAGAGAAGGGAGAAAATCAGAGAACATGACAACAATAGCATGCAAGGATCAGGAAAGCTGATAAATGTACTGACAGTATTAACTCACTCAGTGAAAATGAGTTAAATAGGCAAAATTAAAGCTTTCAAAGTTAATCTACAGGCAGAAGCTTTCTTGCATTAATTTTCCACATTATTTGGATTTTTTTTTCTTCTTTTGTTGGATATCTACAGAACCCCTTAGTCCAGAAAAAAATATTAGCAAGTACCAAGAAAGAAAAGCAAGAAATAAACTAAGAGATAAGATTTACCCAGTGAGTCTGTCATGCCTGCAAGTGAGAGAAAGGAGGCAGCTGGTTGCCCCAAGAGAGTAAAGGAGTTGAGGTACAGTTCATAAAGGAGAAAAGGAGCATTTGATTGTCTTGAAAGAAAAAGAGGGCACAAAAAAATAGTTCAGAATAAGCAAAATGAAGTGCTTTACTGTGGACATGCCATCATGGCTTCCACAACAAATGCAGAGCCAGAAAATACTTTACTTTTCTCTCTCTCAATTGAATATTCAAATACTGTAAATGTAAGAAAGAATAAAGCTTTTTCTTGGAGTTAAGTCATACCAATGTTCAAGTAGTGAAGCTATCCTATCTGGTTCCCATGGAAATAAGTCACCGAATTTTCATGTAGAATTTTAATATGAAAATTCTACATGCTTGTGGACATATTGCTTGTGGACATAAATTTGTTCCAAAGCTAAAAAAAATAATTCCATTTAATTCACAGGCACAGGAAAGTTGGAATTAAATATGTCCCGTGAAGAGAGGAAGCGAGGGAGGGGAGGAAGCACCCGTCGTTTTGTGAATTCTTTGTCAAGCAGAGAAGAAAAGTTCTTTTTTCTACCACTAATTATCCCTTGACGGCCTGATCTTTTAGCATTCATCAACTTTTGTAAGATGTTCAAGTATTGAGTATTGATCGATAACAAATACATCTTCAAGAATTTGGACAGACAAATTTGCAGCCTTTCACAACCTCGTCCATCAACGCACAGTAGGCAATGGTCAACGTTAGAAGTGGAAGACAACGGGAATAATTAAACCTCAATTCAACTCTATATATACATTGCCAACTTTTCAACGCCATCTTGAAAAGCAAGCTGGATAAATGAATAGCATGCCACTCGTTTTGCAGAAAGGGAGAGAGTTCCAAGTTATAAGAAAATGATATCCTCTAACTCAAAGATCTGAGAATATACAGGCCACTGATGATATAGTTGATTAAGATTTGACATTTAGATCAGCTAGACAGCTAAAAAAAGAAACAAAGAAGTTTCTGTTTCTAAGATGGAAATGCCTTGCTATTCATCCACAATATTACTCATTGTCCATTCTACTTCTTGCCGAAAGTTGCCTTCGAAGGGCAATGAATCTCCGTTACCAAGCACAGGCCTTGATCTTTTCTTCGTGGAAGCAACTTGTGAGCCCACACCCATGGGAGAAACTGGGCTACTAGTTGAAGTCAAGCAGCTTTCGACAGAGCAATCACCAATGCGAGCAGGCACATTGGAAGCATTTCTGTTCCCTAAAGCAGCAGCAAGTTCAGATAAGGAAGGCATTTTCATGGTATCAAGTGGGGCAATTCCTGCACATTCATTGGAAACCTTGATTGCTAATTCAGAAAGCTCTTCCCTAGCAGCTTCAAGTCCTGCAGTTGCAACAGCCTGGTCATTCAGAGCTTTACAAGCTTTCTCAAGTATTGACTGTAAGTATTTCCCCTGAGCTTCAATGCGAAGTTGGAGATGATGTTGCACCTGTTAATGATAAAACTCTTAGAAAGATCTTAAAATTTCAAAATCATAGCCGAGACACTGAGCTACTTGGATTAAAGACAAATTTCTAGAAGTGAAAAAAGGTGTCTGACCTTTGAGGGAAAAGTTACAATTATTTTAGCTTGTAATAAACCACCGGTAAAAGCTTTTTTTCCAGGAATATGGAGGAATTGTTGCACGAGCCTGGCTCACCATGAGCCCACACTCACAAAGTGGTGGGTCCCAATATTCATGAAAGTGGGCACATGGTGAACCGGTCTCACCTAATATATTCTCCCTCAAATGAGGTTACATTTCTATAGTTTTTAATTAATTTTTTCTTGGAGTTTGATTAGATAGTGATAAGCTTGGACCGTTGAGGCTTTAACTTGTCTCATGCATAATTAAAAAAAAAATAGGTAACTCATAGCAACTTAGATGTTCCAGTTCTAACTTCTATGTTATCCCAAAAGTCCAAAAGCCACGTAAGACACATAAATGAATACTAACCTCCAGCTGCTCATGCAATCTTCGTTGGACTTCCATCTGCACTCTCAAAGCCTCAGTAACCTGGTAACCACTGTTTGAAAGATGAAAGGCAGTAAAGATTGGAACACAAGGAGAGATGGAACAAGTTTGACATGTTTAGGGTAGAGACAGCATACTCATTCAGATCCTGCGCAATCATTCTTGATGATGCAGATGTCGATGAACCAGTATCCTGACTTTCTGCAACTGATGGTGCAATCCCAACTACACATCATTCCTTAAATCAGTAAGTTTTCAACCACAGCAATTTACCACCAGAAGCAGTTCAACTATGGTACCCAAGGTATGCAAATTTTGGTAAAAAAAAAAGTGTTGTGCATGTGCATTTACAATTGATGCTAGATGGAAAATTAATGTCCAGACATTTGCCAATATGGTAATACACAGAATAAAAAAAAAACATGCAGCTGGCAGGAAAAAAGGTAGAGGAGTTCACAAATTGAAGAATAGTCTTATGCCCCTGGGAAGCCCTCAATAGAAAAGATAAAAGAAAACAGCTAGTATAAAGGTTCTAAAGAAAAGAGGTCAATACCATCCTTGGAGTTATCAGTTGATTCCTTGCAGGACTGCTTTCCCAACCGGTATTTCTGCAAGTAGAAATGTTAACTAGAGGAAGAGCATGAAATCATATGAAGCTAATACCTAGAAGATCAAAAAGAACAAAGAGAGACAATGGTTTCAGCAGACCTGTAGGTGAGATTTCAAGTGATAAAGGGTGAGGCCTTTTACCCCCATTGTTCTCATAATTGTCTTAGGTGTTGCTTCTGCAATTCATATTGAGAAAACAAAACAAAAACTTCAATTAGCAAATCAGCATGATTGTGTGCCTACAAAATGAACTATAGTAAGTAGTCTGTGAAGTCATCTGACAAATAGAGGTTGCCCTATAAATGTTTCTTCAAAATTGAGATGTCAATGCGCTACACTTTGTTCATGTACAAATCAGTTAGGAGCCAAAGACATGCTGAGGAACAAAATGATATTCATATTAAGTTCCTAATGTCACTAGAACATAACAACAACATTTTTAACAATAAACATGCTTCGAAACCACGATACTGGAGGGACAATATCTCAAGCATGAACAATCCCTGGCAACTTGTACCAATTCTTAGCTACCAATATCCTATTGAAAAAGCATAGTTTCTAATAAGCAGGCCATTTACAGATTCCTGTCTATCATTTGACAACACACTACAATGCAAGCATGTGCGTGACTCAGAACACCAAGGCATGAGTTGGTTCCTTTGGTTGAGGAACTCTACATTGGCCTATTATGCATTGTATTGAAATGGTAGCTGCCTCATGCAATGGAAATTTCTTACAAGTTCTTACAATTATAAGTTGCAACAGCATGGGCCTACCATCCAAAAGTGTAAATTGGAGTTGCTTTTGGGATAACCAACTCTAATTTGCAATTCCAAGAACTTCCCCACAGACTCAATGGGAGACTTTGAATGTCACAATACTACCAAGACCCATCGAAGATTTCAGCACTGGTCTTATTATGCCTTCTGAAAATGGTTTATTTCACAACTCCTGGCGTTTTCTAGCTTCCTCATATTTCGTACTTTTCATACTAGAGGCAGCAGCTGCACCAATGGCAGGTTGGTGAAAAATGGTAAAATCAGCATAGCAGCCTGGTCAAGGTGGCTTTGTTTTACCGGAAGTATAGTGATTCCAGCCTAGTAAGGAGATCAATTAAATTCCATAGTTCTGATACCAGTAATGGGGCCCTACTAGAAGTACTAGAATTCAATCCTCCATGACAAGTAAGCTCAACATTTTCATTTAGAAAGAAATAAAATAATCATATCGCATAGTGATTTAAACTTTTTAGAAATAGGAGCAAAGAGAGCTTGCATGGTGCTGCTTTGACTGGTATTATAGATAGTAAAAGCTTGGTATTTCTTTGTGAAATCTCCATTCAAAAACAGAACCACAAATTTTTACAAATTTAATACTCCCAAATAATAGAATATTCTTTCCTAGACAAGGACAAGCTGCTATAGTTCATCTAATTTGTCCTTTTGGTTGTATTTTCAAGTAGGTGAAATACATGAGAAACATGTA
>Ga0307513_10009153_pt1 | contig 12546 bp, 13 predicted proteins | sample 15_EM_MG_FD_202174 | JGI IMG/M metagenome (GOLD analysis project Ga0307513, IMG submission 202174) | Populus trichocarpa ectomycorrhiza microbial communities from riparian zone in the Pacific Northwest, United States - 15_EM | ecosystem: Host-associated > Plants > Roots > Unclassified | place... | reverse complement strand
GGCGTCATCGCGGGCGGCGCGGCCATCCTGCTGATCGTCGGCGGCGCGCTCTTCCTGACCGCCCGCCGCCGCCGAATCAGGTTCACCGCCTGACGGGCTCGACGTCGGCCTAGCCCTTTTCCAGGTATTCGGCGCGTTCCTCGTCGACCAGCGCCGCCACCGAAGCCGCCAGGGCCGGGTGGCGGCTCAATGTCGGGTCGTCGGTGATCAGGTCGATCGCCTCGGCCCGGGCGTCGGTGATCAGCTTCGCGTCGCGCAGCAGCGAAAGCAGCCGCAGGTGGGAATGCCTGCCGGACTGCGACGCGCCCAGCACGTCGCCCTCCCGGCGTTGCTCCAGGTCGATCTCGGAGAGCTTGAAGCCGTCCGTGGTGGACGCCACCGCCTCCAGCCGCTCGCGAGCCGACGAGGCCTCGGCCGCCTCGCTCACCAGCAGGCAGATGCCGGGCGCGGAACCCCGGCCGACCCGGCCGCGGAGCTGGTGCAGCTGCGAGACCCCGAACCGGTCGGCATCCATGATGATCATGACGGTGGCGTTCGGCACGTCGACGCCGACCTCGATGACCGTGGTGGCCACCAGGACGTCCAGGTCGCCGGCGGCGAAGCTGCGCATCACCGTGTCCTTCTCGTCGGACGGCAGCCGCCCGTGCAACACACCGATCCGCAGGCCGTGCAGCGGGCCCTCGGCGAGCAGCGGCGCGACCTCGGTCACGGCCAGCGGAGGGCGGCGGGCCGGCTCGTCGTCGCCGGGCGGCTCCTCCTCGTCGTCGGACACTCCGGAACCGATCCGCGGACACACCACATAGGCCTGATGCCCGGCTTGCACCTCCTCGCGCAGCCGCCGCCATGCCCGCTCCAGGTACGCGGGCTTGTCCGCCGCGGGCACCACGTGCGAGGCGATCGGCGAGCGCCCGCGCGGCAGCTGGGTCAGCGTGGAGATCTCCAGGTCTCCGTACACGGTCATGGCGACCGTGCGCGGGATCGGCGTCGCGGTCATCACCAGGACGTGCGGCGGCTGCGCGGCCTTGGCCCGCAACGCGTCCCGCTGCTCGACCCCGAAGCGGTGCTGCTCGTCCACCACCACCAGAGCGAGATCGTGGAAGTCGACGCCGTCGTACAGCAGGGCGTGCGTGCCCACCACGATGCCCGCGCTGCCGTCCGCGACCTGGGCCAGCGCCGCGCGCCGGGCGGCCGCGCCGAGCGAACCGGTGACCAGCGTCAGCCGGGTGCCGTCCGGGTCGCCGTCCAGCTCGCCACGCCGGCCCAGCGCGCCGAGCTGCGCGCCGATGCTGCGGTAATGCTGGGTCGCGAGCACTTCGGTCGGGGCCAGCAACGCGGCCTGCCCACCGGCGTCCACGACCTGCAGCATGGCTCGTACCGAAACGAGGGTCTTGCCGGAACCGACCTCGCCCTGCAGCAGCCGGTGCATGGGATGCGGGCGGGCCAGGTCCGCCGCGATCTCCTCGCCCACCTCGCGCTGACCCTCGGTCAGCTGATAGGGCAGGGCCGCGTCGAACGCGGCCAGGATGCCGGCGTCCGTGCGCGGCCGGGCCCGTGCCGGCCATTGCGCCGCGCGGGCCTTCCGCTGCACCAGCGTCAGCTGTACGGCGAAGGCCTCGTCCCATTTCAGCCGGTACCTGGCCTGGTACAGCTCGTCCTTGGAGCTCGGCCGATGGATCTCGCGCAGGGCCGTGCCGATGCCGATCAGGTGGCGGTGCGCCCGGACCGAGCCGGGCAGCGGATCGGCCGGCGGCTGGAACGTCTCCAGCACGGTCCGCACGTGCTTGGCGATGACCCAGGTCGGCACCGCCTGCGCGGCCGGATAGACCGGGATCATCGCACCGGCGAACTCCTCGATCTCCTCGGCCGCCTCGTCCTGCGTCGCGTCCGCCCGCAACAGTTGGTACGCCGGGCCGTTGAGCTGGCGCTTGCCGCGGAACTCGGTCACCTTGCCGGCGAACAGTCCCCAGCGTCCGCGCTTCAGGTCGCGTTCGCGCCACGCCTGGTTGAAGAACGTGCAGGTCAGGGTCGCCCCCGAGCCGTCGCCGATGGTGATCTCGAGCATGTTGCCCCGGCGCGCGCGCATCGGGCGTACCGTCGCGCTCTGCACCTGGGCGAGCAGGGTGACCTGCTCCCCCACCACGAGTTCGCGGATGTCGGTGTGTTCGCCGCGCTCGTCGTAGCGGCGCGGGAAGTGGTAGATGAGGTCGCCGGCGGTGTGCAGCTCGAGGTGGGTGGCGAGGGCTTTCGCCGGCCGCTCGCCGAGCACCGTCGACAACGGCGTGTCGATCGTGGTGGCGGTCGTCGTCTCGCTCACTCGACTCCTACCAATAGGTGGTAACGGGGCTGACCGCCGGCGAAGCACTGCAGCTCCACGAACGGCCAGGTCTGCGTCACGTGTGCGCGCAGCGTCTGCTCCAGCCGGGCCGGCGCGTCGGCGCCGAGGACCAGCGTGACCAACTCGCCGCCGCCGCCGAGCATCCGGTCCAGCAGCCGCCGGCAGACCTCCTCCAGGTCGGCACCGATCATGTGTACCTCGCCGTCGACCAGGCCGAGAACGTCACCCGGGCGGCACCGGCCGGCGACGGTAAGCGCCTCGCGGCTCGCCGTGCAGACCTCGCCGTAGCGGCACGCGCCGGCCGCCTCGGCCATCGCGATCACGTCGTCGGCGAAGTCCCGTCCCGGATCGCGGACGGCCAGCGCGGCGAGGGCCTGCACCGGTGACCTGGTCGGCACCACGCTGACCCGGATCCCGCGCTCGGCGGCCTCCCGGGCGGCCGAGGTGGCCACGGCGTGGGTGTTCGAGTCGTTGGGCAGCAGCACCACGTAACCCGCACCGGTGGCGGCGACGGCGGCGAGCATCTCGGCCGTGGACGGGTTGCGGCCGACCACGGTCGCGCCCTCGGCGGCGAACAGCGCGGTGAGCCCGTCGCCCGCCGCGACCACGACGGCACCGCGACCGTCCGGATGGCCGGGACGATCGTCGACCCGGCGATTGTGGGCGGGCTGGTCCCGCGCCGGCGAGCCGCGCCCCAGGTGCCCGGCTGCTGGCTCGTCGGGTCCATGGAAATGGTCCTCGAGCCGGGTCACCGTGATCTTGTGAGGCCGGCCGGCCGCGATGCCCGCCTCGATCGCGGCCCCGATGTCGTCCACGTGGACGTGCACGTTCCAGGTCGGCGGGTCGCCCTCGCCGGTGCCGACGACGACCAGCGAGTCGCCGAGGGCATCCAGCGTGTCCCGCAGCGCGGCGACAGCACCGTCCTCGGCGTCGAGCAGATACTGCACCTCATATCCGAAGTCGTCGGGGGGATCCTCGGCCGAGACGGTCCCGGGGTGGCCGGGGGAAGCGGTGGTGGCCGGCGGTGGGTCGGCCGAGCTGATCACGTTCAGGGCCTCGACCAGGGCATCGAGGAGCAGGCAGAGTCCGCGGCCGCCCGCGTCGACCACGCCGGCCGCGGCGAGCACCGGCAACTGCTGCGGGGTCCGCGCCAGCGCCTCGGTGGCCGAGCGAGCGGCGGCCCGGGCCACCGCCAAGAGATCGTCGGACGCGATCCGCCCGGCGCCGTCCGCGGCGGCGGCCACCACGGAGAGCACCGTGCCCTCGACCGGCCGGGCCACGGCCGCGTAGGCGGCCTCGGTCGCGGTCCGCAGCGCTCGGGCCAACTCGTCGCCGCGCACCGCGACGGCTCCGGTGAACGTGTCGGCCATGCCGCGCAGGATCTGCGACACGATGACGCCGGAATTGCCCCGCGCACCGAGCAGCGCGCCGCGCGCCATCCGGCGCATCGTGCGCCCCAGCGGGTTGCCCGGCGCCTCCGCGGGATCCGGCGCTTCGGGCTCGTCCAGCGCTTCCTGGGCCGAGGTCAGCGTGAGCACCAGGTTGGTGCCGGTGTCGCCGTCCGGCACCGGATAGACGTTCAGCTCGTCGATCTCGTGCTGGTGGGCGCGGAGCGCGGCCAGCCCACCACCGCACCAGCGGCGTACCGCGGCGGCGTCCAGGGTTTCCAGCACGCGAAAATCCTACTAACCGGCACCGACAATCTCTGCCGCACACGGTTCGGCCGAGCAGTTCGGGGGCGATTGGGAAGCACGAACGACATCGGGTAGCCTGGTCGGGTCGGTCCGGCGATGCTTGCTGGGCACCTCGAGGTCGAATCAAATCCCAGGAGTACTCCGTGGCTAGCGTGTGCGACGTCTGTGGCAAGGGGCCGGGCTTCGGTCACAACGTGCCGTGGTCGAAAAAGAAGACGAACCGCCGCTGGAACCCCAACATCCAGTCGGTGCGTACTCCCGCGGGTGGCGGCAACACCAAGAAGCTCAAGGTCTGCACCTCGTGCATCAAGGCCGGCAAGGTCGTCCGCGCCTGATCCGGCTCGACTTCCAGCCCCTGGGTCCGTTGGTCCCAGGGGCTAGGTCTGTCTAGTCAGCGGCTGTCTTCAGCGGAAGTGGTCCCAGCCCGCCCCGCCCGTCCAGGGCTTGCGGTCGACGGTCACCCCGGTGCTCTCGTGCACGCTGCCGATGACCCGCCACTCCGGCGGCAGCGGCACGCTGGGCGGGAACGTCGCGGCCAGCGCGTGGTCGTCGCCACCGGCCAGGATCCAGAGGTACGGGTCGACGCCCAGCGCGCTCGCGGTATCCCGCATCTGCGGCGGGATCTCGAAGTCGTCCCGCCGGATGTCGATGCCGACCACGCTGGCCGTCGCGATGTGGGCGAGATCCTGCAGCAACCCGTCCGAGACGTCGATCATCGAGGTGGCGCCGAGCCGGGCCGCGGTCACCCCGGCCGGATAGGGCACCTCCGGCCGTCGGTACGCCGTCACGAAGATCTTCGGCGTGCGGAAGCCCCGGGACAGCACCGAGTACCCGGCGGCGGCGTAGCCGGTACGGCCGGCCAGCGCGACCACGTCGCCGGGCTGCGCACCACTGCGCACCACCGGCGGCCGCCCGCCCAGGTCACCGAGCGCGGTGACCGCCACCGTCAGCGTCGGACTCGACGACATGTCGCCGCCGACCACGCTCGCGCCGACCAGCCCGGCCTCGGCCGACAACCCGACGGCCAGTTCCTCCGCCCAGGCCACCTCCAGGTCGGTCGGCACGCACAGCGCCACCAGCAGCGCGTTCGGCGCGGCGCCCATCGCGGCGATGTCGGCCAGGTTCGCCGCGGCGGCCCGGTGCCCCACGTCGGTGGCACTCGACCAGTCCCGCCGGAAGTGCCTGCCCTCCACCAGCACATCGGTGCTCGCCACGATCCGGCCGTCCGGTGCGGCCACCACGGCCGCGTCGTCGCCCGGCCCGAGGACGGTCGCCGGGCTGATGTCGAGCCGCGCGACGATCCGGGCGATCAGCCCGAACTCCCCCGCCTCCGCGATGCTCACCTGAACAGCCTCTTTTCTCGTGGTCGTGGCGGCCCGCTGCCGGACCGATCCGTACGGTAGTTTCACGTTCGGGTCGCCATCGAACGGCGGATAGGAGTCGGATCGTGGTCCAGGCATACATCCTCATCCAGACGGAGGTCGGAAAGGCCCGTGACGTGGCCGCCGCGATCGACAAAATCGCCGGAGTGGTCCGGGTGGACGCCGTCACCGGCCCCTACGACGTGGTGGTGCTGACCGAGGCGCACACGGTCGACGAGCTCGGCCGGTTGATCGTGAGCAAGGTTCAGTACGTGCCCGGCATCACCCGGACGCTGACCTGCTCCGTCGTCAACCTCTGAGGAGTGGTAGACCTCTTCCCATGGTCGACCTCGAGACCCGCCCGAATCGGGCCGACAAGGCCACCCGCAGTGCTGCCCTGTGGGCGACCGCGGTCGCGGTGCCGGTCACCGTACTGGCCGGGGTGTTGATCTTCGTGCAGGTGATCCGCCGGGCCGAGCCGGCCGCCCGGCCGAGCCCCGCGGTGACGACGCCCGCGGCCGTTCCGGCCGCGCCGGTCGAGATGGCCGCGCCGCGGCTGCCGGCGCGCGCCGCCGCGGTCTGCCTCGCCGTGACGTCGCAGCTGCCGGCAACGCTGCGCGACCTGCCGGTCCGCAAGGTCACCGCGGGACCGGAACAGAACGCCGCGTACGGCGCGCCGCCGATCACCGTGGCCTGCGGGGTCGCCGCGCCGGTGATGTGCCGGACGCTGGACGGCGGTGCCGGCTGCGTGCCGCTGGACGCGGTGATGCTGAACATGAACGGCGTCTGCTGGTACGGCCAGCAGGGCCCGGCCACGAACCGGTTCACCACCATGGACCGGGAGATCGCGGTGCGGGTCTCGGTGCCGTCCGGCTATGCGCAGCCGGGCCAGTGGGCCAACGAGTTCTCCGACATCGTGGCGACGGCCATCAAGTCCAAGACCGCCGATGTGCCCTCCGGCTGCCTGTAGCTAGTGCAGGCCGGTGCCTCGGCGTAGGGCGGTGCGGATGAGGCGGTCCACGACCTTCGGATAGTCCAGCCCGGTGGCCGCCCACATCAGCGGGAACATCGACGTCGGGGTGAAGCCCGGCATCGTGTTGATCTCGTTGAGGTAGACCTCGTCGTCCGCGGTCACGAAGAAATCCACCCGGGCCAGCCCGGCGCAGTCCAGCGCGGTGAAGGTCCGGCGCGCGTACTCGCGCACCCGGCGGGTGACGGGCTCGCGCAGCTCGGCCGGGAGGCTGTAGTTGCCGCCTTCGAGATACTTGGCCTCGAAGTCGTAGAAGTCGTGACCGGACACGTGGATCTCGGCCAGCAGCGACGTCTCGGGCGCGCCGCCGGCTTCGCCCTCCAGCACGCCGCACTCGATCTCGCGGCCCACGATCGCGGCTTCGACCAGCACCTTCGGGTCGATTCGCCGAGCCGCGGCGACCGCGGTGTCCAGGTCCGACCAGTCGATCACCTTGCTGATGCCGTGCGACGAACCCGCCCGCGACGGCTTGACGAAGACCGGCAGGCCGAGCCGGCCCTTGTCGGCTTCGGACAGTGAGTAGCCGGCGCGCAGGACCGCGTACGGCCCGACCGGGATGCCCTCGGCGACGGCCAGCTTCTTGGTGAACTCCTTGTCCATTGCGGCCGCCGAGGCGAAGACGTTCGCCCCTACGTACGGGATGCCGGCCATCTCCAGCATGCCCTGGATGGTGCCGTCCTCGCCGTACGCGCCGTGCAGTGCCGGGAAGACCACGTCCACCCCCGCCAGCGAGCCCACTCCGGAGGCCGGGTCGAGGACCATGAGCCCGCTGGCGGTCGGGTCGGCGGGCAGCACCACCGCGGAGCCGGACTCGGCGGTGACCTCCGGCAGCCGGCGGTCCGCGATGGACAGCCGCTCCGGGTCACCCGCGGCGAGTACCCAACGTCCCTCGCGGGTGATCCCGACCGGCAGCACCTCGTACTGGCCGGGATCGAGGGCGGCGAGGATGCTGCCGGCGCTGACGCAGGAGATGGCGTGCTCGGAACTGCGACCGCCGAACACGACTGCGACACGGGTCTTTCGAGGGGTCGTCACACCAATGGCCTCTCGTTTGTGGCGGAACGGGCGCTGCGCGCCTGGCCGAGTGTGGCTAGGCTGCCTTGCCGGGGGTGACCCTACTCTCCGTAGACCGGTATCCGGATCGCGGGCGGGCGCCCACCAGGCGAAAGAGGACGGGGGAGTACATGGGACCGGCACTGCACGTGATCGCCTGGCCTGGTCCTGGGCGGTTGGCGACGATGGCCCATCCGCGCGGCGGGCCCTGGCTGGCCGACGAGATGGCCGGCCTGGCCCGCGCCGGTGTCGACGTCTTCGTCTCCGCGCTGACCTGGGAGGAAGACCACCGTCTCGGCCTCACCGAGGTGGCCGCGGCGGCCGCGGCCGCGGGCATCGTGTTCACCTCGTTCCCGATCGCCGACCGGGGCGTGCCGCGGGTCCAGGACATCGCCGGCGACACGGACGTGGTGGCCCTCGGCGTACGGCTCGCCGCGCACGTCCGCGCCGGCCGTTTCGTGGTCACCCAATGCTTCGCGGGCATCGGCCGGTCCACTCTGCTCGCCTGCGCCACGCTGGTGATGCTCGGCGTCGGCCCGCAGGAATCATTGCGGATGGTGTCGCAGGCGCGCGGGTTGCCGGTGCCCGACACCGAGGCCCAGCGCCACTGGCTGTACGAGTTCGCCGCCACCCACGGCGGCTGACCGGCACCGTTGCGGTCCTACTGACCGGCCGGACGGGGGATCGCCACGTCCCGCAGCTTGCGCTGGTACATCGCCGCCGCGAGCGCGGTGGCCAGCAACGACAGGGTCAGCGCCAGACCGAACGGCAGGAACCGGGTGAGCGGTTCGCCGTGCTGGCCACGGCCCAGCAGGAGTTCGGCCACCAGCGCGGGGACCAGGCCGGGCAGGATCAGCAGGAGCCCCGGCAGCGGACCGAACCGGTAGAAGCCGGCGGCGATCGCCGCCCCGGACACCAGGAAGGCGAGCTCACCCGGCAGGACGTGGAAGAACTCCGACGCCGCCGAGCCGGCGGACAGCAACGGATAGTCGGCCGGCAGCGGCCCGTGCCGGGTCAGGGTCAACAGCGACTGCTCGATGCCGTGCCCGGTCGTCACGATCAGCGTGAACAGCCACGCCGCGGCCAGCCCGAACACCGCCGAGCCGGCGAGGAAGGCACGGCGGGTGACGCCGGTGGCCACGAACTGCCGGAGGTGCGTGCTTACCAGGAGAACGCCGACCACGGACAGCCAGTATTTCGCCGCCGAGCCCGCGACCAGCAGCCACAGGCTGAACCTAGGCTCGGTGACGGTGACGATCACGCCGACTCCGATGGCGACACCGAAGATCATCAAGCTCCAGAACCATAGGCCCACCGGACGGTAGATCCACAGCAGGGACGTGGCGACGAGCCGGGACTCGGTCATCGAAGTGCCTCCAGCGGACGGGATCCGGCGTTGGCGCCGGACGTGAGGTGGACGAACAGGTCCTGGATACCGACGGGTCCGAGCGCCAGACCGGAGGCCTCGGCGCGGCGGGCCTCCTGAGCGTCGAGCCGGCCGTACAGCGTGGCCTCGCGGACCCCGCCGAGCCGCCGGTCGCTCAGCACGGTCCGTCCGGCGACGAACGCGTCGACCGCCTCGGCCGGGCCGGTCACGGCGACGCCGCGGGCCTTGAGCTCGTCAGCCTCCTCGTGCAGGACGAGCCGCCCGCGGTCGATGATGACGACCCGCTCGAAGAGGTTCGCGACCTCCTCGATGAGGTGGGTGGACAGGATGATCGTGCGTGGCCGGTCCAGATAGTCGGCCAGCAACTCGCGGTAGAACGCGGTCCGGGCGGCCGCGTCCATGCCGAGGTAGACCTCGTCCAAGATGGTCAGCGGGGAGCGGGCCGCGAGCCCGAGCACCACGCCGAGGCTGGAGCGCTGCCCGCGCGACAACGACGCCACCCGCTTGCGGGGATCCAGCTCGAACATGTCCAGTAGACGGGCGGCGTAGTCGGCGTCCCAGCCGTGCCGCATCCGGGCGGTGAAGTCCAGCACCTTGGCGACGGTGCCCGTCTGGACCACGTCGAGGCAGTCGCGGATGAACGTGGTCTGCCGCATGATCTCGGCGTTCTCGAACGGGTCGGCACCGTCGACGGTGATCGAGCCGGCCGACGCCTTCCGGTAGGACGCGAGCACGCTGAGCAGGCTGGTCTTGCCCGAGCCGTTGCGCCCGAGCAGCCCGTAGATCTTGTCGGCCGGCAGGTCCAGGGAGAGGTCGTCGATGGCGACCGTGTCGCCGTACCGCACGGTGAGGTTGCGGAGCGAGATCATTTCTGGGCTCCGATGTGCTTGACGATCTCGTCGACCGGAACGCCGATCATCCGCGCCTCGGCCAGCATCGGGTCGACGACCTCGGCGAAGAACCGCTCGCGTCGCCCGGTGCGCAGCTTGGCGCGGGCGTCCGGGCTGACGAACATGCCGATCCCCCGTTTCTTGTAGAGCACACCCTCGTCGACCAGCGCCGCGAAGCCCTTGGCCGCCGTGGCGGGGTTGATCTGGTAGAACGCCGCGTACTGGTTGGTGGACATGACCTGTTCGTCCTCCTCGAGCGCCCCGCGCAGGACGTCATCCTTGATGGCGTTGGCGATCTGCAGGTAGATGGGGCTGCGGTCGTCGAACACGGCAGCCTCCCTAGTTCTGCGGTTCATTACTCATGTAACGAACCATAGAGGCAGGTGTCCACGAGCGCAAGGAAGGCCGGGCCGGCGGCCGATCGGACTAACGGCGGATCAGGCCTCGTCCAGCGCCGCGGTCAGGTCGGCGAGCAGATCGTCGGCGTCCTCGATGCCGCAGGACAGCCGGACGAAGCCGGGCGCCGCGTCGTCGCCCCACTGGGCCCGGCGGTCGGCGGTGGTGTGCACGCCGCCGAACGACGTCGCCGCGAAGACCAGGCTCGACGCGGTGAGGAACCGGGCCACCCGGTCCGCGTTGCCGAGGTCGAACGAAACCACGCCCGGGATCCGGCGCATCTGGGCGGCCGCGACCGCGAACGAAGGGTCTCCCGGCAGGCCGGGCCAGCGCACGCCGTGCACGTCGGGCCGGCCGGCCAGCAGCGCCGCCACCGCGGCCGCGTTGATGGTCTGCCGGGCCAGCCGCAGGTCCAAGGTGGCCAGCGAACGGTGCGCCAGCCACGCGTCGAACGCGCCGGGAATGCCGCCGGTCTGCGCGCGCCAGGTGGTCAGCCGCACCAACAGGTCGTCGTCGTTGCCGGCCACGTACCCCAGCAGTACGTCCGAATGCCCGGTCAGCGCCTTGGTGCCGGACGCCACGACCAGGTCGGCGCCGAGCTCCAGCGGTCGCTGGCCGAGCGGCGTCGCGGTGGTGTTGTCCACCACGACGAGCGTCCCGGCGGCGTGCGCGGCGGCGGCGACGGCCCGGATGTCGCAGACGTCCAGGCCCGGGTTCGCCGGGGTCTCCAGGAGCACCAGCCGGACGCCGTCGAACGACGGATAGGGCCCGGCGGTCGGCACCAGGATCGAGCTGACGCCGAGCCCACGCAGCGTGCCCTCGGCGAAGGCACGCACCGTGTAGTACCCGTCGGCGGGTAGCGCGACCGTGTCGCCGGGCCGCAGCGTGGCCAGCAGCATGCCGGTGATCGCCGCCTGGCCGGTGGCGAACGCGAGCGTGGCGCCGCCTTCCAGCTCGCCGATCGCCGACTCCAGGGCGCGCCGCGTCGGGTTGTCCGGGCGGCCGTAGCCGTTGAGCCCGGGCCCCGACTCGGGGTCCAGGTGGTAGGGCGCCGCGAAGACCGGCCCGGGCAGGAACGGCTCGTCCGCCCGCGGCTCCGGCAGCCCCGCATGCACGACCCTGGTCCCGTCCCCGACATCCCTCACTCGGGCTTCATCTCCCGGCCCATCAGCAGTTTCACCGCGACCCGCGGGTCCACGCCCTCGTGGCAGACCCGCTCGACCTGCTCGGTGATCGGCATCTCCACGCCCTGCGACCGGGCCAGGTCCCGGATCGCCAGGCAGCTCTTCACGCCCTCGGCGGTCTGCCGGGCCGCCGCCTGCGCCGCCTCCAGCGACTCGCCGCGGCCCAGGTGCTCGCCGAACGTGCGATTGCGCGACAGCGGTGACGAGCAGGTGGCCACCAGGTCGCCGAGGCCGGCGAGCCCGGCGAAGGTCAACGGGTCGGCGCCCAGCGCCACCCCCAGCCGGGCCGTCTCGGCGAGACCGCGGGTGATCAGCGACGCCTTGGTGTTGTCGCCCATGCCCATCGCGCTGGCCATCCCGTACGCGAGCGCGATCACGTTCTTGACCGCACCGCCCAGCTCGCAGCCGATCACGTCCTCGCTGGTGTACGGCCGCAGGTAGGGCAGCGCGATGGCCTGCTGCACCTGCTGGGCCCGGCGCTGATCGATGCCGGCCACCACGGTCGCGGCCGGCTGCTCGGCGGCGATCTCCGGGGCCAGGTTGGGACCGGAGACCACCACCACCCGCTCCGGATCCACCCGGGCCGTCTCCACGATGACCTGGCTCATCCGCTTGGTGGTGCCCAGCTCGATGCCCTTCATCAGGGAGATCAGCGTGGCGTCGGCAGGCAGGTGGGCGGCCCAGTCGGCCATGTTGGCCCGCAGCGTCTGCGACGGCACCGCAAGGAAGACCAGCCGCGCGCCGTCGAGCGCGACCGCCAGGTCGCTGGTGGCCGTCACCCGCTTGGGCAGCTTCACGCCGGGCAGCGACGCCTCGTTGACGCGGTGCTCGCGGATGGCCGCGGCCACGGACTCGCGGCGGGCCCACATCGTCACGTCGGCGCGGCCGTCGGCCAGGATCTTGGCGAACGCCGTACCCCAGGCGCCCGCACCGAGTACGGCCGCGCGGGTCGTGGCGGCACCTCCCAATGGGTCAGGTCGCTCGCGGGCGCCGAATTCGCTCACTCGGCCACCGCCGGTGGGGTCGGCCGACTCGCGGGCCGGTCGTACAGCGGCGGCGGCGTGCCCTCGCGGATCTCGCCGAGCAGGTCGCGGATGTCCAGCATGATGGCGTCGGTCATCTCGTCCAGCGTGGCCCGGGTCGGCGGCTCGCCGGCCCACCGGCTCAGGTCGATCGGCTTCCCGGCGGTCACCGTGATCGGGGTCCGCGGGCGCAG
>Ga0307513_10009152_pt1 | contig 12546 bp, 11 predicted proteins | sample 15_EM_MG_FD_202174 | JGI IMG/M metagenome (GOLD analysis project Ga0307513, IMG submission 202174) | Populus trichocarpa ectomycorrhiza microbial communities from riparian zone in the Pacific Northwest, United States - 15_EM | ecosystem: Host-associated > Plants > Roots > Unclassified | place... | reverse complement strand
GGAATTCTTCTGGTTTTCAACCCACACCCCTTAGTGCGTGCGCTATTCCCAATATCGTCGTTAGCTTTGTCAGCCCTGTGTTCGCGGACTAGCCCTGGTATCCGAGTACGGGGGGGGGCCTGCTTTGGTCTTGGCCCTTGACGGGACTTTGGAATGCAAGCTTAAGGTTGCTGGTATTGTCTCCTTTGGCATCGCGGGTGTGTTGACATGGTAGATCGAAAGACGCAGTTTGTCGGTATTTGAGGACTGTATTAATAGTCGGAGGGAGGGAGGGAGGGGAAGGGGAGAGAGCTGGGCGTAGGCTTCGTTGAACGGGGTATCCATAGTTGTATGAAAATCTGCCGTAGGAGGCATGAACTAGAATTCGGAGTAAGTAAAAGCTCAGGCAAAAAAATGAATAGTTTACTGGCCCAGGCTTATGGGGATTATGATGTAATCATCGAAACCAGTCGCTAATCCATCTAGACTACCTGCCTACCGTAGTATAATTATAATCGACAATTCATAACCACTGGGCTCCGCCGCCTACGTATGAGCAGCCGGATCTTCCCTTGCCGACCGGCGCCTGCTCCGGTGCCCCCACCGGATATCCGGAAAGTGTGGGGAGAAGAACAGAAGCCTCACATGCCAGCAGAACCTCGGAGCAGGTAGAAAGGATAGAAGGAGGATTTGCACATACAGAAGGCCCTTTTGAGGAAAGCCCACAGCCAGCACATGTTGGGGATCTTATTTATTAGGTTGTCGGATGTGGCAAAGAATACAAGTACAACCCACCGTACCGGTATCCGAAACGGGTGCTCTGCGTACTCACCCGCTAGCAATAATCGCTAGCGCTATCACCACTGCACTTTCAAAATCTAACTTTCCCTCACACTATCGATCCGTTCCGCTGCACCAATCCGATTATGGCGACCTCCCTAAACGAACAAGTCCCCCGAGTGATATCCCATGCCTAGGTAGGTCTCGGTTGAAGCGCCAGCCCTCCAAGCAACCGGCAAACCCTCCACCCACCCATCCCCAGCCAATCAACCGCAACCCAATATAATTCCATCCGCCCAGAACCTTCTATCGCTCCACCCGTCTCACAACCCGTAATTCATCCATCCACACCGTCCAGATGGGTGTGTGACACAAATCTAATCTACGAGTACGGTGCAGTGGATTGCCATATCGGCCGCCCCCCCAAGCGTATGATGTTTCTAGGAAGTGTATTTACTGTGGGCGGAAATCTGAATGTCCGGGGATGGTCCGGATCTGGGGCGGATGACTTACCCCACAATTTTTCATTTTTTTCTTCAGGGAAGGAGCTGAGTGGAGCGGAATAACTCATTGACGAGCGACGCAAGGGACGCGCAGGCAGCTGGGCTGTGATCGGTGCAATGTGCTTTGCGCATGGTGTTGCGCCGGATCACGTAATGCTGTTGCCCGTCAATAACTCGGGTAATATCGTGGATGGAATAAGGGATTGAGGTGGTGGCAGACTGTTGGGGGGTTGTTGGGAGTTTGTCCGTGAATGTTAAGGGAAGTGCTGCCCGGGCTATGGTATCATATGGGGGGAAGAGCGGCCGGGTGCAGGGTCCGATGGAGGTTTTGCTTCGGAAGAGTGTGTTGCCGGAGTGCGTGCTGGCAATTGCAGACTTACTGTGCTCGATCAAGCATTGAATAGATTACCGGTAACTGATCCCTCCCACAACTATGATACGAAGTATCATCTCTATCACGCTCGCGATGCGTTTTCAGCACTTTCAGCACTTTCAGCGCGATTCTCCACTGCTTGCTTTCGCTCGCTGCGGCCCTCATAACGACTCCCCTTCCGGCACCGTGCAGTACAGTACCGTACATACGAGTACAGTAGGTACCGGTACGGTAGTTCAATTCGATCGAATCACCGGGCCAACTAACCTATGCAAGCAACCTCGCCCATCCCCCCTCTCTATCTCGGCGAACTAGTGAGACAGGGTCTCAGCTGGCGAACTCTCGAAGTTTAGCAAATATTTGCGGAAATTCAGCTGAAAAGGTCTGAAGGAGATGTGGATTAGCAGGTTCTTATGATCTTGATTTTTTCTCTCCTCTTTTTCGAAAAAGGGTTCTTGCATGCATGTTTGTCGTCCGAATAAGGTGGGTTATCCCTTGAAGGTGGATCGGGGGGGGGTTTTTTTTCTTCCTTTTCACCCGGTCGGAAGGGAGGGTGGTGGTCTTGGCGAGCTGTGTTGCCGCGCTGGACTCTGAGTGCTGGGACAGTATGATACGGTATTGGTAAAGCAGGGTACCGTACCCGTACCGTATTAATCTCAGTGTGAGAGCTTCGAGGGGGTTGTTGGTTGGTTGGTTGGTTGGTTGGTTGACGATGGACGAGCACTTTTGAAATTGTTCTGGATTCCTCTCCTCGTATTGGAAGTGCGAACTGTGATGATGTCGGGCTAGGTTTATGTACCGTTGGGTATGATACCGGCATCGTATCATATTGGCGAGAGAAGGATTACCGTTGGACCCGTTATCGTAGGGATTATCTTGGCGGATAATTTCTCCGCGTAACGTAACGTAACCAGACCGAGGTTATTTACTCGTCTCCGAGAGTGTTGGTATCACGAGTTTTTTCTCCTTTTGCCTTTTTCTCTTTTATTTTTGAGCTCCGGACCAATCGACCAAAACGGGGAACTGTGGGCCATGTTTTTTTCTCCCTGCTGTTGATCTACGGCGAGAATCATGGCCATTTCTACGTCCTGTTCATCACATTCTCTGGCGGCAGGGCATCCATCCACCTTGCCTGCATAGGCTAGATGATAGATTACGGTAATTCAGATCTGGATTCCTTGCCGGGCCGGGAGCCGAGGGGTGAAGGGTACAGCAAGAGAAGAGGAGGAAGGAAAATACTCCCTGGATCAAAAAGTCCGCATCCACCCTAAACCGAGTAAACCTCCGTGACAACCACTTGCCCACACCACTTAATAGGATACAACTTCGGCAATTTCTGCAATTATGGGATGTCTGAATAGCACCAGTGGTAGTCTATAGTAGGAAACAAAATGAGCTTTCTAATATATATTTTTTCTTTTAAAATTCATTGAGTTGGGGTCAATTTGTTGCAACGGGGGTTTATGAGGTTTAGGGTGGATGCGGACCTTTTGACCGGGGGAGTAAAGGAATGAAAATGGAGGAAAAACGGCTGAAATCAGTCCGACCAATCATATCAATGGTATTAATGTTCGGAAGAGCGCAGACCTCCCCACTTTCCGCTTCTGTGATCTGCCTTGCCAAAACAGGTGTTTTATCCTGAGACGACAAGCGAAAGTTAACTCGGAGCAAGACGAGACAGAATAGGGGATAGCTTGTTGCATGCCAAATACTTCGTACTCCTGCCTTCGTTCATCTTCTCATCAGTCTATTACCCCTGTAACCCAAACCCGTTCCTGTTTCTTTCCCAGGCAACCTCTTCCTTTTTAAAAGCCGAGTGAATCCCACACACCTCTTTTTCTCGTCATTTTCTCACTTCCTCTCCATCGTTCTTTCTCCTGTCAAGTGAAGAGAGAGTAAACAACTATTCTCAGCCCCCCTGCTCAACAATCACTCTTTCTCGCTTCTTTTCGTCGGTGACCTCCTCCTCCTCCGCTGCAGTAACGCCTGGCTGGGGGTGTTGGCTTCGAGCTCTTCGAGGTTCTCTATTACAGTGTAGACGCCGTTGCTCTATTCGACTTGCATTCCACCCTTCTCTCACCCTTCCCCAACCGGAAGAAAGGAAAATTTAACAAAAACAGCAGTTTCGCCTCGGGAACGGTAATTAGCAACAATGGAGCCTCTTCTCAATCAATCTCGGAAGCTCTGCCCCTTTCTCAAGAAAACTTCACCGTCTACTCTTCGTGCGCTCTCTACTAGCTCGAGTGTCAATGCCGTCGGTGGAGGAACAATGTCGAACCTGCAGGTTGTCGCCCGTCGCTGCCCGGTCATGTCAAAGGCGCTTGCTGTGCAGTCGGTTCGCAACTCGGCCTTCTCCTCTTCCGCCCTCGGTCCGAGGTCTTCGGGGTTGGCTCGTACGGGTGGTTTGTCGGTTGGTCAGAAGAGATCCTACGTTGTTCCTAGCAAGCCCACAAATATTCAAGCATCTATTTCTAAGGCTGCGGATGCCGCCAATGTCGAGTCTCTGCATATTCAGGCCGGTGTCTTTGACACTTCTAAGGGTACGGTTACCAGCTAGGGATTGGCGTCATAATATTACAGCTACAGGTAGAAAAAATCAGAAAATGTGGAAATTAAAAGTCAGAAACACGGTTGTTCAATTGGCTCGAGCACACCGAACTCTCCGGTCAAACACCCAGAGGCCCGATCGCCGTTTTCCGATTTTTTCTACCAGTAGCTGTATTACGAGTGTGGACTTTTGGAAGGCTAATGGATATCGTTTTTAATTTTAGGGATTTGCCCCCATGGGGCTGCTGCATTGAGAGCTGCTAAGATGGCAGAAGGCATGGCTCCCCGGACGCCTACTCGTGTTACTCGTCCGGTCAATGTGGTTCCTGCGGCGCACCGTTCCGGAAAGTTTGATTACGAGGGTTTCTACGGTGCGGAACTCGACAAGAAACATAAAGACAAGAGCTACCGCTATTTCAACAATATCAACCGTTTGGCAAAGCAATTTCCTCAGGCCCACTTGGAGACCCCCGATAAGCTTGTCACTGCTTGGTGCTCCAATGACTATGTAGGTGATTGTTGGTTGTTTTTCTATGGGCTTTTTCTCACGATGTTTGCAGTTGGGCATGGGACGTAATCCCCAAGTTATTAAGGCCATGCACGAGACTCTTGATATGTACGGCGCCGGAGCCGGCGGAACTAGAAATATCTCGGGTCATAATCAACACGCAATTGCTCTCGAAGCGAGCATAGCTAAACTGCACGCCAAACCGGCAGCCCTTGTTTTTTCGTCTTGTTATGTGGCGAACGATGCGACTTTAGCAACCCTTGGATCGAAGCTCCCTAATTGCGTGATTCTGTCTGATTCCCTTAATCACGCATCAATGATCCAAGGAATCCGTCACTCTGGCGCCAAGAAGATTGTCTTCAAACACAATGATCTTGTTGATCTTGAGACAAAGCTCACGTCCCTTCCATCACATGTTCCGAAAATTATTGCTTTTGAATCCGTATACTCCATGTGTGGATCTGTTGGGCCGATTGAGGAGATTTGTGATTTGGCTGAGAAGTATGGTGCTATTACCTTTCTGGACGAAGTCCATGCTGTTGGCATGTACGGGCCACATGGCGCTGGCGTTGCAGAGCATCTTGATTTTGAGGCCCATTGTGCTGGGAAGCACAAGGGAACCATTATGGACCGCATTGATATTATCACTGGTACTCTCGGGAAGGCATATGGTTGTGTCGGTGGATACATTGCAGGCTCGGCAAAGATGGTTGATGCCGTTCGTTCGCTCGCTCCCGGTTTTATATTCACCACTTCCCTTCCTCCGGCAACCATGGCTGGCGCGAGGGCTGCAATTGAATACCAGGCCAGCTACGACGGCGACCGCATTCTTCAACAACTCCACACTCGTGCGGTTAAAGACTCTTTGGAAGCTAGAGGCATACCTGTAATCCCTAACCCCTCCCACATTGTCCCGATCCTCGTTGGCGATGCGGAAATTGCTAGAGCTGCTAGCGACTCTCTCTTGGAAGACCACGGCATCTATGTTCAGGCCATCAACTACCCCACCGTCCCGGTTGGTCAGGAGCGTCTACGTATAACCCCGACCCCCGGTCACACCCAGAACTACCGCGATCATCTCACTGGCGCTCTCGAGTCGGTCTGGAACACTCTTGGTATCAAGCGTACTAGGGATTGGAGAGCCGAAGGCGGCCTTTGCGGTGTTGGCATTGACGGCACGAAACCACAAAACATCTGGTCGGATGAACAACTTGGTATTTCTGGTGGCAGTGCCATCACCACCTCGACCTTCAAAATGAAGACTGGAGGAAAGGTTGTGATGGGCAACATCCTCGAGAGGGAGGTGGACCGGGGGGTTTCTACCATGGCTTAAGGTTGCTCCCGTTTACCGCATTTGGGGAGGTGATAGTGGTTGCGGTGGGGGTTATTGTTTAGTTGTTGGCAGTCATTTAGTTCTTGATTTCCCTGTAGGAGGGACAATAAATTCTATACATGGCGACCGAATTGACCAAATACCATATTTACTCGCTAGATCCACTATCGCCCCTCGCCCTCGCAATCCGAGGCAAAACACCGCAAGAAGGAATAGTGTTTTCCTGACACGGTATAACTTATTTAAGCTAGGCCCGTTAGATCTTATTAACTGCTATTCGTAATCCCGCTAACCCGCTCTGCTAAGCCCATTCTGGTTTAGACAGTGATTTCTGTCCAGATTCCCAATGGTGAATTCAGCGAGTAAATACGGTACTGGTTATATTGTATATCGTAGTCATCTAATCCCGGATAGGATTCCTCGTTTAGGGGGAACAATTTTTTCTTTGTTTATTAGGATGATTAGCACTTTTGCGATAGTCTATTCGATTCTTGTTCGCACTGATCACGAAGATCAGACGAAAAAAGGTTCGAGAAGGAACGTGTACTTGACCATTTGGGGGTCTCCGGATGCTTTTAATTTATTTATACGCGTCTTGGCACAAGAGTGTCAGGAGAATTTTTAAATGGCCGGGCACTGATACGGTAGCGTCAAAGGTGATTTGTGCCCTGGATTTTTCACGTTTGGCAGGGCTTAGCTCCCGAGGACCGACGCGAGCGAGCAATCACGGGTGTACCTGACTCATCCATTCATCCATTTTTCCCACGTGAATGCCAAGGAATGGAGTTCGCGAATATAGTACCATAGTGCTCGAATAATTCCTTCCCATTGCCGTACTCGAGTATCATACCGTGAGAGACTGCTCCGGCAAGGTGCTGGCGAAGGCGCTCTTCCTTGGTGATAGCTATGCGTATAGGGACAGACCTATTAGCCGCGCTGCGAAGGGCGTTAATACAGTTGGTCGCGATGTACCCGGGTCTGGTACGGTAGTCCTGTAAATTAAGGATGTAGGGAGGGTGCTCTCCTGGAAAAAAACTCTATTGCATGGTGGAGACGGTAGGTATTTGATGCCGTAGAAGTCCATAACGCGGAGAGTGCTGACGAATTGCATTTCATTTTTAACGGGGGGATTTTGGGTCGCTTGTATGGAGGGGTTAACTTAATTGGGTATTTGAAAACCTAGATCGGGGTTTCCTTCCTACGGTGTATGATATGTGTTGACACTCCTCTCCTCTTGGATCTTTGCTGGGAGCTAAAGTATTTTTTGTATGCTGGCCTGGCTGGTGGTGGCTAGTGGGTTTGCGGGGGTTGGCTTGCGGTAATATACTGCACTTGTGTCTTCGCGTTAAGGATTGGAACCGGTCTTGGGATGGCTAATAGAAGCCTATAGAAAGGGGGAATGGGGACTGTCTATTTGCTTGTGAGTATCGTATCGTGTCGGTGGGTGTGTTAACTTGGCGTTTGAACTTTGAGCTTAGGCGAGTGACGCCCTATGACGGTGGAACGAAAGAGAGTGGTGATGATTAAGTTAAAGTTACCTACTCGGAGATAATAGTGCTCAAGCTTAGGGATGTGTGTGAACAAGCCGGAGAGATGTCAGGCCTTTTTTTTCTTTTCTGCGGTTACTATACCAATCTGCTTAGTTGTTTTTAGTTTTGGGGAACCGTGAGGTCTCGTGAGAGCCACTATCTCCGTTAGTCCAATTTAGGGACTCAGGCTCCTGAGGGGGGTGGGCGTTTTCCCGACACGATATGGGGTGAACCCTCAGGCCTGTTGGATGTCATTTAACTGGTATTCGCAATTCTGTTAACTCGCCAAACTACCGTAAACTTATCCTAAGCTGACGGACTGGCTCCTGCCGACAATCTGGTAGCGGTAGTTGGATTTCAAAAGATTTTAGGGCACCGTATACAAGAGTGATATATATATTATATATATTTTTGAGAGTTTTGCATCCGAGATATACTGTAAGTTACTCTGTTTCCTCGGCTGCTTGGGTTAGTGGTGGATCTCGGATAACCTGGGGGCTCTGGCGGAGGGTAATTCATCGGCATATTCAATGGTTCGTTGGATCACGACTTGGGTTAGCCACTGGGGGGGATCTTCAACGATTGGGGGGATCGGGGGGTAAATCATGGTAAATGTAGCCACCTGCTGAAAGAACATGCTGCGCTGTGAGTTGAGAAACTGCGGTTAGCGGTCACGAGGGGTGCTGGTAACAAAAATCATATCTTCAATCCCTAGAGAACCGTGTATAAGGTTGCGGGCAGAGATTTATAGCATGTATCGATATCGCGAAGGATTATGTGATGCTTTAAATCAGGTGCGTAGGTTTTTGAGCGATTCGTTCACGAGGTTTGGCGTTCGGTGCTGGTAACGTATAGGTATAGTATAGTATAATACCAAGCCAGCTGATTCCACACAGGCTCCCTACAGTGTTTGTTCATCGCAGTGCAAGGTTTGTGCTGCGCGGTACAGTGCTGCTGGATGGCGTTAGAGAGGGATGTCATTTCCTGCTACCGATCCGGTAGGAATAAGCAGGGTGTTGTCGGCTGAAATTTAGGGGAGATCATTGGACTGTGTTCGAGTACAGAGAGGTTAATATTATCCATGAGGTTCCACAAAAGACCCCGCTTTTTTCAGCCCCGAGGAATTCCATCGACCAAACAACTCCATACCCCATCACCTATCCTCTACTAGTTTTCGAACACCAGAGATGTCCCATATCAACTCCTTCAATAATGTTAACTCTAATAATAACACCTGGAACAACTGTACTATCGCCGATGAGCGGTCTAAGCTCTTGACCTGGCTATCCCCACTAGATCCCAGGTTACGGCATCAGGGTATTCGAGACCATCGGGTGGGAAATGTAGGGGGATGGGTCTTACAAACCGAGGAATTTAGGAGTTGGCACGCGGGTAGTGGGGGAAGTGAATCCCATAACGGAGTTTTGTTTTGCTACGGAGATCCGGGAGTTGGCAAAACGTTTATTAGGTGATAAGGGCGAATCTTGGGGAAGGGAGAGAGAGCAATTGCTGACAAGAGGCGGTGTTAGTTCGTTGGTGATAGATAGCTTGTGCGATTGGGCAATGCAACAAAATGCCGCGGTTGCATGGTTTTACTTTGATTTTGCGGCCCAAAAGGAGCAGTCGCCGGTGAGCGTGCTGGGCGCCCTGCTCAAACAGGTTATTAGGGGACTGGGAGAGGTGCCGGGGGAAATCGCGCAGGCCTACGAAGACCAGGAAAGGGTCGGTGGACGGGGGCCGCAGCTTGCGGATATTGTGAAGATGCTGCAGATCACGTCTTCCAGAAAGCGGACATTTGTATGCATGGACGCTCTGGATGAGTGCGTGCCAGGAAATCGAGTCAAGCTACTTGATTCGCTAAATCAAATTCTCCAACACTCTCCGGGCACTCGAGTATTTGTGACTGGGAGACCCCAAATTCGGCCTGAGATGGGGAGGCGTCTTGCGGAACGAGTAACGAATCTATCGATAAGTCCTAGGAGAGATGATATTATTGGATATATTCATACTAGGCTGGACGAGGACACAGACTCAGATGCGATGGATAGTAGGCTGAAGGCAGACATCCTGAGAAAAATCCCCGAAGATATTTCCGAGATGTAAGTAGAAGCAAAATACTAGGGAAGCTGCCTCGAGTTATCCACTGACAGATATACATATAGATTCCTGCTCGTCTCGCTGAATATCGATGCGATCCTTCAAGAGCCCACCATCAGTCGCAGGCGGCAAAGGCTTAGTGTAATGACCGATGGGTTGGGGTTGGGAGATGTTTATGATGCGACGGTGGGTCGGATAAAGGGACAGGGTGGGGAGAAAGCGAGACTTGGCATAGCTGCTTTAATGTGGATCTCTCACTCGGAGCGTCCCTTGAAGGCCGATGAACTTTGCCACGCTCTAGGGGTGAGAATTGGGTCGGCCGATCTCGATGGCGACAATGTTCCTTCAATAGGGACGTTGCTGGCCTGTTGCCATGGGCTTGTTTCCGTAGATAAGGAGGATTCCATGGTCCGGCTTATCCACTTTACGGTTCAAGAATACATCCGGGCTCATCCCGAGCTTTTCAGTTCGGCTCACTCGATGATAGCGGAAACCTGTTTAAGTTATCTGAATTCTCAGCAGGTCAAGGCTCTTCCAGCCGGCCCCCCTCATCTCCAAAACACATCTTTTCTCGAATATTCGTCTCTATATTGGGGGGTGCATGCAGGAAGGGAGCTTTCGGGTTGTGCGAAATTGCTTGCGCTGAAGCTATTTGACCATACTAACCACGTATCTACTAAAATCCTCTTGATGAGGCGGTTCGACCGCGGTTACAGGGTTAACTACCACGGGTCTTACGTATTTAGTGGTCTTCACTGTGCATCTTTCTTCGGGATTGTTGAGATTGTAGCTGGTTTGGTAGAGATGGAAAGTTGTGATGTCAACCAGAAAGACTGCATTGGAAATACGCCTCTCTCGTTAGCTGCTCAATTTGGGCACGAGAGAGTGGTAGAAATACTACTTGGACGGGGCGACGTTGACCCCAACAAACCAGACATGCTCGGCCGGACGCCGCTCTGGCTTGCTGCTCGGAATGGGCACGAGGAAATGGTGAAAATGCTACTCGGACGGGACGACGTTGACCCCAACAAACCAGGAATCGGCGGCCAAACGCCGCTCTCGGGTGCTGCTGGAGATGGGCACGAGGAAGTGGTGAAAATGCTACTCGGGCGGGACGACGTTGACCCCAACAAACCAGGAATCGGCGGCCAAACGCCGCTCTGGTGTGCTGCTGGAGGTGGGCACGAGGGAGTGGTGAAAATACTACTCGGACGGGACGACGTTGACCCCAACAAATCGGATAGGACCGGTGAAACGCCGCTCTGGTGTGCTGCTGAAGGTGGGTACGCGGAAGTGGTGAAAATGCTACTCGGGCGGGACGACGTTGACCCCAACAAATCGGATAGTACCGGTAAAACGCCGCTCTGGTGTGCTGCTGAAGGTGGGTACGCGGAAGTGGTGAAAATGCTACTCGGGCGGGACGACGTTGACCCCAACAAATCGGATAGTACCGGTGAAACGCCGCTCTGGTGTGCTGCTGAAATTGGGCACGAGGGGGTGGTGAAAATACTACTCGGACGGGACGACGTTGACCCCAACAAATCAGATATCGACGGCGAAACGCCGCTCTGGCGTGCTGCTGAAATTGGGCACGAGGGGGTGGTGAAAATACTACTCGGACGGGACGGCGTTGACCCCGACAAGCAGGACGACTTAGGCCAAACACCGCTCAGTCGCGCCTATGAACATGGCCATATGGGAGTGATACTACTACTACAGCCGCCAGCATCTGTTACGCCAAGCACCGTCTAAGGCAGAGAAGGCACCCCCCCCACCGCCTTCAAACATGGACAACATATCTGCTGTTTCTGCAAGGATCGTGACGGCTCCGTCACCATGTCTGTGGCTACCATAGCCCCCCTGGCATCCCCGCCCAATATCCCGCACCAGTTCAAAATGCCGCCTCGTGGTAATTGTCGTCTCTCCTCTTCCTGATTAAGCCTACCGCGGAGGCTCATCTTGAATATCTCTTTTTGTCCACAGGAAATGATGTGCGATGGAAACGCGCATATCTATGGTACACCCGTCTAAGAAACTATCCCGATTTTTTCCATGTCAGAATTATTTTAGCCCACGGCTATAATCTGGAGCCTTGTGTTTGTGGGGGATATGTATATTCTATTTGATATAAGTTGTGCTTGAAATTTCTATTTTTTTGTTTCTTTTTATTATACCTTTATGGTCATAACCCTCGTCGCATGTTTATTTGTTTGTACCCTTCCATTTTCATACCTTCTAAAGTATAGACGTGCGGGTTGTTTAGATATAGAGAGAAATATGAAGTGCGGGAATTCTTGACAAATGAAGAAAAGCGAAGTAAAGGTTAATTGTTAAATAAGCTATGATTAGGACCGGTTTCCACTATGGACGAAGTTTAATGAGGGTTATGCTTATATCCCATTTCCCTCCAGATGTGAGCTTGAGGGTGATGCTGGGAGGCTATCGACGCTTTCTAGTTTTGTTTATTAAGGGAATTAATATAGTAAGGAGTTTTTTTAGCTATGAGATTAATTTCTATTCTCTGGATATAGTGCACTACTATATATGCTCGAAGAACACACTATGTGGCCAAATCCTTCATGCATAGGCCTAGATGCATATCACATTCACGTGTTTGTATATTTCCTCTAACCTGGCCGGATTGCGGACCACAGTTTGGCCTCTGGGTTATCTGACTCGGCTCAGCTCTATTACCGATGTTGAAACATACTTCTGGCACTACTGTGGTGTCACTCACACTATTTGTTTTTTCTCCTTGCATCAAACCTTATCATACCTCTACACCTCCGGCACTATTGAAGATACCTCCTTCCATTTCCTTCATTCTTCTTTTATTGTTATTGTTATTGTTCGCTCGACCTATTTGTCTCGCTCCCAAATGGTAGATAGTCAGGGCT
>Ga0307513_10009151_pt1 | contig 12547 bp, 6 predicted proteins | sample 15_EM_MG_FD_202174 | JGI IMG/M metagenome (GOLD analysis project Ga0307513, IMG submission 202174) | Populus trichocarpa ectomycorrhiza microbial communities from riparian zone in the Pacific Northwest, United States - 15_EM | ecosystem: Host-associated > Plants > Roots > Unclassified | place... | reverse complement strand
GGGGTGGCGTGGACGCCCACGCCCCCCGCGCCGCTGTGTCCGCGGCCTGGGACGCTGCCGTGTCCTTGGGCAGTCTGAACCCCAGCACAGCGGCCAACAACGCGAGCAGGGCGCCGAGTCCCAGTCCCGCACTCGGGCCGACCGTGTCGAGCAGCCAGCCGTTCACCGGCAGGCTCAGCGCCACGCCACCGGTTGTCGCCGTGTTGAGCCAGCCGAATGCCTCAGTCCGCCGGTGTTCCGGGGCCAGCAGACCGATGTACGTGTTACCGGCGGCGACGCTGGGCGACACCGCGCTGCCGCTCAGAACGGCCACCACGGCGAGCAGCCCGGTGGAAGGCGACGCCGTCACGGGCGGCAGCAGCAGCGCCAGCACGCCGACGCCCACCGCCAGCCAGATGGCGTACACGCCTATGCCGGGCTTGCGCGAGAGACCCGACACCAGGATCCCGCCGAGCAGCGAGCCCAAGCTCCAGAACGCGACCAGGATGCCCGCGGTGCCCGGTTCGCCAAGGTCCTCTCCCCATGACACCAGTGACAGGTCGACGGAGTAAAGCACCGAGATCAGGACGAAGGAGAGCAGGAGGGCGCTGACGAACGCCGAGTCGCGAAGCAAGGAAGGCTCCCGGCGGCCCGTCGTCTGGGGGGCACGTTCACTCTTCTCCACGGGCTGGTCGAGTCCGAATCGGCGCAGTGCCAGGCCGAAACCGATGGAGCTGACGAGGGCGAGCACCACACACGCCAGGATGGCGGCCGCCCCGTTGAACGTCGCGACGAGGCCCGACGCGAGCAGCGGTCCGCCCAGCGCGACAAGGGAGTAACCCGTGGCATCCAGATTGAACACGGCCTCCCGGGAGCTGCCTTGGGCGATCCTCGACCAGACGGATCGCGATATCTGCCCCACCGGGGGGAGCACCAGCCCAGCACAGAACAGAAGCAGTACCGCGACCAGCCAGGCGCTGCCCGGCAGCACCATCGTCGCCAGGATCACGGCGATCAGGCTTGCCGCGTATCCGAATCCGGATGTGAACAGCAGCCGACTCGCGGAACCGCGGTCCGCGAGCCGGCCACGCAACGGCCCGGCCACCCCCTGACCGACGGCCAGCATGGCGGTGGCAAGACCGACCTTGCTGAAGGAGCCGAGCCAGTCGGAGAGGCTGAACGTCAGCGCGATCGGCAGGGCGCTCTGATGCGCCCTGCCGATCAACGACAACGGAAGAAGGACACGCAGGCGCGGCACTTCGGAGAAAAGGGACAATAAATTAGGCTTGCGCCCCTTGTGCGCGGAAGGCTTGCGCCTTCCCCTCGTGGCATGACGGCCGCCTCTACTCACTCTATTGTCCTCTGCAACGTTCGCTGTTTCCTCACCGGGTGGCTGGGAATTCGTGGACACCCTGGATATCGAGTGTGTTCCGGAAGGCCAGCTGGTCGAACGGCACCGCCGGACTCAGACGCGATAGCCAGCGGAACAGGTTCGCGTACACCGCTGCGCCCCGGGGTGATGACCCGCGCGAATCCGGTGATTCCCTTTCTCTGTTTCGGCTGGGTGGCAGCAGGTTCCTTGACAATCTGCCGCTCACCGCAACAGGCGGACAACCCCCTACTGCCCCCAGGCCGGTTCTGGTCTCCCCAGGAAACCTGCTGCTCCGGCCGCCGGATCTCCGCGGCAGGCAGGGGGCGAAGGTGAACCGCTCCGGGATCGGTGGAGGCTCCGGACTGTCCCGGGCCGGGTGGAGCCGAGTGGCTTGGTTTCACGCTGCCGGTGGGGTGCGGAGTTCACGCTCCACCGGGCTGAGCATGCCCAGCGCGGAGCGCCTGCGCTGTCGGCTGGACGGCCGACGTGCGGGGCCGGGCCCCGGGGGCAGGACCGGCTGCCAGTGGTCATGACGATTCCCCCAGCCTCACCGATCGCATGACACGCGATCGGTGTCCCGCAGAGACCGCGGCAGCGTCCGGTTGTCCGGACGGGAGCCATGTCGGTGCTCCATGGGTGCCTGGTCCCGGAGCATGGTGCGTCAGGGCTCGGGATCGGACCAGGCGGAGACCAGTGCGACGGCCTGCTCGGGGTTGAGCCGGGGGTCGCACAGGCTCGTGCGCCGGACGTCGTTTCTGTCGAAGACAGACAGGTCCGCCGCGCATTCGACGACATCGTCGGGGGTCGTCTCCAGGTGTAGTCCGCCCGCCGTCCCTCCGGCGGTCGCCACGGCCTGGCGGAATCCCCGGATCTCCCTTGCCATGGTGTGCAGCAGGCGAGTCTTGTGACCGTCCGGGATGGTGACGGTGTTGCCGTGCATGGGGTCGCAGATCCAGATCACCGGATGGCCGGTCAGCCGGACCGCCTCGACGAGCGGGGGCAGAACCTCGGACACCGCGTCGGCGCCCATCCGGGCGATCAGGGTGAGCCGTCCGGGCTCCCGGAGCGGATCAAGCCGTTCGCACAGCGCGGTGATCTCTTCCGTGGTCGTGGTGGGACCGATCTTCACGGCGACGGGATTGATGATGTCGGCGATCAGATCGATATGAGCGCCGTCCAGCTGGCGGGTCCGCTCACCGATCCACGGCCAGTGGGTGGAGCCGAGCAGGCGGCGGCCGCCGCCGAGTTCGCGGACCAGCGGCACCTCGTAGTCGAGGACGAGCGCCTCGTGGCTCGTCCACACCCAAGGTTCGATGCCCGGCTGCACCGCGTGACCCGCCGGGCCACACCACCCCAGATGCCCCATCACGTCGCTGGCCGCCATGTAGGCGGTCAAAAGACGCAAGGGATCATGACGGCGGCTCTCCGGATCGGGCTCCGGGCCGTTGACCATGTGTCCCCGGTACACGGGCAGTTCGAGGCCACCGACCCGCTCCACGGGTTGTGAGCGGGGCTTGGCGAACTGGCCGGCGATGCGGCCGACTCGTACGGCCGGCTTGCCGGTGTTCATCTTCAGTGTGGCCATGAGCAGGTCGAGCAGGGCGGACTTGCGCCATACGTGCTCTGCCGTGCATTCTTCCGGGTTCTCCGCACAATCCCCTGCCTGCACCACATGGGCCTCGCCCCGGGCCACCCGGGCCAACAGGCCACGGAGTCTGCGCACATCCTCCGGCCGGACGAGTGGCGGTCGGTCGGCCAGAATTGCCCGCACCCGCTCGGCAGCTGACGGATCGGCCCATTCGGGCTGTTGCCGAGCCGACTTGCAAGTGTGCGTGGCGAAGTCTTGCACGAAGCCTCCAGTGACATGTTGTTCAGGAAGGGGCCACGGGGCCCAGAGAAGGATCCTCGGGAGACCTTCTTGCAGTCTCTGCAGCACGCCGGAACCCGCTGGAAAGCAGTCCTTCCCTATCCGGTGCGCCTCTGCTGTTTTCCCTCTCCCGGATTCCGGCACGATTTCCAACTTCCGGAGCCATCACGTCACTACGGCGGAAGCGAGTAGCGACGCCCCGAAATTCCTGTTTGATTTTGCCATCGTTCAGGTATTGGAAAAATCCCCTGGGCAGCCCCTACCCGCCCCTACTCTTCGGCTCCGCCCACCCCGTCGTCGCGGGGGATCCGACAGCCGCTCCGGCGCGCGGTGGCCGGATTCCGAGCTCGCCCGGGAGGGAGGGCGGAATCCATTGCGAGGCAGGAAACGGAAGTACGCACAGCGGTGCGACGTGGACAGACTCCCAGCAGCACATCACCGTGGACACCGCCCCCGCATCCGCACGATGCGGTGTGCGGCCCGCAGGCCTTCCGCAGTGGCCCGTACGGCGTTCAGGCCCCGCACTCCGGCGGCGCCGCCGGCGGTCACGCAGGGCACTCTGGCGGCGCGCAGTGCAGGGGCGAGGCCGTGCGCGGGCTGCTGCCCCACTGCAAGGACGACGTGATCGGCGGCAACCAACCGGTCCCCTTCGGTGTCGGCGACCACGACCCCGCCAGGGGTGATTTCCCGGTACGTCACGCCGGTGAGCATGCGCACACCGGCGGATCGCAGTTCCCGCATCACAACCCAGCGTGTGCTCGGACCGATGCCTTGGCCGATCACGCCTCCGCGCCGCATCAGCGTCACCTCGCGGGTCCCTCGCCGGCCGGACCGGCCGGGTGCCGGGCCCGCCGCGGCCGTCGACGGGCCACCCGTGGTCACGGCGTACTCGGCGAGGAACTCTTCCGGCGTGGACTTCGCGCCCCGCTCTGCGGTGAGCAAGTGCGCCAGGTCGACCGCTATGCCTCCGCCACCGATGACGGCGACCCGCGGCCCTAGGAACCCGGGGTCCGCGAACGCCTGCGCGTAGTCCAGAACATGAGCCAGCGCTACGCCGGGCAGGGCCGGACGGACGGGGACCACGCCGGTGGCCAGCACGACGCCGTCGAGTGCCTGCAACGCCGGGATGTCCTCGTGGCCGACGCGACGGCCGGTGTGCAACGCTACGCCCAGTTCTCGCAGTTCGCGCGCATGGTGGCGGATGGTCTCCGCGAAGTCCGCCTTCCCCGGAACCTGCGCGGCCAGCCGGAACTGGCCACCGGGCTCGGCGCCCGCCTCGTACACCTCAACGTAGTGGCCGAGCCCCGCGAGGGTACGTGCGGCCTCCAAGCCGGCGATGCCGGCTCCGATCACCGCGTAGCGTCCGGGTACCGGCCGACCGCCTCCCTGCAGCGGACCGGACCGGAACTCCCGCTCGTACCCGGCCCTGGGGTTGACGAGACAGGACACTCTCTCGGCACCGAACGAGCGGTCGATGCATGCCTCGTTGCAGGCGATGCACAGGTTCACCGACTCGGGGCGGCCCGAGGCCGACTTGGCGACGATCTCAGGATCGGCGAGGAACGGCCGTGCCATGGACACGAAGTCCACCTCACCGCCTGCCAGCACCTCCTCGGCCTGCGCGAGCCGGTTGAAACGATTGGACGCGACGACCGGGATGTCGTCCCGGCCGGCGGTCCGCAGCGCACGCTTCACCGACCTGGCGCTGCCCGCCCAGGTACCCGCAGGGACCTGCGACTGAACGGTGGGCACTGACGACTCGTGCCACCCGACACCGATGGACAGGGCGTCGGCACCCGCCCCTGCGAGCGTGACCGCGAGTGCGGCGACGTCTTCGGGCGGGGTGCCGCCGTCCACCAGATCGGCGCCGGAGATCCGGAACAGCACCGGGAAGTCCAGGCCGACGGCGGCCCGGACCGCGCGCATCACCTCCAGGGGGAACCGGCGCCGCCGCTCGGCGTCACCTCCCCACGCGTCGTCGCGCCGGTTCGTCCACGGGGCCGTGAACTGGTTGATCAGATAGCCCTCGGAGCCCATCACTTCGACCGCGTCGAAACCCAGTTCACGCGCCGCACGTGCGCCGTCAGCGAAGTGGCCGATCGTCGCGGCGATGTCGTCCGGGGTCATCTCCCGTGGGGTGCTGCGGGAGAAGCGGCTGTGGACGGGGGACGGCGCCACGGGGGGCGCACCGTCCACGCCCGGCGGCGCGTACCGCCCGGCGTGGAAGAGCTGGAGGGCGATCCGTCCTCCGTGGTCGTGTACCGACCGTGCGGCCGCTGACAGCACCGCCATGTCCGTGCGGTTTCCGATCACCCCGTATCCGGGGCCGCCCGCACCGGCCGGGCTGATGGCGGTTCCGCCGGTCACGATCAGGGCTGCCCCGGCCTTCGCACGCTCCGCGTAGAACGCGGCGAGGGCTTCGCCGCCGTCGTCCGCGGTCTCGAGGTTGAGGTGCATGGCGCCCATGACGATGCGGTGCGGAAGCCTGAGCGTACCGATGGCACCGGGCCTGAAGACGTGGTCGAACATCCCGCGCCCTCTCCGTCAGGCTTCCCTGGTCGGGCGGGGCGGCAGCCGGAGCTCGTCGCCGGCGTCGGCGAAGAACGGCGGTGCGACAACACTCAGCCCCCCGTCGACCACCAGAGTCTGTCCCGTGATGTATCCGGCACCCTCGCCCAGCAGAAAGGTGATGGTGTCGGCGACCTCCTGCACCGTGCCGGGGCGCCCGGCGGGGATGCGGTCGAGCACGCTCTGCATGTCTGGCATGCCCTTGACCTCGTAGAAGTAGGCCAGCGAGTCGGAATCGATCAGACCGCCGTTCACCGCGTTGACGTTGATGCCGTACGGCGCGAACTCCACCGCCATGTACCGCACCCACGCCTCGATCGCCGCCTTCATCGCACCGAGCGTGGCGTACGTCGGATAGGCCCGGATCGAGCCGTAGGACGACAGCGCGACGATCCTCCCGCCGTTGTCCATCAGCCTGACCGCCTGCTGGGCGCCGAGCACGAAGGACCGCAGGTTCATCCCGTACGACCGGTCGAGGTGGTGCGGTCCGAGGTCGAGGATGTTCTTGAACGCGCTGGCCGCGGCGTTCGACACGAAGTGGTCGAGCCGCCCGCAGCGTCGCGCCACCTCGTCGAAGAGCGCCGCGACGCCCTCGGCCGTCTCGACGTCGGCCTGAACGGCGAAGCCCCGGCCGCCCGCCTCCTCGATGTCCACGACGGTCTTCTCCGCCAGGTCGGCGTTCTTCTTGTAGTTGACGATCACGGTGCCACCCTGGCGGGCCAGGGTGAGCGCCAGGGCTCGGCCGATGCCGCGCGAGGCGCCGGTGATGAGGGAGACCTGGGGAGACCCGGCGCGCACGTCCCGCTGGTTGTCACTCATCGCTCCGCCTCTTCCTGGACGGCGGTCGCGGCCCGCCGCAGCAGTTCGCGGAAGACCACGGCCTTCTGCACCTCGTTGGTGCCTTCCTCGAAGCGCTGCGCGCGGGCGTCCCGGTAGACACGCTCGATCTTCTGGGACTTCCAGTAACCGAGACCGCCGTGGATCTGCAGCGCCTTGTCGGTGACCGCGGTCAGCATCGTCACCGCGTGCATCTTCGCCATCGAAGACTGCATCGCCGCGTCGTCGCCGCCCGCCTCGAAGCGGCGGGCGGCGTGCAGCGTCAGCTGCCGGGCGGCCTCGATGTCCGCCGCGTTCTCGGCGAGCATGAACTGGATGGCCTGACGCTGGGTCAGGGACTTGCCGAAGGTCACCCGCGTACGCGCGTAGTCGACGGCGAGCTGCTGCGCGCGCTGGGCCAGCCCGACGCAGCTCATCGCGACGGAGATCCGCGAGGGGGTGAGGAATCCGCCGAGGAAGACCTCCAGCCCATCGCCCTCCGCACCGAGCCGGTGGTCCACCGGCACCGGCACACGGTCGAAGTGGAGCGACGCGTGGTCGGTGCCGGTGACACCCATCGTCTTGGAGGTGTCCTCGGCCCGCACCCCGGACGCGTCACGGGGCACGAGGAGGGCGACCGTGCCCTCGTGCCCGGTGGTGCCCTCCAACCGAGCGGCGAGCAGGTAGTAGTCGCAGCGCATGCCGAACGTGATCAGATGCTTGCGGCCGGACAGGTAGTAGGTGTCACCCTCGCGGACCACGGATGTCGTGATGTCGGCTCCCGTGCCGTTGCCCGGTTCGGTCAGGGTGAAGGCGATCTTGATCTCACCCATGACGGCGGGTACGACGAACCGCTTGCGCTGCTCGTCGGAGGCGTGTCCGTCCATCGCCCGCCAGATGCCGTTGACGACGTGCACGATCATGCGTATGGACCCGTGGGAGCGGGAGAAGATCTCCATCAGCTCCATCCACCGTGTGAAACCGAGGCCCTGGCCGCCGTACTCCTCGGGAGCCGTGATCCGCAGGAACCCGAGCCCGTTCAGCTCGGTCCACAGGTCCTCCGGCACCTCCCCGGTCTCCTCGATGCGCTCGGCCCAGCGCTCGCCCGGCCCTGCCACCCACCGCTCGACCTGGCGGCGGAGCCCGTCAAACTGCTGCTCGTCCATCACTGTGCCGTCTCTGCCTTCTTCTGTCGTTGGGAAGGGCGGCCGGCGTCCTCGTCGTGCGGCCGCAGGCCGCAGGCCAGGGCGCGCAGTTCGAACTTCTGGACCTTGCCCGCCGGGTTGCGCGGCAGCGCATCAAGGTGCTCAAGACGTTCCGGCCAGTACTGCTTCGCCACCTGGTGCTCGTCCAGGTACCGGCGTATGTCGTCGAAGCCGAGCTCCGCGCCGTCCTTGAGCACGACAAACGCGCAGGCGCGCTCGCCGAGCCGGTCGTCGGGCATGGCCACGACCGCCACGTCGTCGACGGAGGCGTGGGAGAACAGCAACTGCTCCACCTCGGCGACCGGGATCTTCTCGCCACCGCGGTTGATCACGTCCTTGACCCGGCCGGTGACCCGCACGAAGCCCGCCTTGTCGATCACGGCCAGGTCACCGGTGCGGTACCAGCCGTCCGGGGTGACGGCCTCGGCGGTGAGATCGGGCCGGCCCAGGTAGCCGTCGAACACCGTGGGCGAACATATCTCGAAGTTGCCCTCGGTCCCCGCGGGCAGCACGTGGCCCTCGTCGTCGGTGACCCGCAGCCGGATACCGTCGAGCGCGCGTCCGTCGGTGCCCCAGCGCTGCTTCGGCTCGTCGGTCGGCGCGGAGAGTGCGCCGAGGCACGTCTCGGTGGTGCCGAAGGCGCCGCACACCTTCGTGCCGAGCACCCGACCCGCGCGTTCCGCCAGGCCGCGTGGCACGGTGGCACCGGTGGCCACGAAGATCCGCAGGTGGCTCGGCGTCTCTCCGATCTCCTCGACGGCCTTGACCAGGTCGGACAGGAATGGCGTGGCGGCCTGCACGAATGTCGCCCTGTGGTTGTTCAGGGATGTGAGGGCGCGCTTCGGGTCCCACTCGGCCTGCAGGATCTGCGGCACCCCGAGCACGGTCGCCAGCACCATCCCGTACAGGAACCCGGTCTGGTGGGCGAGCGGTGACGGCACCCAGACCGCGTCCGTGGCGCCGAGGCCGAGATGCCTGATCTCCATCGACGCGGCTCTGACGAGGTTCGCGGACGGCTGTGTGACGCCTTTGGGCTCGCCGGTGGTGCCTGAGGTGAACAGCAGTTGCGCCGTCATCCCGGCCGTTGGCCGGACGGCCTCGAGCGCCGCGCGATCGACCTCCGTCGCCTCCAGGGCAGCCGACCAGTCGTGTACGGAGACACCGTCTGCGGAGGCCTCCGGCCAGGCGGGGCCGCCCGACCGGGCCAGCACCACGACATGCCGCGGTCGGCCCGACTCCGGATCCAGCCGGGCAGCCAGTTCCAGCGCTTCCTGTGCGGGGTGCCGTGAGCGGTATTCGTCCATGACCACCAGGACGCGCGCCTTGGAGCGGCGGAGCACGAAAGCGAGTTCGCGCTCCCTGAAGAACGGGATGACCGGGCAGCAGACGGCGCCGATACGCAGGGCCGCCAGCGACAGCACCACGAACTCCAGACGGTTCGGCAGCTGGTAGGCCACGTTCTCCCCCGGCTTTACGCCGAGTCGCAGCAGCATTGCCGCGACCCGCTCGACCCGGGCGGCCAGTTCGCGCCAGCTGACGGTGCGGTCACCGTCGTGGCGCACGTCCACGACGGCGGTGGCATCGGGACGGGACGCGGCGTGCCGGGACAGCCACTCGGGCAGGGTGATCCGGGACGCCTCGTCCGGTTGTGCGGCCGATGGTCCGAGCCGTCGGGCGGTGGGTTTGGCGACGCGCTCGGTTCCTTCCTCGACCGTCATGGGCACCCCGATGGCGTTCATCGTGTCGAGGAAGCCCGGGTAGGAGATGCGGTACGCGTGGGGGTAGGTCAGCGTGGAGTGACCGTGCGCCCGTGATGAGGCGACGGCCAGCGACATCAGAACGCGGTGGTCGTTGTACGACGACAGCCTCGCGCCGGTCAGGCCCTCGACGCCGTTCACCCTCAGGGTGTCGTCGGTCAGCTCAAGGTCACCGCCCATGGAGTTGACTTGAAGCATCGCGGCGGCCCGGTCAGACTCCTTGAGCCGGGTGTGCGCGATGTTACGGAAGACCGACTCGCCATGGGCGAAGGTGCCGAGTGTAGCGAGAATCGGCAGCATGTCCGGAACATCACGGCAGTCAAGGTCGATGGCCTTGAGCAGCGGAACCTCCTGCCGGATGCGTACGCCGCCTGCTGCCTCGTCCATCTCCATGGGCACCCCCATGGCGCGTGCGACGTCGACGAAATGGAACTCGGGATGGTCACAAGGACCGCCCTCCAGGCTTGTCATTCCTCGTAACAGCACGTCGGAGGGATGCAGCGCGGCGGTGGCGATAGTGAAGGCGGCCGAGCCGATATCCGGCGGCAGCGTCAGTTCCACGGGACGTGCGGCCTGGTCCGGCGCCACGTCGAAGCGCCGCCAGTCCGGGGACACGGTCACTTCGAGGCCGAACTGCCGCATCATCCCGACGGTCAGCTCCAGGTACGTGCGTTCGTTGAGCTCACCCTGCACCTCGATGGTGGTGGCCCCGGTGGCGAAGGGTGCCAGCAGGAGTACCCCGGAGATCCACTGGGACAGGGTGCCCGGGACAGTCACGTGCCCCCCGGTCGGCCGCCTGCCCCGCACCTGGACAGGCGGGCAGTCGTCCTGCGACTCCAGCTGAACGCCCATCTGCTCCAGGGCCCGCAACAGCGGCCCCACGGGACGGCGCCTGAAGTACTTCTGACCCGTGATCCGGACCGAGCGGTCCGACAGCGACGCGAGCCCGATCATGAAGTAGAGGGTGGTACCGGAACTGCCGGCCGAGACGGCTTCGCGCCGCGGCCTGTACCGGCCGCCGAGTCCCTGTACGACGAAGGTGTCACCGTCACGGGTGATCCGCACGCCGAGGCCGCGCAACAACCGCACGGTGTACTCGACGTGCCGGGCGTCGGTGAGCCCGTGGACGCGGCTCTCGCCGTCCGCGAGCGAGGCGAGGATCAGTGCGCGGTGGGCATGGTACTTGGAGTTCGGTAGGAGGACCTCACCGGTCACCCGGTGCTGGCCTCCTTGAACAAGAAGATGCATGGGACTGGCTGCTCCTAGTGTCTCGTGATCCTGATCGTGGAACCTGAGGTGTGGAGGACAAGCGCCGGAGCGGCCCGCGAACTCAGGTGCCGCCGCAGATGCGGGCACGGGTGATCGCTTCGACGAGGATGTCGCCGCCTGCGGGGTCCGGCCTGTCGCACTGGTCGACGCGGACGCCGGCCGACCATCTCGAACGGCGCAGGGCATCTCCGTGTCGTGGCACTACATCGCCCGCGTCTGGCGTGAGGAGAGTCTGAGGCCGGACCGCAGCGGCACCTTCAAGATCTCGATAGACCCGGCGTCCGCGGAGAAGGTCGCCGATGCCGTCGGTTCGTATCTGGCCCCGCCTGATGGCGCCGTGGTGCTGTCAGTTCGGTCTGGACAGCCTCTCCACACACCACTCGGGACGTGAAGGCATGGCCGGCGAAGAACCGCACGTCCACTTCCATCTCGTCCGGACCAGTAGCGAAGAAACTAGTCAGTAATGACTCGAAACAACGCAATCAGGATCACGAGACACCAATAGCCCCTGACATCGGCATTTCATGACGGTCCGTCGGATCTTCCGGCGGCCGGTTTCGGCTGTTCGGGTTGAGTACGGGCGTGGCTGTGGCCCGGCTGCCACCCCTTGCGTGTGGACCAGATCCCCGTCCAGGACCACGCGTACCTGCCCGCCCCATCAGGTGCCGCCTCGCCGGCCAATCGCCAGACATGTTCCCGGGCTTGAGCGCGAGCCGTGCGTTTCGCTGCCGGAGTCCGCGGCCACCCTCGCCGGTGTCCCGCGCACGGCGTCGGCGCGGCTGCGCCGCCGAAACCGTCACATCCAAGCAGGCCTTGCGACGGCCGAGACAATGATCGAGGTGAAGGATGCCGCCGAGACAGCTCGGGCGGCAGGGGATGCGGCCTACGATCGCGGTCAATCCGCGGTCAGGGAAGATAGAAGTCCTTGGGCAGCGCATCGGCGGTCAGGGCATTCTCCCGGGATCGTTCGATCAGGTTGGCGTTGTTGTACTCGGCAATCTGCCCCAGATCGACTCCGAAGTGAAGTCGACGCGCATATATCCACCCCTCCAGTGCCGCTCTCATCTTGAGCATGGTCGGCAGATAAATAAGCTCTTCCGAGCTTGCCGGCGAAGTCTCCACATAGCCGGCGACAAAAGGAGTGGGGTCGACGTCGTCTTCAACGAAGCTCAACGTGGCCGCGACATCGAACACATGCGGACCATGCATCACCTCACCCCAGTCAAGGAGGCCTACCGAATCTCCATCGAAGCGGAATTCAGTGAGCCGTGGGTCACAGTGAATTATTCCGTCCGACAGATTCTCATGTATGGCCGCGAACCCTTCACGGAGGGCCTGCTGAATCCATTCGTGCTCCTTCAGGAACGGTTGCTCCTCGAACACCCAGTCCATCTGGGTCCAGACCATTGTCTGCGGCAGTGGAGGTACGTCACGCAAGGCCGCATGAATGTTGCCGAGGGTCCGGCCGACCTGAGCAAGTTCCGCCGGATTGTCGAGATCGGTGGGCCTGCCATCGACGTACTCCAGTAGCGCCCAGCACCAGGCGCCTTCCTCGGCGACAATGTCACCTTCGCGGGTCCGGCGTGGCGCTCCGGAGGGGATTCCTCGGCGCTGTACTGTTTCCGCCGCGCGCAGACCAGAGGCAAATTTCGTGCCCTGCTCCCTCGGTACGGCCTTCAGGACCCTTCGCTCGCCCTCTGCTTCGAGTAGCCAG
>Ga0307513_10009150_pt1 | contig 12548 bp, 11 predicted proteins | sample 15_EM_MG_FD_202174 | JGI IMG/M metagenome (GOLD analysis project Ga0307513, IMG submission 202174) | Populus trichocarpa ectomycorrhiza microbial communities from riparian zone in the Pacific Northwest, United States - 15_EM | ecosystem: Host-associated > Plants > Roots > Unclassified | place... | reverse complement strand
TTCTTCTCTCGTTGGTTGCGCAAAGTGATGGCGCATACGTTATTCGTCCACTTATGTCAGCAGCATGAGTTGCTGCCGTTGCGCTTTGCAGAACTTGTAACCAACTGAAACCTGCACACGGGGTTAAGTAGGCCGGGTCGCCGATGGCGAGCGAGTGTAGACGGAAGCGTTCACCACCGCAGACAGAGAGAGCACACGGAGCGGGCACAGAGCAGAACATTTCAAATCTCAAATTTGAGACATGAATGCTTTTCTCTGTGCCCGCTCCGCGCGCTCTCTGTCTGCGGTGGTGAGTTTTATGCCGGGTCTATTTCACTTCCGCTTTCACTTCGGGCGGTTGACGCAAGGCTGCGGCGGCGATGTAGACGCGGCGGGTACGCAGTTGCAGCCCGCTACGGCGGGGAAGCACGACGACGCGGCGCGTCTCTGTCTCGGAGCTTAAGGCGAGCGGGCGCGTCGGCGTGTAGGTGACGACGTATTGTGTGCCGATCTCGCGCGCCACTTCGATGCCTTGCAGCGCGAGGTCTTCGGTCGAGAGCGGTATCCAGAGACGCCCGCCCGTGTCCGCCGCGAGCGTTTTCATGGTGTCCTCGCCGCGCTTCATGGCCTTTTCGTAAGCCTTGCGCATGCGCCGCATCGCCGGGTCGAAGGTGACGACCGCGCCGGTTGAAGGACCGATTGCGCCGCCGCGATTCATCGTGGGCGGCATCGTCGGGTCAATGCCGGAGGTCGGGATGCCGGAGGCTCTGACGCTGCCGGGGACTGCCGAACTGAGCGGGGCGTTTTTCTGTTTCTCTTGCGACTCTTTAAATCCGAAAGTCGAGTAGCTGATGACGTGGACGGAGACTTGCGCGCCCATCAGGCGTTTGACTGCTTCGGCGTAAGCCGCGCGACCGCCGATCCCCGCGTTGCCTTCCAACACACGCGTTACCTGTGCGGGACTCGCGCCCGCGCCCGGCGTCTCGACGCCGTCCGTGATGAAGACGAGATGACGGTTGCCGACGGGCTGATCCGCAAACAACATGGCCGCCTGCTGCAAGGCTTCGGCGGGACGCGCGCCGCTGCCGCCCCAGAGTTTCGTGCGCAGCGTGTGAGAGACGGCGTCGCGGTCGGTCGTCCACGGCTGGATCAGTTGGATGCGGCGGTCGAACTGCATGACGGCCACCGCATCGCCCGCGCGCAACTGTGAGATCAGACCGAGCGCGGCCTCGCGCGTGGTGCGCGTGCGTTGCGCCGGGTTCAACTCGCCGCCCGTGGCGAGCACGAGCACGACGCTCGCGGGAATCCGGCGGATGCTGCGCACCTGCTGCTTGACGTTGTCTTCGAGCACGACGATGTCGTCCAACTCAAGCGTCGGGTCGAAACGCCCGTACTCGTCGCGCGCGAAGACGGGCAGGCGCACCTCTTCCGTGTAGACGCGGATTTGATCGTCGGCGGGCGTCGGCTTCGGGAGGATGCGACCCGACTGCGCGTGCGAATTCGTCGTCAGGAAAAGTAGGAGAAGGACGGAGAGCGGCCAAAAATAGCTGCGGCCTGTGTGCATAAGTTGAACTCCAACTGCCGGAATCGGGCGAGTGCCTTTATTCGATGCCTGTCGGGTGGGGCGCGCGTTGCCCGTCGCCGTCAGATCAGGCGCGAAAGCCAGTGCATGATGTTGAGGGCGAGTTGGCGATTATCAATGCCGGGGCGGTTCATGCCGAAGGGCGCTTTGTTCGCCCCTGCGAGTTGCGCCGAGAGCATCCCGGCCTCGCCCATCACCACGACGCGCCCGCGCCCCTCCGCGAACGCCAACCCTTGCGCGCGTCCCGCAGCGGAGACTTGTTCGTTCGTGCCGGGCAGCGCGTCCTTCGCCGTGTCGGCCAACTTCATGAACGCGACGCTTCCCTCCGGCCCTTTGAGCGACTGCCCGGTGAAGGAGATGACGCGACTGACGCGCTCCGTCGCGGCGCGCCCGCGCGTCACCGGGTGGTCGTCGAGCAACTTGTTTTCGCGCGAGAAGACGATGAAGCCGGGGTTGTTGTCGTTGGGCGGCGAGTTCGTCGCGTCGAGCGTATAAGCCTTACTCATCCCGACGCCGAACCGTTGCGCGAGCTTTTCCGCCGCCGCGCCCATCGGCGCGTGGTCGGCGATAAACAGGAGCGCGCCGCCCGCGCGCACCCAGTCGCGCACGGCGTCGCACTCGGCGTCGGTGAAGGCCGAGTTAGACGCTTCCGCCGCGTTCATCTGCGGCGCGCCGAGCGCGTTCGAGATGATGAGGATGTCGAAGGGCTTCAGCGCGGCGGCGGTGAACGGCTGGCGGTTCGGCGTGATCCGGTAGCCGTCGCTCGTGATGAGATCGGCAAAAGGTTTGTAGCGTCCGTCGGCGGTGTGAAAGTTGTTGTGCGCCTCGTCGAAGAGAACTTTCGGGTGTTTGTTCGCAGCGTATGCGGGACGCGCGACCTTCGTGTCGAAGTTCGGGTCGGCGACCTGCTGCGCCGTGGAGACGACGGCGGCGAGCGCGAGCGATGCGAGTAAGACGAGGCTGACGAGGGCGGGGCGACGAAGTAGAGCGCGGGGCGCGGCGTGTGCGAAAAAGTCTTGACGCTGTTTCATGTCTGTCCTTTCCGGCTTTGCGCCTGCACGGCGGTGATGGCGACGGCGTCGGCAATGTCTTCGGCCTTGCAGCCGCGCGAGAGATCGTTGCAGGGCTTGTCGAGTCCTTGCAGGATGGGGCCGATGGCGGTCGCGCCCGCGAGCCGTTCGGTCAGTTTGTAGGCGATGTTCCCCGCCTGTAGGTCCGGGAAGATGAGGACGTTGGCGCGACCCGCGACCGGAGAACCCGGCGCTTTCGAGTTGCCGACCGAAGGGACGAGCGCGGCGTCGGCCTGCAACTCGCCGTCAATTTCGAGTTCGGGCAGGCGCGCGCGGACGGTGCGCATCGCCTCCACCACCTTGTCGATCAACTTGTGCTTCGCGCTCCCCTTCGTCGAGAACGAGAGCATCGCCACGCGCGGTTCGACTTCAAGGAGCGCGCGGCACGAGTCGGCGGAGGCGATGGCGATCTCCGCGAGTTCCGCCGACGAAGGATCGATGACGACGCCGCAATCGGCGTAGATCATCGCGCCCTGCGCGCCGAAACGCGCGTCCGGGTGCGCCATCACGAAGAAACTTGAGACGAGTTTGAACCCGGCGCGCACGCCGACGCAGTGGAGCGCGGCGCGGACGGTGTGCGCCGTCGTGTTGGTTGCGCCCGCGACCGAGCCGTCAGCCGCCCCGGCGCGCACCATGAGGTTTCCGTAATAGAGCGGGTCTTGCACGGCGATGCGCGCCTCGTCGGGCATCATGCCTTTGGCCTTGCGCAGTTCGTGATAGAAGGCGGCCATCTTGTTGAAGTCGGCGGCGCGCGTGTGGTCGATCACCTGCACCATGCCGCCGAGGTCAATCCCGGCCTCGCGCTGCGCGGCGCGCACACGTTCCTCGTTGCCGAGCACGGTGACGTGCGCGAGGCGTTCGCGCGCGCAGATGGCGGCGGCGACGATGGTGCGCGGGTCTTCGCCCTCCGGCAAGACGATGCGCTGCGGGTCGGCGGCGGCGCGTTCACGGATGCGTTGGAGAATGGACATAGTAGTTAGCAATCAGCCGTCAGCAATCGGCACTGGTTGAGCGTGCGCCAGTATAGTGCATCTTCGTTTCCGCTGATAACGGTTGATGGCTGACCGCTGATGGCTGACGACTGACGGCTCTCCGTGATGACAATGTTACTTCTCGGAAACAACTTCTCTCTTGTGATGAAGTTGCGGGTCGGCTAGACTCCGCTCACCCCTTGAGAAGTGTGCAGCCGTCTTTCGCTCCCCCTTCAAGCGAGTGAAGTACACCTCGTTTCGTCTTTCGACCATCAACCACGGAGGGAGAATCCGATGGAAAGCAAGTTCAAAGTTCTGGGGCACGGGGCGCACCCGATCCTCATCGTCTTCCCGCTCGGCCTGCTGGCGACCGCCGCCATCTTCGACATCATCTACCTCTTGACGAACAATCAACAGATCGCAAACGCCGCCTACTGGATGATCGCGGCAGGCGTCGTCGGCGGCATCGTCGCGGCGATTCCGGGTTTTGTTGACTGGTGGGCGATCCCTGCGGGGACGCGCGCCAAACGCGTCGGGCTGATTCACGGCCTCGGCAACGACGTGGTGCTCATCCTCTTCGGCCTCAGTTGGTGGCTCAGGCGCGACACGGCCAACCATGCGCCGGATGCCGTGCCCTTCATCCTCTCAATGCTCGGCGTGGGGCTGTCGTTGTTCACGGGCTGGCTCGGCGGCGAACTCGTCGAACGGCTCGGCATGGCCGTCCACGACGGCGCGCACCTCGACGCGCCCAACACGCTCTCAGGCCGACCCGCGCGCGACCGCGACTAGAGCAAGTTTCAGATGGAGGTAGAACAATCGCTATAACTGTAGGGGCAGGGCTAGTCCCTGCCCGTGTGGTGACGTAAGCGAGCGGGCAGGGACTAGCCCTGCCCCTACTGTTCTATTGCCGATTGAATTTTGTTCTAATAGAAACGTCAGTAGTGCGTGGTCAGTTGTCAGTTGCATGCGGCTATCACGCAAGTTGCTAAAGACACGATTGGACAACTGACCACGAACGGAGAAATTATGTTGCGACCTTTGAGCGAGCAGGTGGTCGTCCTGACGGGCGCGTCGAGCGGCATCGGGCGCGCGACGGCGATTGAGTTCGGGCGACGCGACGCGTCGGTCGCGCTGGCGGGGCGAAACGTCGAGGCTCTGCGGACGGCGGCGCACGAAGTGGAAGCGGCGGGCGGTCGCGCCCTCGTCGTGCAGACGGACGTGGCCGACCCGGCGCAAGTCTTCCGACTCGCGGAAGAGGCCGCCGCTCATTTCGGGCGCATCGATACGTGGGTCAACGACGCGGCGGTGAGCGAGTACGGCACGGTCGAAGAGATCAGCCTCGAAGAGATCGAGCGCATCGTCGCGGTGAACCTGTTGGGGACGATCTACGGCATCAAGGCCGCGCTGCCGCACCTGCGTCGCGCAGGGGGCGGCGCAATCGTCAACGTCGGGTCAGTCCTCTCGGATCGCGCCGTGCCTTTGCAGTCAACTTACTGCGCGACGAAACACGCCGTCAAAGGTTTCACCGAAGCCGTCAGGATGGAACTCGAACACGAGCGCGCGGGCATCCACCTCACGCTCATCAAGCCCGCCGTTATCAACACGCCCTACTACAACCACGCGCGCACGCGCATGACCGTCGAGCCGCGCGCGATGTTTCCCGTCTACGAACCGTCGCTCGTCGCCGGGGCGATCATCTACGCCGCCGCGCATCCGGTGCGCGACATCGTGGTCGGCGACGGCGGGAAACTGCTGACCGTGTTGCAGCGCATCAGCCCTTCATTCTTAGACCGCCTCATGCTCGCGAATGGTGCGGCCTTCAAACTCCAGCAACGAGACGAACCCCCGCGCCCCGGCGACAACCTCTTCGCGCCGATGAACGAAGCGGGCGCGACGACCGGCGAATACACGCACCGCTCGACCACGTTCAGCCCCTTCACGCGCCATCTCGAACCCTACCCGAACCGCAAGCGTCTGCTCATCGCCGCCGCTGCGCTCGGCGCGTTCGCGCTGTTGCGGCGCGGGCGTCGGCCTCCACACGCGGGCGCGCCCGGCGGCGTTCGCCGGACGACGGCGGGAAACGCCGCCAACCAAATCTCGCCGCCGCGTGTCTATTAGGACGAGATAGCACGGGCGGTTGAAATCATGTTGTCACATCTGCGCCTACTCTCGTTCGTCATCGCACTAAACTGCGCGGGGGCCTCTCCGCACGCGCAGCGCGGCTACGTTTCGACGGGCGCGCGTTGATCCGCTCAACTCTCGAAGTCGAAGTTGACCGGGCGCGCGGGCATCGACGGTAGACGCTCTTTCGCCTGCCGCACCGACCGCTCGAATTCCTCTGTATGCGTCAGGCGATACTCCTCGTCCGCCTCCTCCATCTCCTGCTTCAACTCCGGCGACGCATTCATGTCGGTCGAAGCGACTTCCCGCCCGACAGTTTCGAGCTTGAGATCATCCACCCAGATTTGCCCCTTGCCCTCGAAGAGCGCGCCGAGCGCGATGTGCTGCGCGGCCTCGGGCACGTCGAGGACGATCTCGTATTTCCTCCAACCCGTCGTTCCTTTGGCGGGGCGGTCGTCCATGTTGTCGAAGGCGAGAATTTTTCCGTCCGCACCTTCCACGCGCATCCAGAGCGCGGTGCGCTGGGTTGCGAGTTCCGCCTTCACATAGCCGGAGTAGCGTATGCGTTGGCCGCGATAGTTGTCGGCCTTGATCTCCTGTTTCATCGAGCCGAACCCGTCGTCGGAGGCGGAGTTTTTCGAGATCAGGGTCGCGCTCGCCTTGCCGCCATGTCGCACCTTGCCGTCGGTGGTCAGGTAATAGTTTTCGCGGTGGCTCCCGGTGAGGCTCCAGCCTTTGGGAGCTTGCGCCGTTTGGCTGCCGGCGATATGACGCGTCGCCGCCAACATCTCTGCGTTCGTTCGGTTGGCGGGCGTGGCGGCGAGCGACAGTGCGGCGGCGGTGGCGACGATGATAAGCCTTCTCATAAGCCTCCCTTTCGTGTCGGACGCACACATCTTAAAACGCGCCCGCGAACGGAAGCTAGTTACGGCGAACGCTCGCGCGGCCTCGTCCGTCTCAACTTGCGGATTTAACTTTTGGCCGAACGATCAATTAAATCTTCGGCGGCGGCGGCGAGTCGGGCGACGATGGCGGGGTCGGTGGATTTGAACGAGCGGAAGTTGCGCTCGTCAAGGACGGGCGCGTCGAAGCCGTCTTCGTCAACGGCGACGAGCGCGGCGTTGTACTTATTGGAGTGCGCGATGACGAACCACTCGCGCGCGAGGTTCGCGTCGGGCTTCAACTTGACTATGCCCATGTTCGGGTGGCGCGGCGGCTTCCAATCCGGCACGCCGAAAACATAGACGCGCTCCGACACGTCCGAGATGCGCAGAAAGCGATCCGTCACGTAGTCCATACGCGACAACTTCTCGAAGCCCGCGTAGACGCGCCCCTCACGGTGCGTGCGCAGCAAGAGCGCGTTCTCGATCATCAGGCTCACGTATTCGAGGCACGGCACTTTCGCCCGAAAGCGGAACGTCGGGCATTCTTCAAAAGTTTTTTGTGAGACGATTGAGACTTCGCCCAGGTCTTCGAGTCGGGAATCCGTCGCGGCCTTCAAGGCAAACTCGAACATCGAAAACTCTTGCAAGGTTTAACCACCCCTCCGGCGCGTCCAAACACGACCAACCCTCTTCTACTCTCCCCACACTTCAACGCCGTTACAAATGTTTATTGAAAGTGTGAAGGGGAGAAGAAAGTGAGCGGTGAGCAGTGAGCAGTAACAGCCGCGAAGCAGTGGCGGTGAGCGGTTAACAGCCACAAAGCGATGACCGATCAAAGCTACGAAGCGGCGACACGTACCAGCCCCGAAGGGGCGGCAGTTAATAGCCCCGCCCGTCAGGGCAGGGTCAAAGGTCAACCCAACCACGTACGAAGCCCCGGCAGGGGCGACACAATCGCGTGTTGCGTTGTGTCGCCCCTGCCGGGGCTTCAAATCCTTTATCGTGACCATCGATCCCCGCGCTCACGCACGGGGCTATTAACTGCCGCCGCTTCGCGGCTCTTATTGGTCGTCACCTCGCGGCTCTTATTGGTCGCTGCCTCCCCGCTCTTAACAACCGCCACCTCGCGTTCTTAACAACCGCCGCTTCGCCGCACTTAACAACTGCTGCTCTCATCCCCCACTGCTTACTGCTTACTGCTTACTGCTTACTGCTCACTGTTCCTCTCGCCGAGCGCGTCAAGTAGTTTATCGTGGATGCCGCCGAAGCCGCCGTTGGACATGATGGCGACGGTGTCGCCTGCGCGGAGTTCGGGTGCGAGGCGGCGCACGATCTCGTCTGCGCCTTCGACGGCGTCGGCGGGTGTCCCGGCGGCGGCGACCTCGGCGGCTAGTTCGTTGGTGTCGAGCAGCGCGCCGAACTGCGTCAGCGTGTCGGGGTTGAAGACGGAAGCGACGACGACGCGGTCGGCCTGCTTGAGCGCGGCGACGTAATCTTGCTGGAAGACGGCGAGGCGCGAAGAGGTCGAGCGCGGCTCGAAGATGGCGACGAGCCGCCCCGCACGGTACTTCTGGCGCAAGGCCAGCAGGGTTTCGCGCACGGCGGTCGGGTGGTGCGCGAAGTCGTCGATGACGGTGACGCCCGCCACCGTGCCGCGCACCTGCATGCGTCGCCGCACGCTCTTGAACGTGGCGAGGGCTTCGCGGATCGCCGCGCGCTCGACGCCCCACGCGTCCGCCGCGATGATCACGGCGAGACAGTTGCGCACGTTGAAGTCGCCGATGAGCGTCGTCTGGAATTCGCCCCACTCGCGCCCCTCTCGAAAGACGCGGAAGCGCGTCAGTTCGCCCGAAGGGTCAATGTCGCGCGCCTGCCAGCGGGCGTCGTCCGACGTGCCGAAAGTTTCGAGTTGCGTGTAGAGGTTCGTGCCGAACCCGGCGACCACTTCGCGCACGTGCTCGCTGTCCCAACCGGCGATGAGCCGACCGTTGGCGGGCACGAGATTCATCAGGCGACGGAAGGCGAGCTTGACGTGTGCGAGGTCTTGATAGATGTCGGCGTGGTCGAACTCGATGTTGCCCACGACGGCGAGTTCCGGCAGGTAGTGCATGAACTTCGGCCCCTTGTCGAAATAGGCCGTGTCGTATTCGTCGCCCTCGATGACGAAGTAGTCGCTCCCGGCGACGCGAAAACTCGCGCCGAAATTCTGGACCACGCCGCCGACCAGAAACGAAGGGTTCAGCCCGCCCACTTCCAACACCCACGTTGCGATGCTCGTCGTCGTCGTCTTGCCGTGCGTGCCCGCCACGACGAGCGAACGCCGCCCGCGTATGAACTCTTCCTTGACCACCTCGGCCTGCGAGCGGTAGAGCAGTCGGCGGCGCAGAGTCTCCTCGACTTCCGCGTTGCCGCGCGAGAGCGCGTTGCCGACGACGACGCAGTCCGGCGCGGGTTCGAGATGCGCGGGCGCGTAGCCCTGCATCACCGGAATCCCCAACTCCGCCAGCATCGTCGACATCGGCGGGTAGACGTTTTGATCCGACCCCGTCACCCTGTGCCCGCGCGCCTGTAGCATCCCGGCGAGCGACGCCATCGCCGTCCCGCAAATCCCGATCAAGTGATAGTGCATATTAAGCCAGTGATAAGTGACGCGTGACGTGTGACAGGTTGAAACAGGAATTTACTGTCGTCGTTCATCACGCATCCGCATTGGTATCGTTGCCCGCGACGGGCAGGGTGAAATAAAAAGTTGAGCCGCACCCGACTTCGGATTCGACGCTGATCGTGCCGCCGTGGAGTTCGACGAGTTGACGCGTGATGTAGAGGCCGAGTCCCGTGCCTTTCTCGCCGCGCGTGGCGCGGTGGCGCGCCTGTTCGTACTTGTCGAAGAGGAGCGGCAAATCGTCAGCCGCGATGCCGACGCCCGTGTCCGTCACCGCGATGCGCACCTCGCGTTCGCCCGATGGCTCGACGCGCACCGAGACGCGCCCGCCTTTGCGTGTGAACTTCAAAGCGTTCGAGAGCAGGTTGACGATGATGCGGCGAAGTTTGGCGCGGTCGGCGCGCACGGCGTTTGGCACACCGTCGGGCGTGTCCTCCTGCGCGAGCGTCAGCCCCTTTTCCTGCGCGAGTTGGACGAAGGGTTCGCAGACTTCGTGGACGAGGGCGCGGAGGTCTACGTCGGCGAGTTCGAGTTGGAGCGAGCCGGATTCGAGCTTGGCGGCGTCGAGCAGATCGTTGACGAGTTCGATCAGGTTTTGCGTGTTGCGCTCCATCATCTTCACCATGTTCTCCTGTTCGGGCGAGAGTTCGCCGAGACGACCGGAGGTGAAGAAACTGATGACGCCGCTGATCACCGTCAGGGGCGAGCGCAGATCGTGCGTGGTCAGGGCGAGAAACTCTTCGCGCATCTCGGCCAGTTCGCGCAGGCGCGCGTTGGCCTCGTTGAGTTCCGCGTTCGAGGCGGTGAGTTGCCCGTTGAGACGTTCGAGTTCCTCGCGCTTCTCTTCGAGTTCGCCGAGGATACGCACGAAGTCGCGGTTCTGCCGCGCAAGTTCTTCGACGGCGGATTCCGTGTCTTCCGCGTTGAAGTTTTCGCGCAAAGCGGCGACGCGTTCTTTGAGTCCGGCGGCCTCGGTGGGCGGCAGCCACTTGATGATCGTGACGCGCGTGCCCGCGCCCTCGTTCGACTCGATCTCGAACTCGTCCATCAGGCGGCGCGTTCCCATCAGCCCGACGCCGAGGCCGGAAGGCGACTTGTACTGGCCGCGCATGATGGCGCGCAAATTCGCCTCGTCAATGCCGGGGCCTTCGTCGCGTGCGGTGAGTTGCAAGCCCGCGCCGTTGCTCCCGCCGGTGCGGAAGGCGACGGCGAGCGTGATCGCGCCGCTCCCGGCGTACTCGTAGATGTTGCGCGTGAGTTCAGAGACGGCGGTCGTGATCTTGATCTGCGTGGTCGTGTCGAACCGCATCTCGCGCGCGAGGCGGCGGACGCGTTCGCGCACCTTTACGATGTCGGCCTCGCGCCGCACATAGATGTCTCCGAGCCGGGTGGTGGCAATGCCTTCCATATAGGTTTCAGGTTTCAGGTTTCAGGTTTCAAGTTCAAGACAAAAAGTTTTAAGTTAAAGACCGAACGACCGCAGTCCTGAAACTTGCAACCTGTAACCTGAAACTCATCTGGCGACGAGGATGGTCGCGTCGTCGGTGTCGCGGCCATAGTCGCGCATCAGCACGCCCGCGAGCAGTTGCGGGCTGTGCTGCAAGAGGCCGGGGTAATCGCCCATGTCCCAAGACGCGCTGACGCCGTCCGACGCCAGCACGACGCATGCGCCCTCAGCCCACGAGTAAGACCAGACGCGCAACTTGTCCATCCGCGCGCCGAGCGTGCCGTTGTTCGAGATGGGGCGCACGGGTTCGGGCGCATTGAAGACGCGCACTTCGATGTTGCCCACGCCCGCATATTGAAACGTCCCGCGCGCAGAGTCTATGACGCACGCGCCCATCACCGCGCCGCGCGTTGGCCTGAGCGCGGCGTGCGCCGTGCGGAAGATATCTTCCAGTCCCTCGCCCTGCCACTCCGCGAGCACCGCGAGCGCGACCAGCGAAGCCTCGTACGCGCCCTGCCCGTGACCCAACCCGTCAACGACGGCGAGCAACGTCTGCCCCGCGCGGCGGCGTATGAAGTAGGCGTCGCCGTTTCGATCTTCGTTCGGGTGCGGGCGCGTCCACACGCCGATGCGCCGCGCGGTCGCCGCGTGCGTCTTGTCCGAGAGACGCGTGGCGGCCACCCACTTGCGCAGGAGGAGCGCAGTGCCGTGCGTCGTCCGGCGCGCGAGCGACGCGAGCCGACCCGTGTTCTGCACCGTCGAGTAGACTTCAAACTCGTCCATCAGCCGACGCACCGCGCCGAGTCCCGCGCCGAGGCTGCCGCCGGTCGAGACGCCGTCGCGCACGACGCGGTCGAGGTCATAGATGCCGGGGCCGCGATCCGTGTAGAAGATTTCCAGCCCCGGTTCCGCGCCGAGCGTGTCGGTGAAATGAATCTGCCCGCCGCCCGTCGCGTAGCGAGCGGCGTTCGTTCCCACCTCCTGCACCACGATGTCGATCTCGGCCAACTCCCGCTCGGCGAACCCGATGGCCGAGGCGTAAGCGTGTATGGCGCGGCGCACCGCGCCGACCTGCGCTTCGTCCCTGATCTCGATTGACTTAATGACTCTCATAAGCGAAACGATGAACGATGAACGATGAACGCGGAAGTAATGACTTTAACTCAATCGTTCCGCGTTCATCGTTCATCGTTTCGCTAAATCCAGCGCACGACCGTGACGCGCGTACCGCGTTCGGGCGAAGATTCGATCTCGAATTCGTGTGCGAGACGGCGCGAGCCGGGCAGCCCTTGCCCGAGTCCGCGCCCGGTAGAGAAGCCGTCGCGCATGGCGGCCTCGATGTTCGGAATGCCTCCGCCGGAGTCTTCAAAGATGAGCCGCAAGCCTGCGCGCCCGTCGGCGTGGCGCGCAGGCTGCGCGATCACTTGGCCGCGCCCCGCGTATTTAATGATGTTGCGCGCGAGTTCGGAGGCGACGGTGGCGAGACGCGTCTGGTCGATCAGGCGGAAGCCGAGTGCGACGGCCATCGCCCGCACCTCGCCGCGTGCGACTACGATGTCGTGCTCCGACTCAAGCGTGATGGCGCGGCTCTCCAAACGAATGCCATTCCCCCTCGAATTCCGCGTCCTCTTCGTCTTCGTCTTCGTCCGTGCCAAACTCGTTGCGCAGCAGTTTGATGCCCTCGTCAACGTTGAGGACGGTGTCCACGCCGCGCAGTTCCAGACCGAGTTCGACGAGCGTGATGGCGACCGCCGGTTGGATGCCGACGACCACCGTGCGCGCGTCCATGATGCGCGCCATCGCCGCGATGTCCGAGAGCATGCGCCCGATGA
>Ga0307513_10009149_pt1 | contig 12548 bp, 11 predicted proteins | sample 15_EM_MG_FD_202174 | JGI IMG/M metagenome (GOLD analysis project Ga0307513, IMG submission 202174) | Populus trichocarpa ectomycorrhiza microbial communities from riparian zone in the Pacific Northwest, United States - 15_EM | ecosystem: Host-associated > Plants > Roots > Unclassified | place... | reverse complement strand
GCGACCGTGACCAGGCGGCCCACGCTGGCATCGGTGCAACCGGTGAGGCCGCCCGCCGCGGCGCCCGCACCGCCGCCGCCCTGGCGGTGCTCGGGTCACGGTGCCGGGTCCTCGACGGCGCCGAGGCCACCGCGCTCCTGACTGCCGCCGTCGACCCCTGGGGACCGGCCGGACCGGACTGGCCACGCACTCCACCCGGGTCGCCGGTCACCGCCCACCCCGCCCTTGTGGGCGAGGCCGCCCCTGCCCCCAACCAGGACGAGGCGTTCGGGCGAGAGGGGTGGACCGGCGCGAGCACGGGGTGGGGCGAGCAGGACACCGGCTGGGCCGAGGATGACGACCCGGTCCCGACCAGGCGGTCACGGTGACCGGGTGGCGCGGCAGACGCGCCCTCGAGAGCCAGGCGGCCATCCCGGCGATGCCCGAGACACCGGGCGCGGATGTCGCGGCGGTCCTGGGACCGGCACGGATTCACAGCCGCGCCGCCCACCTGCGCCTCGGCGACGGATGGGCGGCCACCCTGATCATCACCGGATACCCCAGCGAGGTCGGGATGGCCTGGCTGGAGCCGCTGCTGGCCTGGCCCGGCCGCCTCGATGTGGCCATCCACATCGACCCGCTGCCCACCCCAGCCGCGGTCTCGCGGCTGCGCAAGCAGCGGGCGCGACTGGAGTCGGCGCGCCGGATCGACGCCGATCGCGGGCGCCTGGACGATCCGCTGATCGAGGCCACCGCCGCCGACGCCGCCGACCTGGCCGATCTCATCGCCCGCGGCGAATCGCGCCTGTTCGAGGTCGGCATCTATCTCACCGTCCACGCTCACACCCGCCACGAACTCACCGAGGCGGCCGCGGACGTGCGCGCCGCGGCCGCCTCGGTGCTGCTGGACACCCAGCCCGCGACCTGGCGTCAAGTCGCCGGCTGGTGCTCCACCCTCCCCCTGGGACATGACGGGCTGGGCCTGCGCCGTGTCATGGACACCGATGCCCTGGCGGCGTCCTTCCCGCTCGGCTCCCCGGACCTGCCCGGCCCGCTACCCGGCGAGGGCGATCCGGTCGACGGGGTCCTGTATGGGCTCAGCCCCTCCGGCGGGACGGTCTGGTGGGACCGGTGGGCCTGCGACAACCACAATTCCGTCGTCCTGGCCCACTCCGGCGCCGGCAAGTCCTACCTGATGAAATTGGAGGTCCTGCGCAACCTCTACACCGGAGTCCAGGTCGCCGTCATCGACCCCGAAGACGAATACGTCCCTCTTGCTGACGCCGTCGGGGGCCGCATCGTGCAACTGGGCGCGCCCGGGGTGCGGCTCAATCCCCTCGACATCCCGGCCGGCGACGTGCGCCCCGACGCCCTCACTCGCCGGGCTCTGTTCCTGCACACCCTGATCACCGTCCTGCTCGGTGAGCAGCCACCTCCCGCCGAGCGCGCCGCCCTCGATGCGGCCATCACCACTTGCTACGCCACCGCCGGGATCACCCACGATCCCTCCACCTGGACACGGCCGGCCCCACTCCTGTCCGATCTGGCCGCCACCCTCACCCACCCCGATGACGGCCATCGCGGCCTCAACGGCGGCCACGGCCAGCGTGACGGCCACGATGGCCAGCGCCCCGTCGGCCAGGCAGACACTGGCAACGGCGGCCATCACGACAGCGGACGTGGCCAGACCGGCGAGGAGGGCCATCACGGTGGCCGTGGCCGGACCTCGGAGCGCAGCGACGCCACCGCCGCGGCGGCCACGCTGGCGGCCAGACTGGCGCCGTGGATCACTGGATCGTTCCGGGACCTGTTCGACGGACCCACCACCGTCAGCACGAGCGGGCACCTGGTGGTGTGGTCGACCCGGCATCTGCCGGACGAACTCCGCGCAGCCGGGATGCTCCTGGCCCTGGACGCGATCTGGCGCGACATCGACACCCCCACGACGAGAACTCCGGCGACCGGAAACCGCAGGACAAGCGGCCTGTTGACCAAGATGGGCGACCGGTTGGCCCACCGGTTGGGCAGTTGGGTACCCAACCCGTTGCCCGCCACCGCTAACCACGGCGCGCCCTCTGCCGGCAACATCGCGACCTCGACGGTGCCGCGTCGGCTCGTGGTGGTGGACGAGGCCTGGGCGCTGATGCGCGAACGCGAGGGCGCCCGGTTCCTGGCCCGGATGGCCAAATCCGCGCGCAAGCGCCGGGCCGGGCTGGCCGTGGTCACCCAAGACGCCGCCGACCTGCTGGCCAGCGACCTCGGCCAGGTGGTCGTGGCCAACGCGGCCACCCAGATCCTGATGCGCCAGGCCCCGCAGGCCATTGACGAAGTGGCCACCACCTTCGCCCTGACCGCCGGCGAGGCCCGGCTCCTGCTGTCGGCCGCCCAAGGTCAAGCCCTGCTGCTGGCCGGCAGCCACCGGATCGCCTTCCAGCCGATCGCCTCGGACAGCGAGCACGCCCTGGTCACGGACGGTCTGGAAGCGGATCGATGGTCGGGCTACCCCCGGGCGTACTCCGCGACGGACGAATGGTCCGGCCCGCCGAACCACGCCCCCACAGCCTCGCCCGCTGCGCATCGGTCGGGCCCTGAGGCCACCGTGGCCGAGGACGACGACTTCTGGGGTGAGCCCGATGCGTGAGCCCGTGCTTCTGTCCACCCCCGGCGGCGCTAAGAGCGCACCGGTCCCGACCCCCTTGCTGCCGGGTGATCGGCTGCTTCAGCTCGGGCACTGGCTGACGGAATGGATCCATGCCCGGCCCTGGCTGCTCGCCGTTGCCGCAGGCGCCCTCATCACCGCGATCGGTGGATGGCACGGGGTTCGCGGCGCTCTGCTCACCTGGCGGCACCGGCAGCTCACCCGGCACGCGCAGCAGATCGTGATCCTGCCCCCGCCGGTGGTGGAGGCCGGCGGGGCGCAACTGTGGTGGGCGAACCTGGCCGGTCTGCTGCGCCCGGCGCCCTGGCGACACGTGCTCTACGGCGCGGCTCACGTCGGGCTGGAGTACCGGTGGTCGGGCCGGCAGTTGCAGATCGTCGTCTGGGTGCCCGGCACGGTTCCGGTCGGACCAGTGGCCGCCGCTGTCCGGGCCGCATGGCCGGGCGCCTCCACCCGGATCGAGGCCGCCACCGCCCCCCTGCCCACCGCCCCCATCGGTACCCGCATGTCTGGTCCGGGCGGGCGGGATCACCTGCCCGGGCCGGTTATTCGGCAGGCCGGCGCCGCTCTGATACCGGCGATGGCGCCCTGGTACCCGCTGGCCACGACCGCGCAGGGCGACGCCGATCCGCTGCGCGCCCTGATGGCCGCCGGCAGTGACCTGCACGCCTCGGAGGCGGCGTGCGTGCAGATCCTGGCCCGCGTCGCCGGGCCCCGCCGGGTCGCCCGCGCCCAGGCCGGGGCCTCGGCCCTGAAGACCGGGCGGGCGGTGAGCGGGCCGCTCAGTCTCGAGGGCGCCCTGCGCGGTGCGCTGAGCCTGATGAGCGATCTGCTCACCCCCGCATCGACCAGGAGGCGCCCGGCTGCCTCGGGCAGATCCGGCGTGCGGGCGGAGGGGGACCCGATGCGCGAGCGTGATGCCCGCCCGGGCCTGGACAAGCTCTCCGGCCCGCAGTGGGAGGTCGCCGTCCGGGTGGGCACCGTCAACACCGCCCCCACCGACCGCATCAAGGCCGGGCCCGGGCCGGTGCCTACGCGCACGGTGGGGCGCCTGGCTCACCCGCGGCGCCCGGCTGATGCACTGACCGCCCGCCTGAGGACACAGGCACAGGCGCTGGTCGCGGCGCTGGCAGTGCACGATGCCCGAAACCGGTTGCGGCGCGTGCATCTGGCGCGGCCCTCGGCGGTCCTGGACTCCCGGGTCCTGCGGACCGGGTTCCTGCTGTCGGGCGACGAACTGGCGGTTGTCGCGGGACTGCCGCTGGACGTGGCGGTCGCGGGTCTGGACCGCGCGCGGGCTCGCGCCGTCGCCGCCCCGATCGCCGTCCCGGCCGGCGGGCGGAACATGAAACAGCTCGGCCGCGCCCAGGTCGGCGGGCATGCCGTTGCGCTGCCGGTGGCCGATGCCCGTCAGCACGTGCACGTCCTCGGATCGACCGGGGCCGGGAAGTCGACGCTGCTGACCCACCTGATCCTCGACGACATCCGGGCGCGGCGGGCGACGATCCTGATCGACCCGAAAGGTGATCTGGCCCGCGACGTCCTGGCCCGCCTGCCCGCCGGGGCCCCGGAGCGGCTGATCCTCATCGACCCCGACCAGCCCGCCGGCAGCGCGAACTTCAACCCGCTGGAACTGCGCCGCGGCGCCGATCCGGACCTGATCGCCGACAACATCGTGTCGATCTTCTCCGCGATCTTCCAGCGGGCCTGGGGGCCGAGGATCGACGACGTGGTGCGGGTCTCGTGCCTGACCCTGATGCGCCATGACAACCCGACCCTGGCCAACATCGCGCCGCTGCTGAACGACAAGCCGTTCCGGGCCCCGTTCACCGTCGGCTTCGACGATCCCGCCGGCCTGCAGGGGTTCTGGAAGTGGTATGAGTCGACACCGCCGCAGCTGCGCGCCCAGGTGATCGGGCCGGTCCTGGCCCGGCTGCGCTCGTTCCTGCTGCGTGACTTCGTCCGGGCCACCGTCGGCCCCTACCGCTCCTCCTTCGACATGAACCGGGTCCTCAACAGCGGCGGCATCCTCATCGCCCGCCTGCCCAAAGGGCAGCTGGGAGAGGACACCTCCCGCCTGCTCGGTTCCCTGATCTTCGCCTCGGTGTGGCAGGCCGCCACCGCCCGCGCCCAGCTGCCCGAAGCCCGCCGTCGCGACGCGAGCGTCTACATCGACGAGGCGCACAACATCCTCAACCTGTCCGGGACCGTCTCGGACATGCTCGCCGAGGCCCGCGGCTACCACCTGTCCATGGTCCTGGCCCACCAGCACCTGGCCCAACTGCCGCGCGAGACCCAACTGGCGCTCAGCGCGAACGCCCGCAACAAGATCTTCTTCAACTGCTCCCCCGAGGACGCCGTCCAGCTGGCCCGCCACACCCTGCCCGAGCTCGACGAGCACGACGTGTCCCACCTGGACGCCTACATCGCCGCCGCCCGCCTGGTCATCGGCAACCGCGAGAGCGCCGCGTTCACCCTCGCCACCAATCCGCCCCCCGCCGAGACCGGCAGCCTCCAGCGACTGCGCGCGCAGATCGCCCGCTCCTCGGCCATCGACGCCCACCCCGACGACAGCGGTGATGACACCCCCGAAGCCGCAGCGGGCAGCGAAACCGGGCGCCGCCAGCCCCGCCGGGAGCCTGCACCCAGGGCCCCCGAGACCCCCCAGAATTCCCGCGCCTCCACCGACCACCCCATCACCTCAAAACCGCAGGCAGGAGCCACGTCGTGAACCCAACCAGCAGCCAGTACCCGCCCCGACAAACCCCCCAGGGGGCACCTTTCCTACCGGGGGAAACATCAGCAGATTCGTCCCCGACTCCAACAGGAGCAGCGACACCCGCTACGTCCTCCCGTCCCGCCGTCGCGCCAGTGGCCAGCCGCGCTCACCGGCCCACCCGGGCAACCACCGCCGCCACCGCTGGCCAGAAAGTGCCCCGCAGGTCGCAGCCACGACGCACGCTGCAGCTCAGCGATTCCCTGCTGGACTACACCCTCCACCTGCAACCGCGCGACCGGGTCCTGACCATGCTCCTGGACGAGCACCGCACCCTGACCACCACGCAGATCGCCGCCGTCCTGTACGACGCGTACGCCACGGCCGAGCGGCGTCTGTACCGGCTGCGGCAGGCCGGCTGGCTGGACCGCTTCACCGCCGTGCGGGCGACCGGCCACCGTGACATCCACTGGGTTCTCGGCCCGCTCGGCGCCCACTGGGCCGCCGGGGAAGAGCACCGCCCACTGCCGAGCGCGCGCGCCGGACGTGACGAACGCCGGACGATCGCCGCCAGCTCGCACCTGGACCACCATGACGGCGCCCGTCAGGTCTTCATCGACCTGCTCGTGCACGCCCGTCACCACCCCGGCGCGCGCCTGGCGCGCTGGTGGTCACCCGCGCGCGCGGCTGCGGCCGCCGGCCAGCGCATCCACCCGGACGGGCACGGCGTCTGGGAACAGCACGACCCGGCCACCGGCCGCCTCATCCAGGTCGGGTTCTACCTTGAATATGACACCGGCAGCGAGACTCTCAGCGTCCTGAGGAACAAACTGGAGCCCTACCGGCGGCTGCGCCAGGAGGGACCGGACTACCCGCTGCTGCTGTTCCTGCCCAACCCTACCCGTGAGGCCAACCTGCACCGCAAGCTCAACGGCGAAGCCCCTCATCTTGGGATCACGCTGGCCACCACCACCGCGGCCACCACCACCTCCCATCCGGACCACCTCGCCGGGCCGGTCTGGAAGATCGCCGGCAACGGGCGCCACCGCCACCGCCTGGCCGACCTGCCCTCCCAGCACGGGAAGGCCAGCACCCCGTACCATCCGGGCCCGCCGACGCCCGAGCAGGACCCGCTGCACCGGTTGGGCCCCCTTACCGGATGAAGCGAGCGCAGGACTTCTCGACGGTCTGGGCCATGGACACTTATCCCGGCCACTGCACCTCCGGTGGGTGACATCCGCCATCTCGCCCCGAATCAGAGTCGTGCCGAACGACACGCGTAGCGCCCCAGGGCCGTCGGTGATCCGGACCTCCCCGGTGGGCGCAGCCCGGCCGGAGGGTGACACGGGAAGCGGCCCGGTGCTGGAAGGCATCGCGCCGAGAGGCGGACCTGGCCTGGGCGAGCGTCGGTCCGGTAAAAGGGGACGGTGGCGTTCTGGGGCGGGCCCGACCTGGATCCCGACCTGAATCCCGAACTGCGGCAGCAGTGGCCGACCCAGCGCGGCCCGCTGGTGCAGGTCGAGATCGCAGGGACCCAGCACTACCAGGCGATCCTCGCCCGGCTACGCCGCCAGGTCCCGCCCGGGGCGGGGGCTGCCGATCGCCGCCTACCCCGAACCCGACAACCCGCACGACGCGAACGCGGTCGCGCTGCTGGCCGCAGGTCACCTCGTCGGCTACCTCACCCGCGACTACGCCGCGCTGTGGCAGCCGGTCATCCTCGACGAGCACCAGCGGGGCCGGATCGTCACCGGGACCGGGCGACTGATCGACGCGAACGAGGCCAGCATCGGCCTGCGGGCGTGGCTGACCCAGCCGGTCCCGCCTGCGGAGGTGCCCTTGCCGCCACAGCAGCACGTCCCCGCCGGGACCGGTTACCGCAGCGACGTCTGGCCGGCGCGGAACCTGACCCGCTCCGTGCGCCGGCAGCAGCGCCAAGCTCGTCGCCGCCTCCCGAGCGGGGACCGGGCCGCCGAACTGGGCCTGGGCTGCGTCGACGGCGCCGAGCCCTGCAGACTCTGCGCGCGCTCGACGGCGGCCCGGTCCGCAGCTACCTGTTCGCCCGGCCTGCTCGCCGGCCGCTACGGAGCCGGAGAATCCTGGCCTGCGCCCCACTCGAGCGGTCCGCCCGCACCGGGCTCGTCCGTCCTTCCTGAACCACGTCGGGGCCGTCGTCACGGGCCACCCCGCATCGGCGACCACCCTCATGGTCAGGTAGTCGCAGTCGCGTTCGCGCCGATAGCGCCCCAGCGAGAACGCGACCGGCACAGGCGATCACGTCGCCGCGCGAGGGCACGTGCATCGCTGCCGTGAGGGCTCGTGCACCCTGACCCAGGCCGTCTGATCCGCGCCCGTGAGCTGCTGCCGGCGACCGCCCTCGACTCCCGGGCAGGGACAGGCCGGTCTGGTTGGGCAACCGCGAGTGCGCGTTGGGGCAGCTGGCACGCCGTTGGCTGGCCGGCGGCACCGCCGCGGGTCCACGCTGGAAGCTCCTACATCACCATCGCCCGCAGCACCCCGCCACGGTGCACCGTCGAGGACCCGTCCGCACCACGCCCACCCGCCGCACCGGCCGGTCGGCGCGGACCACCACCACGGCCCACCCGGCACTGAAGACCACGGCACAACCACTGACGGTGACCCATTTTCCCTCAGCGGCCCGTAGCCGCATCTTCCATCGCCGCGCGTTGCCCCGAGGCCCGGGTCTCGAGGCCCCATCGTTCCTGGCGCGCAGGATTCCTGGTCCGCACATCCGTTGTGCCATGGCCGATGTTGTGCCGCCGACTGAGCCGTCCTCGGGCCGAACACTCCCTCGCCCCTGCGATCCCGGATCACCGGAATCGCCCTGCTCACCCGGAGGAACCATGGACCCCCATCTGTTGCCCGCATCCTCAGACCTAACGAACCCGCCTGGAGTCCCAGCGTTGTTCACCAGCCCTGAGGAGGCTGCGGCTCTCGCGCTCCAGCGCCTCTCCCGTGGTCCGCGTCGCCATCCTCCTGGGGGGCGGATTCGGGCAGGAGGGATCACCGCTGTGTTCTGTCACCCGGTGCGGCACTGACATGGCTGGAGTCGATCTGCACCGAGCCGACCGAAGACGAGAGCTCGGACCTGAGCCTGCCGCCGGACTTCCGGCTGGGACCGCGCTGGACGAGCGCCGACTACGCCACGGCCGCCGATCTGGTTCCCCCGGCGATCGGACGCGTCCTCGCCCTGCCGAGAGACGTGCTCGACGTCTTCCTGGTCCGCCCTGAGCACGCTGGGGCCATCGAGGGTGAGTCGTTCTCGGTCAAGATCCTCTGGCGCGGCTGCACAGGCCACTTCCAGGTCACGTCGCCGGAGGTCAGCATCAGCGAGCTCGACCCGCCCATGACCCTGCGGGGCCCGGCAGCCGCAGTCGTGCTCCTGCTGGAGGTGGAGGCGCAGGTCAACCTTCTGCTGGCGGATCTGGCCATCGAGATCGGTTCCCCCAACGACTGGCTCATCGACGCGATGCTCGCCCCGCTCCAGAGGAACTGGTGGCCGTGGCGCAGCCTCGCCGGCTGGTGGACCCGGCATCGACGCACGCACCCCTGAACCCCCACCGCGGCATCGCCACCCACCCAGGGCGAGATCAGCGCATCGGTCCATCACCGGATGAGCGCCACCGGCCCGCCCGGCCCGGCACCGCCTGGCAGAGCACCTCGAGTGAAGTCCTCTGCGGATTCGCTCTTCTTCTGTCCGCCGACGGCCAGCAACGCCTCGACGCACGCCCCGGCGCACCCGGTTTCCTGCCGTGCGCCCCGTCCCAGCCAACACCTTCAGGAAGGACTCAGCCATGGACATCTGGTGTCCCCGGTGCGGGGAACCGTGGGATCTGGACACCCTGCACGACGAACTGGAAGCCCGGTTCGCCGCAGAAGACGGGTCACCGCCTGCCTGGACCGGGCCTGAGGGCCGCCACGATCAGGCGGCCTACGAGGCCCTGTTCGCTCAGGTGCGCGAGGACTTCGCCGCCCGCGGGTGCGCCGCGATCGCGTCATACGACGGGCGATGCACCCTCGATGCGGTGGGGAGCCCGGCGGCCAACCGCGCGGCGCTGCTGATGAGCCTGCTCGGTGACGACGTCGACGCGATCGCCGCGATGACCGAGGACCTGGACGTCCTCGGCCACGCCCGCGGCCCAGACCTCGTGGACCCGTCGTGACCATCGGCGCAGCGGACCCGAGACGACGAAACATCCCTGGGCCCGGCGAAAAGCTCATCTGCAAACGGTCGATGACCGTATCCGCCGGCCCCAACCGGCGGCACTGCAGCGCCTGCCCCCGGCGGGATGTTCCGCCCGGCCCCGCCGGGGGTGGGCCACCATCACTGACCCGCGCTGACACCCACCCATGAGAGGGAGGACCGCAGTGGCTCACACCACCGTTCTGGCCCAGTTGTCAGGTCACCTCATGTCGATCGACATCAGCGACGTGCTTCGCGGTGACGTCGTCTTCCTCGGCGGTCACCTGATACGCCGGGCCTGGAGCACCTCCCAACCCCGCTGCGGGCCGGAGGACTGGGTCGAATTCCACGGGCTGAAGCTCGAGGAGCCGACCGACGGGTCCGCCGCCCGCGGGCCGCTTCGGCCGGCCGGCCGGTACCGCCGTCCTCATCCTGCGCCCTTGCCCCACCGAAGGCACAGCGCGATGACCTACGGAAAAGGAAGGCAGAGCCATGAGTTACCGGCAAGACATGGTGGCCTGGCAGGTCCGCCGCGCAGCCGTCGCGAGAGCGATCTTCTGCCCGGTGACGGGCCAGGTCCTGGACGTCAGGACCGCGGTGCTGCTCGGGTCCGGCGACGGCCAGCGCGTCCTGGCGGTCCTGTCACCCGAGGGCTGGGCGCAGCGCGCCGGCGCCGTGCGGGCCGCGATGCCCGACGCCGTCGTGACGAGCGCCAAGGAGGCCGGCCGGTACCCGCATGCACCAAAACCCGTGCCATCACGCTACTGAAGGGATCGGAATGAGCAGCTTCGAGGGTCTGCGCCGATACGCGGTGACCCTGCACACCCCCCGCGGGGAAGCGGTGATCGAGGTGCCCACGTATCTGGGACCCGAGGCCGCCGGACGTCGCGCCTGGCTGGCGGGAGTGCAGCAGCGCTGGGGTGACGTCGACGAGGTCGTCGTCACCACCGTCCGCCGGATCCGCCCGGACGAGACCTGCGGGCCAGGGATCAGCGGGAGCCGGACCGAGAAGGACAGCCGCACACCGGAGGGAGCACCGTGAGCGCCTGGATCGTCAGCAAGACCCACATCGACCTGCTGATCGCGGCCGGCCAGCAGATGGTCGCCCGGCAGATCTCGAACGGCCTCCTGCACTGGTACGCGGCGGCCACGGATTCCACCTGGACGAGGGCAACCGCGACCAGGTGAGCCGCAGATGCACGCCCTGTCGATCGACGCCACGAATGGTCCCTGCCGCCCGATCCGGGTGCTCGCGATGACCATGACCACCCCGGAGTTGCCCTCCACCTGTCACAGGTGATCTTGCTGGCCGGTTCGATGGCAGTACCTGCCCGGCAGGAGGCGACCGGTCCCGACGTCGCGGTCGACGAGGCGGGCATCACGCTCTCGTGGCACCCCATGGTGCGCCCCCGGCGCAGCGCGTCACCGGCTGCTGGATCCGGCATCGGCACAGTCACCGCTCGTCCTGCACCCAGCAGGGTCGCAACCGCGGTGCGCTGAGATCGACCAGATCAGCACCCCTTGCTAAATCCTGCGTCAGCCGAGAGGTTTCGTCGGCAGATCGTCGCGCGGGCACAACGGCTCGATGGGCGCCGCCGTCCTGCTCTGGGAACACCGCAGCGCTCACCAGCGCCGTGGCCGAAACCCCGCCTGCATCAATCCACCCCAGGCCCGGTCGCGGTTGCGCCCGGGCTTCCTGCTGTCCTGAAAGGAGTCCCGACGTGAGCACACCGTTCGACACCATCCCCTCTCCCGGCTCGACACCGGCTTTTCATGTGGGCCAAGCGGTCCATGTCAACGCCGGCGCCGCCTGGCTCTCGGCGACGGTCACCTCGATCAGCCACGCCCGCATCCATGTGAGCTACCCGGGTGCCTCGTCCGCCCGCTTCGCCGGTCCGGTCGCGCCCTCGCTCGTGCGGCCCGCCGACGGCGCTCGCCTGCAAGCCGTGCACGAGGTCCATCCCGGTGACGAGGTCGTTGCCTTCGCCGGAGGCCTGAACGCCATCAGGACGCTGCGCCGCTGCGGTGACGGCTGGTGGGCCATCGACTATCAGGGCGGTGACCGGGCCATGGTCCCGCCCACCGCGGTTCTGCGTCTGCGTGACAGCCACGGCTCCTCGGAACCGGCGCCGCGGTGCCCGCGTGGACGACGGGCTTCGGCGCAAGGGCGGGAGCCGGCATGACATCGGACCCCCGGAACCCTTTTCACCGCGAGGGCCTGCCCTTCCCGGACGAGCCATCAGCCGAGAACACTCAGGTCACCGATCTCTTCGTGACCGCGATCACCGCCCACCACGAGGGCAACAAGGCCATGGCGGCAGCCGCGGTCGCCGCCCTCAGCGAGCGGTCGCAGCCTGCGAGCTGGCGTCGCGCGATCGAGGCGTGCCTGAGCGAGGCCCTGCGAGCGGCGATCGGCCGGGCCTGGCAGCGGGGGTGGCAGCCGGCCGATCTCCTGCGGCAGGCGCGCCGGAGCCACGGTGACCGGCACGTTCATCTGCTCAGCGACGCGATCGTGGCTGAGCTGCAGGGCTATGGCGCTGCCACGATCGATCCGCGTTGGCTCACGCAACTGGGTGAGGCCGACGCGAAGGTGTGGTGGCCGGCCGATCGGACCTACCTCGCGGCGCGGGCCCGGCATCTGGCCGATGGCTGGTCCCGTGTGCTCGCCGAGGCCGTGGACGTGCTGTGCCTGCTGGGAACACTCCCTCGGCTGGAGCAGCTGGGTCCCCTCCCCGGCACGGCATCATTGCCCGTCTGCGGACAGACCGCCGGCGCCCGCGATGACGGTCGGGGATCGCCTGCCGACGCGCGCACTCTGGGCAGGATCCGGTCCCTGCTGGCGAAGGCCGAGTCGACCACTCACGAACCTGAGGCCGCGGCGCTGATCGCCGCCGCGCAGGAGCGGATGGCCCGCCACAACATCGATCTGGCAATGCTGGCGTCCACGCAGCCGAACACGGGGACCGGGCCGTCCGGTCGCCGGATCGGAA
>Ga0307513_10009148_pt1 | contig 12549 bp, 14 predicted proteins | sample 15_EM_MG_FD_202174 | JGI IMG/M metagenome (GOLD analysis project Ga0307513, IMG submission 202174) | Populus trichocarpa ectomycorrhiza microbial communities from riparian zone in the Pacific Northwest, United States - 15_EM | ecosystem: Host-associated > Plants > Roots > Unclassified | place... | reverse complement strand
ATATGACCTGATTACCGAACACTGTTCTAGTTTGGACTGCACCAACATCTCTTTTCTAAGTTTGGCCATCTCTTTGTCCTTTCAATTTCAGTACTTCAACTCATCAATCAATTCTTTCATTTATGTGATAAGCCTGCATTTAAGATGAACATTTACCATAAATTAAAGGTATCTTATATTATTAGATATGTTATTATAAAACATGCTTTAGTTAAGGAGTTATTGATACTTCAAGTGCAAAATGATGATATAAGACCTTGATAAAAATACACTTTTAAGTACTAATCACCCGCCGCCGCCTGGCCTAGCGGGCAAAGCAAGAAAAGACAGGGGGAGGGAGAGTAACATCTTATTCTTTTCATGAGAACTCCACTTCCAGATCAGAAAAGCATTCGGAACGGGCTCCGCGTTCATTTTGTTGCCAGAAACGACCCAGGAGCTTCAGCGAACCCCAAAACAAAGTCTTTCGACTTGATTCATAGATAGAATCAATGATAGATAGATAAAAGATAAATGAACGAGATATCTTTTTTTTTCTTTAAACAAAAAGAGGAATAGAATAGACATCCCTTTAGATGTCTATGTATCCTTTTTTTTATCATCAAAAGATTTTTTTTAGAGATACAAAAAAAATGGAGAGAGAAAGAGCAGTGTCCATAATTATCCCCTATATCGAACAAAAATCCCTATATATTGATAGGAAGATCTTCATCAAATACCCGATTTTGCCTCTTTTTTTTAGGAACTCCTCATATCCAAGGCAGCTTACCACAAGCACCCCACCCTATACGACTAGTTGGGGTTGGTTGTTCCCCTTTTGAATCAAACAAAATAAGTAGTAGGGGAGGGGAAGCTACTTTCATTCTAAAGGAAACCGAAGAAACAACCTTTAGTGGAGCCCTACTTCCCTCTTTGTGACCTCATCAATTCAAGCGCAAAACCAATTTCTTTCTTAGTCACCGGGCTCCGCGCACCAAAAGCCTACCAAAGGTAGGCTAAGCTCTTTGATATTCTTTCAGGTGACGAAAGGCTACTTCAATCTAGGAAACAGCCGGAAACTCGAAGGGGTCGCCTTTGGAAGCGTTCGCCGGTAACCAAAGCTTCACTCCTTCCTTTTGATTATGTCGTAACGCTAACTGAATCCAATCCACAAACCCGAAAACGAAACAAAGTTCGTTCCCTTCCGTCAAGTAGGTAAAGTAGGCAACCACTTTTGCTTTGCCTTAAACTCTATTGGAACAATGCAAAGAAAGAGGCGGAATGGAGAGAGGAAAGGGGTTAGAGCGGTCTTGCTTGGCGCGAAGGCTGCTGGTTCGGGAGCAGGGTACGATACTAAAGGTCCTCGGACTTCCAGGCGGTCTTTCTTTTGGGCAACTGTTTATCGTTGGATCTTGCCAATACAGTCCCTTATAGTTTTCGTTACCGAGATATCTTTTTTTTTCATTGTTCCTAGGGATTTTTTGGGTAATCCACTCCCATGCTGCAAACAGTCAAATCTGACCCTTGTCGCTCTTCTTTCTTTCCTCGCGGACAGGAAGCACCCAGCAGCGTGCGTTGCGTGATTCTACTGTGTTTTTTATACTTGACTGGGTGGACAATTGACTGGAAGAGAACTTCGATTCGCCCGGCCAGTAGGCGGGCGGTGTGCTTAACTTGTGTGACAATACTACAGAGCAAGTGGCCCTTCTAGGCGAGCAGCTTTGTGATACAGAAAAAGCGACACTTTCATGTCACATGCTATGGTCTCAATGCCCTTACGAGGTAGTGATGAGTTTCACGCGCCCTAAGCCCAGCCTGCGCGCGGTTAGGATGATTGGCCTAGATCTGAACGGTACCACCCACCCTACCCTACCACCTATAGGCGGTCGTCCGTCCTACAGCCGCCCGAAAAGGAACTGCAGTGATCTTGAATAGAAATCCTACATCGATAGAAAGAATCCCCATAAAAATACCACTAGATCGAGCACCTTCTTATCCGGTCAAAATCTTGGCTAATTGATCGAAGAGGGTAGCTTTAGTAGACCCATAGATCATGGAACAAATAGGGTGGGTAGACCCAACCACCACACTACACGTATAGACGCGAACCCCCCTAAAAACCGTACGTGCGACTCTCTCCGCATACGGCTGGCACAAAGACTCCTAAATCCATCCCAAGCCTTTTCTTCCACCTCTCTTCTCCAATCCTCGATCAAACTTGCCCAGGCGTTATGGGGGTCTTTCCTTCGCCTATCGTATGTATTGGCCTGGCTTCGTCCAGAACCAAGGAGGCATTCTGACGTGCGCATGCGTGTAGAAAGGCCACCATTACATAAGCTAAAACTAAAAGACTACGACTACAAGCCGGAAGCGACTCACTTCTATTCTCGTTGGGATTGGATATAGATGGGGAATCTATAGATCGTAGTAGTTCGCCAACCTCTCTAACTAACATACGATACAATTTCACTTCATGACCCAAAAAAAGAAAAAAAAGAAAGAGCTTCGCTCGGTGGGCCTTCCTACGCTGACGAATGCCTCCTTTTCTTCTCTGAAGTCTACAACAAAAAAGTGGGAAAGGCAGGATTCGAACCTACGTAGAAAACTTCAACAGATTTACAGTCTGTCGTTTTTAAGCACTCGGCCACTCTCCATTTCCCGGGCCGACGACCCCCCTCCCTGGGTTCTAAGAAAAAGGGCGGCGCCTTGAATCAAAAAGCTTATTGATTTGATTGAAGGGAACAAATACTATTTATTAGCTTAGCCGGGAGAATTTAGTCATTTAGTCAGTTCATAACAATCTATGTAAAGCAAGGGGCAAGGCTTTTACGACAGCTTCTCCCTCATGTCATGTAGTCGTCGGCCTTCCCGACGCCCCCCCTTCGTCGCTTCTGGCTAAGCATCTTTCAGCAGAGGAAAGGAGGCGACTAGTTGCTTTTGGCAAAGCTGCGAGCCTACCCTTCTCGAGCCTACTTAAATAGCTTACGCTTACTCAGCCTAGTCTACTAAAAGAGGGCTACAGCAAGCAACTTTGTTGCCTTTGTTTGTTGTGGGTCGCGCCTCGCCGTAGGCACTAAATGAATGAAATGAGTGGAGATCTTCCTTCCTCCTTTCAAATAACCAAGAACTTCATTGGTACTAGTGGCGAAGAAAAATCTTACCAAAAAAAACAACTCGGAACCTAAAGAGAAGAGAGTTCAGTCTACAAGAAGCTGGCAGAGCTTTAGCCATTGGACTACATCCATCTATCCTACCTAAATAGTAAGCCTTTTCTTGTTTGTTCTTTGAGCTAGTGGAGTCCTTCCAGCTAATGAAGATATTACTCCGGTCTTCCCATTCATTCACAGTGGATCCTTCCTTTTCCCTAAGAATTCAATGAACCAAGTTCACCTATGCGAGAGTGAGGAATAAAATTCTACAATCAATTTCCCACTTTTGATGTCCCACGATTCTGTTAGTTTAGAAACCAAAGAGAAAAACGGGGGTCAGAAAAACAATAACTCAAAATTACCCCAAGTAGGATTTGAACCTATGACTAGTCAGTTAATAGCCGACCGCTCTACCACTGAGCTACTGAGGAAGAACTTCCTTAAGGAAGCCAACTCTTGTTGCGGAAAAAGGCACCCCTATTATACCCTTAAACCAGAAGCTAGCGTGCAACGACTTTTCCGTCTTTGTTGCTTGCTGCTTGCAAGCTCAAAAATCTCTCTTTCGCCTCGCCTCCCTGTCTCCATTCTGATTGATTCGCTTCTTCCTTTCGCGCAAGCGCGGAACCATTTGTTGTGTTGCATTTCGTGATCCTCCTTTTCTTTTCCGCTTACCACTATTCCTCCTATCTTTCAATGCCTTCCACCTAGCCCAGTACCTATAAGAAGTGCCTATCCTCTTAAACCTGACACGGGATAGGATAATAGTACAACTTTCTTTCTGAGCCATCAATAACTGCCAGATTATTTTTTCGGGTCCGGCTACCCCTTCAAGAGGTCCAGCTTTCCCTTCACCGGTCAGTCAGTTATGGAGTTCGAGTTCCAACATAGGAAGGCACCCGTAGGTTTTTATTCCTCCACTTTATTCAATGTAATTCCTTCATGTAAATAGACTTCTCCTGTCAACAAACAAGAAAATGGATACCACGCAAGGGCTTTTCATGTTAGGGGTTATGCAAGGGGGGTGGGTACTCAGGTTTTGAAAGCCTCAATAAATAAAAGCGTGTATTAGCAGTTTAGGAAGAGAGAAAGTCTAATTCCACTAGAAAAACTGGAAAAAAAAACTCTTTTATATGAATTCAATCAACTCATAAAGTAGTGGCAAGAAGCAGCACACCAGGGGGTGCTGGACGAACTACTCTTAAATATTCCAATCGAGCTGCCGAATCAGTAGGGCTCCCGAAATTGTTAAACCAGAAAATAGACACACCCACAAATCATTCTTTTATTTAATAAATCTCATGTAGGAGAGCCTATACCGGAAACTCAAATGTGATAATTCAGGCAAAAGAAAGGTCGATTTTGTATACCTGCCCGTGAACCCTTCTCTCTCTTTCTTTGATCGAATCCCTTGGTTTCTTAAAAAGAGTTGTCCCTTGTCTGTATCAGTCGTCTCTATAGCAATCTTTCTTTAAGCAGAAAGCGTGTTAAAGCTAGATACCCAAGAAGCAAAAAAGAAATGGCTTTCAGCGTAGGATCTCTTGAAAGTGCTTTTCCTTTCCTTTTATCTAAGACAACTTCCCCTAACTCCCAACTCCTAGCTGCGTAGCCCTTTAGCTGCCACTATTGCTGACTGACTTTGGCTTCCTTCTTCGTGAACTGTGTATTCCTATTCTACATTCGGGTCAAGTTTTTTTCGACAATCTCAGTACTACCTATATGGCTTCTAATCCTATCCAGGATGCGTGCACGAAAGACATTGAGATTGATCTTAACTTTGTGCATGAACATGTTAACACTGGTGACTTGCACCTTTCTTATCTTCCTACAGAGAACGAAACTGTCAACATCTTCACCAAAAGTCTCTCTACTTCTCGTTTTAAAACTCTCAGAGACAACCTTTGCATCATTACTCATTCCAGAGCAAGCAATATATCCTCTCTTTCTGTCAGGAAGTCAGGCAAGGCACTGCCCTCTTGTTTGCTAAGCCCTTCGAGGCTATCTCTCTTCTAATGATAAGATAAGCGAAGCTAGTTCCAGTATAAATAGGAGTAGTTTCTCTGAATTCCCTTCCTTCTACATCGCGTTACAATCCTTATGCAAAGCAGTCTGCCCCATAGTAGTAATATATTTAGGATTTAGCTAGGGCTAACTGCTTTCCATGTCTTCGGGGCTTTCGTTTGAGTTGTAGTTGTATCACTATTTGTTGTCGATCCCGGCTAGCCATTGGTTCTTTCTGACTCTATCTTTTCACGGTAGTGCTTCTCCTCTTAGGAAAGTGAGCGAGCAAGTTCTAAAAAGTTTTAGCTAGCAAGCAGGGTAAAAGGACGGGGCGCAAGTCGGGTTGGTTGCATGCCTAAGGCAATGTTTTTGTAGATTGAGATGGATTGATCTTCACTATTGTGCCTCTTCCTTGTACCATTGATGCTGCGGCAGTGCCTAATATGAGTTTGCTCCTGTCCCAGACAGCTTCGAAGTTACCATCGATTGATTACAGAGGTTTCAACCACTGCTCCCCTTTAGATAGAGTGCTATTTCTATAATAAAGATTGAGTAGAAAAAACTTGAATTGGCTTCAATCGAGATTGCCTCCAGCTTCTTAGGCACATGAGGAAGCAGTCTAACATCTTTTCAATCGAAATCCCAATTAAAGACAAGTTCTACCAAGGCCAGGATCTGAAAGAGAAGAATACCTTTCAGAATTCCAAGTGACCCTTCAGAAGCTAAAGTTGAATTATCGAAGTCTCCTTCAGGTTCAGTCGAAGAGATCGAAGCGAAGTCATCAATTCAACCATTCGCATGGTCTCCCCTAAGACTGACCTCTTTTCCAAATGAACCGAACCTCGATCCACATTCATCAAAGAGAGATGACCATCTCTCTAGGTTGCACACGCCCCTCATTCGCCCTTTACTAGAAGGTAAGGCAAAAGGCAAAAGCAGCTTAAGCCCTTACGATCACCCGAGAGGCCCTCGAGCCTATAGTATTAATTCTAATATAAATATATCTTTTAAAGTATGACTAATCTGACGAAGAATCGTAGTTCCTACACCTTGCGTGGCGTCTCCCGGTCCAGCACGGCTTGCACGCATCTTCTTTTGATCCAATCAACTCATGTCGTCACCAATCCAGTGCCCAAGGAACTAGACCTTATGCAAAGCACCTTTTCACATAGAGCTGATTTTCCCTTATGGTCTGGAATTGGTCATAGTCTGCCAACAGGGCAATGCCTTGCCTGACTTCCCGACAAAAGTCGAGCTATGGTATGGGTCTGCATGCATGGGTGCTGTTCGAAGATTTGATCGTCAGCCCTATTAAGAAATCGACTGTTGCCCAGATCCAGGGAGGCTGAACCACAGAAACAGGTACCCCTAACTACCTAAAAATTCTGAATGGACTTTTTGCGCTTCCTAAGAAAGAAGGCTTTCACTAGACCAAAGACCTCGAGAACGCCTGCCGCGAGAATTTACAGGTTCGTTCATTTACCAGCACTAGTTCGTACCTTAGCAAGCAAGCTGTCGCGACCTCCGGTCTGCAAGCACCTTTGGTCTCAGTTCTAAAGCCAGAACAACTTCCTGCTGGCCGCACGCACCCCCGGTCTCCAGGCAAAAACAGGGAGACAGAAAGCCACACTTGCTCCTTTCTTTCCGACTTGGTGCTTTCAGTCCTATCTTGAAGCTTGCCTCCGACCCGAGGCGACCGAAGGAAGGAAGCGCCTTCAAACCTTACTTGTTCCAGGATGGACGTAGTTCAGTTGACGTATGAGTTGTGAAGGATGGTATTATGTCCGATTTAAAAAGAATGGGGTTTTTAGGATGGGAATGATAAAAAGGGGAGTCAGGTCAGCTAGATTCGGGATGGGATCGACTAATGAATATGGTGTAATAGGTGGGATAAAAGATGTTCTTATCATGCATCGCTAGCTGCCGCCTCATAGTAGTGATACGCGTTAGGCACAAGGAAAGACCCCACTCTAACTCCCCTTACTGCTCTAGCCAGACCGGGAGAAACTTTTAATTGGGGGTAGTGGCCCTATACGGGGGATAGATGGGTAACTAGGTAATATAGAAGGTCGACCCAACCGAATCTGTTCGATTCCATCAATCACTCCATTGGGACGGAAACATGTATCCCTCCCAACCAAAAATCTTTTTGTCTAAATTAGCTTTGGGCTATCGATTTAACCGGGAGCTGCTGTTGAGCACTCTTTCCATCACCGGATTCCCTATGCGCTGATTAATGCTTCCTCTCCGACTCGATGAGACCACACTAATGAGTGAGCTTCTTTCTGGCGCTCTTCCTAGGATTCCTAATGCCTCTTGCTTCAACACAAAATAAGGTCTTTTCTCAGCCACTTTGTCATAAAATGAAAGCACAGTGAGTGAGTCTTCTTTCTAAGTCGAGTACTAGGCAGTCAATGCAGAGTTCACTTCATTTGTCAGACTCCTGGTATCGAAGCAAAGTACTCATCCGAAAAGACGGTTTGATCATGCCCTTTGTCCGCATTTCGTGTTTTTTAAGATCTTCAGAGGTGAACCCACATAGTGGAGCCTTCGTGTACCAATTTCAGTGGTTGAGTCTCGCACTCCCGTCATCTTCCTCTTCTTTTTGGAATATCCCAAATAGTCATCAGAAACAAGCTAGCCGAGCATTGATTTGGGTGTGGGTGGGGTATGGTGCCCCAATGGATGGATCTCCATCAACATGGGATTTTCCCGATGGGATCAATGTTTGATCAAACCAAGCTTCCTTCTCTCTCTCTTGCTTCCCTACCTGTGACTGAAGCTTCCACATGAACTTGACTTTCCTATCTGAATAGACCGAAAGATTTACTTTTTAGGAGGGACATTAAAAAGGGAGCTTTCTCCCTGGTCAATCAATCGTTCAATCCTTTCCTCTTGATCAAATACATTTCTAAAAGATTCGCACAACACAATGGACTCCAATACTGAACTGAGATGGACACCCACTACCAGAAATTTGCTTAATACCAACGGATTTGCCGACGGAATAATTCTGTCGCTAATTTGAGGTCGCCATTACCGACCGAATTTACGTCGTCGGTAATTTCATTGGTAGATACTGACGGAATTTGGCCGTCGATATCTACCGACAGAATTACGGATGGAATGTTGAGAATATATAAAAAAAAGCGCGGTTCACTAACGTGGAGGTTATTGCGGGTATTTTTTACCGACGGAATCACCAAGGGATTCAAAACGTCAGCTCCGTATGGTGACGTGACCGATTCACCGATGAAACTGCCGACGGAATCACCGAGGGATTCAAAACGGCAGCTCCGTACGGTGACGTGCCCTGTTTATCATCAGACGAGCCGACAGAATCACAGACAGAATAGTTCCGTCAGTGAAGCCGTCGACAAAAGTTAATATATTATTGACCCTCTCCTCCCCTATTTCTCCTTCTTCTTCCCCATCTCAACTCTCCCCAACTGCAAACAACCAGCCCCCCCAAAAAATCTCCCTCTTCTCAGCACAACAAGTGATATTTCTTGAAGTCTTCTCGTCGCAGCATCCGTGTTCTGATTTACCGACGGATTTTTATCAGTTTTTGTAAGTAATTCTATCTTTTTAAATTTTAACATTTAAATTTGAATTTTATTGTTTTTTTAGTATATGTATTTTGTTAGTAGATGTACATGTTTTATTGTTATTTCTCAAACAAACTTATAGTATATAAATGTATAATTTTATACTTGTTATGGTTTGTTTTAGATTTTGTAAGATTGTATTTGTTTGTAAATTGTTGACACTTTATTGAATTACCGAATTACATGTGTTGTTTTGAAATAATTAATAGCTTGTTTAATGGGTCCGTTTTAATTTTTATCATCAATGGTATTGCAAAGTTGTAATTTCCATAAATTGATATATATGTATTAATTTGTATGGACGTTGATAATTGATAATGAATATTTAATATTTATGAGAAGTTGTAATTGGTTTGTTGGATAATCTCGAGGTAAACCAATATTTTTGCAAATTTATTTACCTAACATAGTTAATTAATACATGTTGTCATCATAATTTTATAGAGGTTCGATAGAAGTCATGGATGATCGTTCATGGATGTATCGAGATTCACCCCAAGGATTGCGGATGATGGATTATTGTAACGGGGTTCAGGGTTTTATTAATTTCGCAACATCTATTCCCATAAATTTTACTTGAGACGGTATTAGGTGTCCATGCAGGAAGTGTCAAAATAAAACGTATCTGCATCCAGATGTTGTAATGATGCATCTTCTACACAAAGGATTTATGGAGAATTATCAGTGTTGGTATGCACACGAAGAAGAATTTGTTAGTAAGAGGAGAATGGGAGAAAAGGTGGTTGGGTCAACTTCTAGTGCTAGCAACGTGCATGCAGCGGCAAATCACAACACTAATCCTTACAGGAATATGGTTATGGATGCAATGAGAATGAATCAAGGTAATGTCAGTCAATGTCCAATTATAGAAGAAGAACCTAATGCAGATGCAGCTAGGGTTTTTTGATTTGTTGAAAGATTCTGACGAACCATTATGGGATGGCTGCACAAACCACAGTAAATTATCGCCCGTAACACAGGTGTTCACCATCAAGTCAAATCACGGGTGGAGTGAGGTCGAGTATGACAAGATTATTGAATGGGCGATAAGCATTTTACCTAAAGGGAACAGGCTGAAAGTGAACTTCTATGCTGCGAAGTCCATGATGAAACCCCTCGGTTTAGGATACCAAAATATTGACATGTGCCCTAACTTCTGCATGTTATACTACCTTGAAAATGCTGAGATGACCGAGTGCATGATATGCGGGCATTCATGTCACCAAGGACTGCTGAGCATATGATATGGCACCAATCACATGATGCGGTTGATGGAGTGATGGTGCATCCTTTTGACGGCGAAGCGTGGAAACACTTTAACAGTGTGCATCCTCACTTTTCAGTTGAATCAAGGAACGTGCGTCTTGGGTTGTGTACAGACGGATTCAACCCATTCGGGTCATTTGCTGCTCCTTATTCTTGTTGGCCGGTCATATTGACGGTTTATAACTTGCCACCGGGGATGTGTATGAGGCCGGGGTTCATGTTTTTATCTATGGTCATACCAGGTTCGAGCAGCCCGGTCCGGAATATAGATGTTTGTCTTCGACCGTTGATTGATGAGTTGGCGCAGTTGTGGTCCTCCGGAGCTTTGACTTATGATATATCGAGGAAACAAAATTTTCTTATGAGGGCGGCTTTGATGTGGACTATCAATGATTTTCCAGCTTATGGAATGCTTTCTGGTTGGAGCACGCATGGGAAACTAGCATGTACATACTGCATGAAAAACAACAAAGCATTCACGCTAACAAACGGAGGTAAAGCTTCTTTTTTTACTGTCAGCGTCGTTTCTTGCCACATAATCACAGGTACAGAAAGAACAGAAAAGATTTCTTTGTTGGCAGAGTTGAAAAGAATGTTGCACCCCCGCGTTTTTCTGGTGAAGAATTGCATGATGTTGTATCAGAGTATGGTGACATTATGTTTGGTCTCCAATCAGGTAAGCAGAAGTTCCCTGGTTTTGGTTTCACCCATAATTGGGTAAAGCGAAGTATATTTTTGGAGCTTCCTTATTGGAAGACCAATCTTCTCCGCTATAACCTTGACGTTATGCACATTGAAAAGAACGTGTTTGAGAACATTTTCAACACCGTCATGGATGTGAAGGGGAAGACAAAGGACAACATCATGGCTAGATTGGATGTAGCTTTGCTCTATAACCGATAAAATATGGAGTTGGTTTGTGATGAGTCACAGGTCGCAAAACTAAGAGCAAGCTTCGTGTTAGAGAAAAACGCACAACTACTAGTCTACAAATGGCTTAAGAGTCTGCGTTTTCCGGATGGACATGCCTCGAACATATCAAGGCTGGTTAATATGGAGGAATGCAGATTGTATGGAATGAAGAGTCATGATTGCCACGTGTTTATGCAAACTCTCATCCTATTAGCTTTTCATGATTTGTAGCCAAAAGGGATATGGGATGCACTCACCGAGATCAGTCATTTCTTTAGAGATTTATGCTCCAGCAAGTTGAATGTTGATCACATTGAGAGGCTTGAAACGAATATCGTCAAGACACTATGCAAACTTGAGATGATATTCCCTCCATTATTTTTTTACTCAATGGAGCATCTCCCCATACATCTACCGTTCGAGGCAAAAGTTGGAGCACCGGTCCAGTATAGATAGATGTACCCATTCGAACGGTTAGATATTACAGTTGCAATGTAATTCATATATAAATGTATTTTCTTTGTTTTTCTTCATTGAAAATATTTGATTAATTCAATGCAGGTACTTGTTCAATCTCAAGAAAAAGGTTAAGAACAAGGCGCATATTGAGGCTTTGATATGTGAGGCCTATATTGTTGAGGAGATCTCAACATTTATCTCGTACTATTTCAAACCTCATCTGAGAACGAGAATCAATCGCGTTTCACGGCATGATGATGGCGGTGAAGTGTCTTCCAATGGGAATTTGTCATTATTTTCTAATCTCGGACGACCCACACCTAAAAATGCCGTAAGAGGAAGATATTTGTCAGAAATAGAGTTCAAACAAGCACACAATTATGTTTTATTTAACTGTGATGAGCTGAGACCTTTTATTCAGTAAGTGTATATATGTGTAATACTAATTAAACTTTGTCAATAATATACTATTAATTATATATTGTAATATGATACACTCATTACCACTTGCAGGGAACATCGACAATATTTGCTGTCCAATAACTCACAGCTGACCGAATCCCAGATCTTTCAATTACAAGATAAACAATTTGCCACATGGTTCAGAACACATGTAAGCACTATCACAAACTCATTCTCACTTGCAAAATTATTGTATGCATGTCATTACGTGATTCTCATTTACTGTTCATTGATGTGCATTATATACAAGGTTTATCAAATGAGAAGAAGTGTTGCTAAGTCATTGTCTTCACTAAGCCTCGACCCTGAAAGAAAAGTTAAGTGCTACAACGAGTATTTTATCAATGGAGATGTTTTCCATACTGAAGAATACGGGCATGGAAGAAAGACATACAACAGCGGTGTTTGTGTTAAGGGATCGACTAGTAGTGAGTTAGAAGTTGACTACTAGGTAGATTAGAAGAGGTCGTCGAACTGCAATATCATAGCGAGCAGAATAGAGTGTTTTTATTCAAATGCTATTGGTATGAAACGACTGACAGAGGAATTAGAGTTGATCCGCACTATGGTCTGGTCGAAATCAACTCAAAAGCTAGACTCAGCAACGTAAATGATGTCTTTGTTTTCGCAAAGCAATGTCAACAAGTTTATTACACATACACCCCTTCTTTTAGAAAGGATCGATCAAGAGTGGATTGGTTGTCCGTTTTAAAAAC
>Ga0307513_10009147_pt1 | contig 12550 bp, 12 predicted proteins | sample 15_EM_MG_FD_202174 | JGI IMG/M metagenome (GOLD analysis project Ga0307513, IMG submission 202174) | Populus trichocarpa ectomycorrhiza microbial communities from riparian zone in the Pacific Northwest, United States - 15_EM | ecosystem: Host-associated > Plants > Roots > Unclassified | place... | reverse complement strand
TGACCTTCGTGCGCGACGCCACGCGGCCGGGCGAGCGCACGCCGCTGGAGCTCTCCTCCCTGCTCGAGAGCCTGTGCGACGAGATGGCCGAGACCGGCGCCCAGACCGAGGTGGAGCGTGGCGAGAAGGTGGTGGTCGAAGGCGACCCCCTGGCCCTGCGCCGGCTGTTCACCAACCTGCTGGACAACGCCGTGAAGTTCGGCGGCCGGGCCCGGGCCCGGGTGTTCCGCCAGGACGCCAATGTGGTGGTCGAGATCGAGGACGACGGCCCCGGCATTCCCAGCGAGGATGCGGAGCGGGTCTTCGAACCCTTCTATCGCCGCGAGCCTTCCCGCAGCCGGAAGACCGGCGGCAGCGGCCTGGGCCTGGCGGTGGTGCGCTCCGTGGCTCGCGGCCACGGCGGCGACGTGTCGCTGATCAACCGCCGGGGCGGCGGCCTGACCGCCCGCGTGCAACTGCCGCTGTAGAGCTTTGTTGCCCGCGCGCAAGGTTGCGATAGACATCTGGACGGGCCTGAAATCGCCGGGCAACCCGGCCTTGGTCTGCAGACTGAACGCATTCCCGCCCGGGCCGTCAGCCTCGGTTCACACGGCCCGTCCCACCCTGGCGATCGCGGCCCCGCCGGCCCCTCGCCATTCCCAGGAGCTTCCAGCCCTTCATGACCCCCCGCCCCGCCCGCGCCGCCAAGCGCAAGACCTGGCTCTCGCGGCCCGTCATCGCCGTGGTGGGGACGCTCGTCCTGACGCTCCTCGTGCTGGCCGCCTGCCAGCTGCGCAAGTCGGAGCCCAAGGACCCCTACCGCACCGCGGCGGTGGAACGCGGCGCGCTGACCCGCTCGGTGTCGGCGTCGGGCGCGCTGGAGGCCCTGGTGACCGTGGAGGTGGGCTCGCAGATCTCCGGGCAGATCCGCCAGGTGCTGGTGGACTTCAACGACGAGGTGAAGAAGGGCCAGACACTGGCCGTGCTCGACCCGCAGACCTATGAGAGCCGGGTCGCCCAGGGCCAGGCCGACATCGCCGCCGGCGTCGCCACCCTGAACCAGGCCCGCGCCAACCTCGCCGCGGCCCAGGCCGACTACAACCGCAAACAGATCCTGGTGAAGCAGGGCATCTATGCGCCCACCACGCTCGACCAGTCCCAGGCCGCCTTCAAGAGCGCCCAGGCCACGGTGGAGGCGGCCCGCGCCAGGATCGACCAGTCCCAGGCGACGCTCCGCAGCACCCGCGTGGATCTGGGCCGCACGGTGATCGTGTCGCCGATCGACGGGGTGGTGGTGGATCGCCAGATCGAACCCGGCCAGACGGTGGCCGCCAGCCTGCAGGCGCCGGTGCTGTTCCGCATCGCCCAGGACCTCTCCAAGGTGCAGGTGAAGATCTCGGTCGACGAGGCCGACATCGGCCAGGTCCGCGAGGGCCAGGTGGTGCGCTTCACCGTCGACGCCTTCCCCGACGAGAACTTCCAGGGGATCGTCACCCAGGTCCGCAAGCAGCCGGTGACCGACAACAACGTGGTCGCCTACACGGTGATCGCCGAGGCCGACAATCCCCGCGGCAACCTGCTGCCGGGCATGACCGCCAACGCCGACATCGTCCTGGAACAGCGGCGCGACGTGCTCAAGGTCCCGGCCGCGGCCCTGCGGTGGTCGCCGCCCAGCGCCAACGCCGCACCGGCGCGCACCCCGGGCGGACCGCCCGGCATGGGGCCCCCGTCGGGCGGCGGCGGGCAGCGCCAGGGCGGCCAGGGCGGGCGCGGCGGCATGATGGGCCAGCGCCTGGTCGAGCAGCTCGACCTCGACGCCGGCCAGCAGAAGCAATGGGCGGTGATCCAGGCCGACCTGCGCCAGAAGATGGCCGCGGCCCAGGCCGGGGCGAACGGCGACCGCTCGGCCATGCGCGACGCCATGCGCAAGAACCTGCAGGAGGCCATCGCCCGGCTGGAGCCCAGCCTGAGGCCCGATCAGAAGACCCGGCTGGTCGCCCTGCGCGCCGCCATGGCCCAGGGCGGCGGCCGCCGCGGCGGCGAGGCCTTCACCTCCGGCGTGGTCTATGTCCTGCGCAACGACAAGCCGACTCCGATCCCGGTCCAGGTGGGTCCCACCGACGGCTCGTTCACCGAGATCCGCGGGGGCCTCAAGGCCGGCGACCAGGTGATCACCGGAGGCGGACCCAAGGCCAAGGCGAAAGCCCCTTCGAGCCCCTTCGGCGGCCCCGGCGCCGGCGGGCCCCGGGTGCGGATGTAGGATGATCGAGATCCAGGACCTGCGGAAGGTCTACATCATGGGCGAGGAGGAGGTCGCCGCCCTGGACGGCGTCAACCTGTCCATCGCCCGGGGCGAGAGCGTCGCGGTGATCGGCCCGTCGGGCTCGGGCAAGTCCTCGCTGATGAACATCCTGGGCGGGCTCGACCGGCCCACCACCGGCGCCTACCGGTTCGAGGGGGAGGACGTCGGCCATTTCGACGACGACCAGCTGGCGGAGTTCCGCAGGCGCCGCATCGGCTTCGTGTTCCAGTCCTTCCAGCTGCTGCCGCGGCTCACCGCGCTCCAGAACGTCGAGCTGCCGATGATCTATGCCGGCCTGCCGCCGCACGAACGGCGGGCGCGGGCGGGCGACCTGCTGGACCTGGTGGGCCTGGGTCCTCGCAAGGGCCACCGGCCAACCCAGCTCTCGGGCGGCCAGCAGCAACGGGTGGCCATCGCCCGCGCGCTGGCCAACGCCCCCGACCTGCTGCTGGCCGACGAGCCGACCGGCGCGCTGGACACCCACACCGGCGAGGAGGTGATGGCCCTCTTCAAGCAGCTCAACCGCGACGGCCTGACCCTGGTGATCGTCACCCACGACCCGGAGGTGGCCGCCGAGACGAACCGCCGGGTCTCCTTCCGCGACGGCCATATCATCGGCGACCAGCAGGGGGCGGCGGCGTGAAGTTCTTCGAGCTTATCCGCTTCGCCTTCGGCGCCATCATCGCCCACCCGCTGCGCAGCGGCCTGACCTCGCTCGGCGTGGTCATCGGCGTGGCCGCCGTGGTGATGATGACCTCCATCGGGCTTGGCGCGCAGCAGAAGGTCTCCAGCGCCATCGCCGGCCTGGGCTCCAACCTGATCATCGTCTCGCCGGGCGCGGCGCGCGCGGGCGGCGGCGGCGGCTTCGTCCAGCAGGGCGCCGGCACCGGCCTGTCGCTCAAGGACGGCGACGCCGAGGCTATCGGCAAGCAGGTCGACGGGGTGACGGCCGTCGCCCCCATCGTCCGCGGCCAGGCCCAGCTCACCGCCGACGGCGCCAACTGGAACACCCGCATCGAAGGCGTCACCCCGGCCTACCTGGTCGCCCGCGACCTCACCATCGCCTCGGGCCGCATGTTCGACGAGCGCGAGGCCCGCCAGGGCCGCAAGGTGGCGGTGATCGGCGAGACGGTGGCCCGCGAACTCTGGGGCGAAGCCGATCCGGTGGGCAAGCGCGTGCGGGTCCGCAGCGTGCCCTTCGAGGTGGTGGGGGTGCTGGCCTCCAAGGGGCAGTCCGGCTTCGGCCAGGACCAGGACGACGTGGTGCTGGGCCCGCTGCAGGCGGTGCGCTCGCGCATCGTCGGCCGGCGGATCCGGGGCGACGCGGTGCAGTCCATCTATGTGAAGGCGGCCTCCGACGACATCCTCGACCGTGTGCAGGAGGACGTCACCAACCTGCTGCGGGAGCAGCACAAGATCCGGCCCGGCGACGACGACGACTTCTCCACCCAGAACATGGCCTCCATCCTGGCGGCGTCGCAGGCGGCGGTGGCCACCTTCACCGTCCTGCTGGCGGCCGTGGCGGCGGTCTCGCTGCTGGTGGGCGGGGTGGGGATCATGAACATCATGCTGGTGGCCGTCACCGAGCGCACACGCGAGATCGGCCTGCGCATGGCCGTGGGCGCGAAACGCTCCGACGTGCTGATCCAGTTCGCCCTGGAATCGGTCGCCCTGTCGCTGATCGGGGGGATCATCGGCCTGGCCATCGGGGTCGGCGGGGCCATCGCCATCGCCAGGCTGGGCTCCTGGCCGGCGGCGGTGCCGCCTTGGGCCGGACCGCTGTCGCTGGGCTTCTCGATGCTGGTGGGCCTGGTGTTCGGCGCCTACCCCTCCTGGCGCGCCGCCAGGCTCGATCCGATCGAGGCGCTGCGCCGGGAATAGGCGCTCAGGTCACATCCCTGCGTTTTTCGCGCAACCGACCATGCGTTTCGTTGGTTTGCTAGAGCGCAACCGTAAGCGAGACGCCGTGTCCCCATCGCCCACACGCGCCCCCGGGCGCCCGGTCAGCCCCCGCCCCCGGCGGTCGACCGCGCGACCGGGCCATTGGGCCGGCTCCCGTCTGCGACTGCCCTCGACCACGCCCCTCTCGCCGCCTGATCAGGAGTATCCGATGGCCAATCTGGACACGAACGCCAAGCCGCGCGCCCGCCGCGGCTTCGCCGCGATGAACCCCGAGCGCCGGCGCGAAATCGCGCGCAAGGGCGGCGCCAGCGTCCCGGGCGAAAAGCGCAGCTTCGCCAAGGACCGCGACCTGGCGGCCTCGGCCGGCCGCAAGGGCGGCGAAGCCTCCCGCGGCGGCGGTCGCCGCAGCGCCGACGACCTTGAGACCTAGCTGGTAAGCCGCACCACGGCGAATGCTGGCGCAGGGCTCACCCAGCTTTGCGCCAGCCGCCAGCCCGCCTCGGCGGCCAGGGCCGCGAGGCCCTCGACCGTGAACTTGTACGAGTTCTCGGTGTGCAGGGTTTCTCCCGCCTCGAACCCGAACAGCCGGCCCGCCACGGACACCTGCTGGTCTTGCAGGCTGACCAGATGCATCTCCATCCGGCTCTCCTCCGGGTTCCACACCGCGTGGTGCGCGAAGGCCGAGAGATCGAAGTCGCCGTCCAGCTCCCGATTGATCCGCGTCAGCAGGTTCAGGTTGAACGCCGCGGTGACGCCCGCCGCATCGTCATAGGCCGCCACCAGGGTCGCCTCGTCCTTGACCAGGTCGGCGCCGAGGATGAACGACGCGCCCGCGCCCAGCAGCCGCCGGGCCCCGGCCAGGAAGGCCTTGGCCTCCTGCGGATTGAAGTTGCCGATCGTCGAGCCCGGGAAGAATCCCACCCGCGGCCGGCCGATCGTCTCGGGCGGCAGTTCCAGCGCGGTGGTGAAATCCTCCACCTGCGGCGCGACCGTCAGGGCCGGGTAGTCCCTGCGCAGGGCCGCGGCGGCCTCGTCCAGCGCGTCGCGGCTGATGTCGATGGGGACATAGACCGCCACCTGCGGGGCGGCGTCCAGGAGCAGCCGGGTCTTGGTGCTGGCCCCGCTGCCGAACTCCACCAGGGCCGCCCCCTCGGGAATGGCCGCCGACAGCTCGGCCGCAGCCCCTCTGAGAATGGCGAGCTCGGTCCGCGTCGGATAATATTCCGCAAGCTCGGTGATCGCCTCGAACAGCCGCGAGCCCTCGGCGTCGTAGAAATACTTGGCCGGAACCTGCTTCTGGGCCTTCGACAGGCCCTCGATGACGTCCGCGGCGAAGGTGGAGCGCCGGCGGCGGACCGGGGCGACCTTGGCCTCGCCGTCCTCGGCCAGGCGGACGCCGGCGAACATCCAGCGCTGCTGCGGCTGGAAGAAGTTGCGGTAGCTGGGACGCACATGGCCCGCCGGCGTCACGCAGGCGCCGCCCCGCAGCACCATCTGCCCGACCATGAACTTGCCGTTGTATTCGCCTATCGCGCCGGCCGCCGGCCGGAAGCCCGGATAGGGCGCGTAGGCGCTGCCGGTCCACTCCCAGACGTCGCCGAACATCTGCCGCAGGCCCCCGTGGGCCGGAGGCGCCGGGCGCGGCGCCAGGCCCGAGGGTCCGTCCAGGTCGAGGAAGGCGCCGTGCGGAGGCAGCCGCTCGGCCGCGTGCTCCCACTCCGCCTCGGTGGGCAGGCGCTTGCCGGCCCAGCTCGCAAAGGCGTGGGCCTCGTAGAAGCTGACATGCACCACGGGCCGGTGCAGGTGCAGGGGGCGCAGGCCGTGCAGGGTCATCACCTGCCAGGCGCCGTCGACCTCTTCCCAATAGAGCGGCGCGCGCCAGCCCTCGGCCTGGACCCGGGCCCAGCCCTCCGACAGCCAGAACTCCGGCCGGGCGTAGCCGCCGGCCTCGACGAAGGCCAGCCACTCGCCATTGGTCGCCAGCCGGTCGGCCAGGCGATAGGGCGCCAGGAACACCCGGTGGCGGGGCCCTTCGTTGTCGAAGGCGAAGGCCCCGCCCCCGTGGCCGATCTCCACCAGCCCCCCGGCGAACTCGACATAGCCCGGCGGCCCCGGATCGGCGCCCACGGTGGTTGCGCGCGGCGCGGCGTAGGCGGGTTTCAGCGGCGACTGGGCGAACAGGTGCAGCACGTCCATCAGGATCAGCTCCTGATGCTGCTGCTCATGCGCCAGGCCCAGGTCCAGCAGCCCCGCCAGGCCGCCCGCCCCGGACTCCAGCAGCCGCGTCATGTGGCTGTCGACATGGGCGCGATAGGCCATCACCTCGCTGAGCGGCGGGCGGGTGAGCAGGCCGCGCTCGGGACGCGGCTGCCGCGGGCCCACCGCCTCGTAATAGGAATTGAACAGGTAGCCGAAACGCGGATCGAAGGGCCGATAGCCCTCGAGCTTGGGGGCCAGCAGGAAGGTCTCGAAGAACCAGCTGGTGTGCGCCAGATGCCATTTCGTCGGGCTGGCGTCCGGCATCGACTGGGCGAGCTGGTCCTCGGGCGACAGCGGCGCGGCGAGCGCCTCGGTGGCGTCGCGCACGGCGCGATAGCGGGCCGACGGGCCACCCGACAGCCAGGGCGCCGGCGGCCGGGGAGCCGTGCCGGCCGCGTCGTCGGAAGGCGGCGCCATGGGCTGCTCCTGCAGGCTTGAACCGGGACACCCCAGGTAGGGTCACGCGCGACGCCCGGCAAGCCCATCGCGCCAACGCCGGCGCCATACCGAAGTTCCAAATTCCCGGCGGCTTGAGGCCCTTACAGGCCCGGAACAGAAGGGGATAGGACGCGTTTCCCAACCACCGCAGAGATCATCAAAGCCTCCCGGCCGCGGGAGGAAGAGAGGGCGCCATGACCGCTCAGAGCTGGCGCGACGATGTCGTGGGATTGATCCCCGCCCTGCGCGCCTTCGCCTGGTCGCTGAGCCACAACGGTTCGGACGCCGACGACTTGGTGCAGGAGACCCTGATCAAGGCCTGGAGCAACCGCGACAAGTTCGAGGACGGCACCAACCTGCGGGCCTGGCTCTTCACGATCCTGCGCAACACCTACTACACCAGCGTCATCCGCCGCCGCCGCGAGGTTCGCGACGAACAGGGCGAATACGCCGGCGCCCTGCGCACCCCCGCCACCCAGGACTGGAGCGTCGCCATGGGGGCGTTGCAGGCGGCCCTGGCGCAGCTTCCCGACGAGCACCGCGAGGCGCTGATCCTGGTGGGCGCCGCGGGCCTCAGCTACGAGGAGGCCGCCGAGATCTGCGGCTGCGCGCTGGGCACTATCAAGAGCCGCGTCAATCGCGCCCGCGCCCGGCTGCTGAAGATCATGGACGCCGACGAGGCCGCCGACGTCATGGCTTCCGAGACCCTGGCTTTCCACGGCGCATAGCCGTTCCCCCCGCGCGGTCCTGCTGGTCGCCGCCCTCCCCGGGCTCGTCGAGCTGGTCGACGACGGAGCGAAGGCGGTCCGGCAGGGGCCGGGACTCCAGCGCCCGGAACAGGCCGCGCAGCGCCTTGGTCAGGGCCGACCCGGCGGCGTCCTCGGCCTTCCTGCGCGGCATGGCGGCGTTCCCCAGAAGACAGCGTCACAATGGATAGGCGCAACCACGGATCGAGCAAGGCGCCATCTACAGCCGGCGCAGCGTCGTGAGGTCGCCGCCCTCCTCGAACAGGAGTCGCAAGGGGATGTGCAGCGTATTGATCAGGTCGTGCAGCTGCCCGGCGGTGAGCCGCAGGCGACCCTGTTCGGCCAGGGTCAGGTCCGCCCGGCTCAGGCGGGCGGCCCCGGCCAGGCGCTCGGCGCTGAGCCCCCGCGCCTCGCGCACCGCGCGCAACCGGCGGCCCAGCGCGAGCTGCCCCGGATCGACGGGCGGGAGCGGGATGATCATCTGGCCTTCCCTTTCGGCGCCCCAGCCTGGGTCGCGTTGCGAGGGATGGTCAAGATGGCGACCCCGGCATTCGCAAGTATTCGCGCTCTCGATAATGCGAACGACTTGCAACATAGAGTGAGCCAATCATCAGGATTGAATAAATCGATTTGTCCTATTCAGACGGACGCCCATACTGGACGCGGACGTTGCCGCGCCCGCGTCGGCGCCGCGCCTTCAACGGGAGAGAGACAATGACCCTCGCCACCAGCAAAACCCTGGACAACCTCAAGGCCGCCTTCGCCGGCGAAAGCCAGGCCAACCGCCGCTACCTCTACTTCGCGCAAAAGGCCGACGTGGAAGGCTATAACGACGTGGCCGCGGTGTTCCGCTCCACCGCCGAGGGCGAGACCGGCCACGCGCACGGCCACCTGGAATTCATGGAGACCGTGGGCGACCCGGCCACCGGCCTGCCGATCGGCCCCACGGGCGACAATCTGAAGGCCGCCATCGCCGGCGAGACCCACGAATACACCGACATGTATCCCGGCATGGCCCGCACCGCCCGCGACGAAGGCTTCGACGAAATCGCCGACTGGTTCGAGACCCTGGCCAAGGCCGAAAAGTCCCATGCCGGCCGCTTCCAGCGCGCCCTCGAAACCCTCGACTGATCGCCGAAAGGGTCTAGCCGGCGGCGGGCGCGCCCCGCCGCCGCCCATCTTGGTCGGCTTGGGAGGCGTGTCCGTGGACGACGGCCCGAAGAAACCTGCGCGCGAAGGCAGCCTCGACGCGCCGTTCCGCCATCCGATCGAGTGGCGGAGCGACGCCTATTACGATCTCGCGGCCGTCGAGGCGGAGATGGAGCGGGTGTTCGACATCTGTCACACCTGCCGCCGCTGCTTCAACCTGTGCGACAGCTTCCCGCGCCTGTTCGACCTGGTCGACGAGAGCGCCACCGGCGAGCTCGATAGCGTCGCCAAGGCCGACTACGCCCAGGTCGCCGACGCCTGCACGCTCTGCGACATGTGCTTCATGACCAAGTGCCCCTATGTGCCGCCGCACGAGTTCGACGTCGACTTCCCCCACCTGATCCTCCGCTACCGCTCGGCCAAGCGCCGGGCCGGTGAAAAGGAGTTCATCCGCGACCAGCTCGGCAAGACCGACCGCAACGGCAAGCTGGCCAAGCCCGTCGCCGGCCTGGCCAACTGGGCGACGGCGCGCGCGAACACCCCGCTGCGCAAGCTGCTGGACGCCATCGCCGGCATCGACGCCGAGGCCGAGCTGCCGAAATACCATTCGAAGACCGCCACCGACCGGCTGAAGGCCCCCGTCCCGGCCGATCCCGCCGGCCCGGCCTTTGGCCAGCGCAAGGTCGTGCTCTATGCGACCTGCTTCGTCGACTACAACCAGCCCGACACCGCCGTCGCCGCCGCCCGCGTGCTGGCCCGCCAGGGGGTCGAGACCCGCCTGCTCTATCCCGAATGCTGCGGCATGCCCCAGCTAGAGGGGGGCGACCTGGCCGACGTGGCCGGCCGCGCCCAGCGGGTCGCCGACGCCTTCGCGCCCTGGATCGCCGACGGCTACGAGGTCGTCGCCCTCACCGCCAGCTGCGGCCTGATGATGAAGTTCGAATGGCCCCTGCTGCTGCCGGAGAACCACGCCGTGGGCCGGCTGGCGGCCGCCACCCGCGACGTCAGCGAATATGTGGTCGGGCTCGCCAAGGCCTTCGGCCTCGCGCCGGGCCTGTCGCCCGTCGAGGGCGGGGTCACCGTCCACCACGCCTGCCACGCCCGGGCCCAGAACATGGGCGCCAAGTCGGCCGAGATGCTGCGGCTGATCCCCGACACCAAGGTCGAGGTGGTGGAGCGCTGCTCGGGCCACGGCGGCACCTTCGGGGTGATGAAGGAGACCCGGCCCATCGCCGTGAAGGTCGGCAAGCCCGCCGCCCGCGCCGTGGCGCAGAAGGGCCAGGAGAACCTCTGTTCCGACTGTCCCCTGGCCTGCAAGCACCTGGGCCAGTTGCTGATCGTCGAGACGCCCGACGGCTCGGCGCAGCCGCGCCAGGGTCATCCCATCGAGGTCTTCGCCCGCGCCTATGGCCTGGTCTGACGAGGAGTCCCCCATGCCCGCCCCCCTTCGCCAGGTCACCCGCCAGGACCTGCTGCCCGACGCCGAGTTCGCTCGCGTCCGGCGCGAGCGCCGCGCCGCCCTGCTGCCGGTCAAGCGCCTGCGCCGGGTGGACCTGGGCCCCTTCTGCTCGTTCTATTTCGAGTGCTTCGACACCATGCTCTTCCAGATCCAGGAGATGCTGCTGATCGAGAAGGGCGGCGAGGCCCAGGTCGCCGACGAACTGGCGGCCTACAACCCCCTGATCCCGCAGGGCGCGGAGCTGGTGGCCACGGTGATGCTCGAGATCGAGGACGAGGCGCGCCGCGCCGCCGCCCTGGCCCGGCTGGGCGGGGTGGAGGAGCAGTTCTTCGTCCAGGTGGGGGCTGAGCGCGTCCCCGGCGTCCCCGAGGGCGACATCGAGCGCACCCGTGACGACGGCAAGACCTCCTCGGTCCACTTCCTGCGCTTCGCCCTCAAGCCCGCGCAGATCGCCCTGTTCCGCGACCCGGCCACCACCATCATGATCGGCTGCGACCACGAGGCCTATGCGCACCTGGCGGCGCTGAACCCCGCCACGCGGGCCGAGCTCAGCCGCGACTTCGCATAGGCCCGGCCCTGGGCGAGCCGACCGGCGGCCTGTAGGTTCGCCCGGCCGCCAAAGGAAATTCATGACCGCCGCCGCCGCCGAGCCGGGCCAGGGATCACGGCCCCACCTGCACGGGATCGAGTCGCTGCGCGCCTATGCGGCGTTCTCGATCATCGTCTTCCACGTCATCCATATCGCCGGTTTCGATCCGCCGCAGTCGCTGATGTTCATGAAGTGGCACCTGGGCCGCGGCGTGCCGCTGTTCTTCGCCGTCAGCGCCTTCAGCCTGGCCTACGGCTACGCGGGCCGGCTGGGCGCCTGGCCGGCGGTGCGGGCCTTCTACCTGCGCCGGCTGTTCCGCATCGCGCCGCTCTACTACGCCGCCCTGGCCTTCCAGCTGGCGGCGAACTACCCGCCCGGCTGGTCGCTGGCCCATCCCGGCGAGCTGCTGCTGAACCTGGCGTTCCTCTTCAACCTCTCGCCGCCGCACGTCGAGGGGATTGCGCTCGCCTCCTGGTCGATCGGGGTGGAGATGCTGTTCTACGCCCTCTTCCCATTGCTGCTGGCCCTGGTCCGCAACACGGCCGCGGCCCTGGCCTTCGCGCTGGCCTCGGCCGTCGCGGCGGTGGCCTATGCGGTGGCGCTGAAGTCGGCGGGCGGGGCGCCGGCCTCGTTCATCCAGCACAGCCTGCTGTTCAACCTGCCCTATTTCGGGTTCGGCCTGGCGGCCTTCCACCTCTGGCGCGGCGCGGTCCCCGCGGCCGGACGCTGGGTGCTGGCGGCCGCGGTGATCGGCATGGCCGGCCTATGGCTCGCCGCCGGCCCGCTCGCCGCCCAGATCGCGCAGCCGCTCGGCGATGCGATCTACCAGACCGCCTGGGCGCTGCCGCTGGCGGCCCTGTGCTTGGGCATGGCGCTGGCGCCGCCGGCCCTGCTCTCCAACCGCGCCACCCAGTTCCTCGGGAAGATCAGCTTCAGCCTCTACCTCGCCCATCCCCACGTGATCGGCTGGCTGCGGGACGGCGGCCTCTACGACCGCGTCCGCGCCCTGCCCGGCGGCTCGGGCGCCCACTTCGCCGCGGCGGTGCTGCTGACGGCCGCGGTGGTCATCCCCCTCGCCTGGGCGCTCTACCGCCTGATCGAAGCCCCCGGCATGAGCCTCGGCCGCGCCGCGGTGGGCCGGCTGCGCCGCCGGGCCGAGGTCGCGCCGGCGTGACGGATGATCGGGCGACACGTGGAAGAGGAGATGGCGGTGACGGAGGGAGACGCATAAATATCAATAAAGCCAGTCACTTAGAAATCGTCGCCAGCTACATAAGTGAGCCCTAGGCGTAGCAGCGCGGGCCGCTGATGGGAAGGCTCTGCCGCAACCTCAACATCTGATAAATGTCGGTCGCGTGGCTTTCGTTGGAGGCGGCATGTTTCGGTCTAAGACTGTGTTCGTGGTTGGTGCTGGCGCAAGCAACGAGGTCAATTTGCCTACGGGTAACGACCTCAAGGGGCGCATCGCGCAGGCGCTAGACATCAAATTCGACCACTGGACCCAGATGACTGGCGACCGGCGGATCGCGCACTTCTTCAGGGAATACGTCAAGCTCGACGCGGACAGGCACGGAAACATCAATCCGCTTCTAAAGAAGTGCTGGCAAATACGGGACGTCATGCCCGTAGCAGCAATATCAATTGACAACTATATAGATGCGCATAGGGGCGACAAAGACCTTGAACTATGCGGCAAGCTTGGAATTGTCAAATGCATACTTGATGCC
>Ga0307513_10009146_pt1 | contig 12550 bp, 8 predicted proteins | sample 15_EM_MG_FD_202174 | JGI IMG/M metagenome (GOLD analysis project Ga0307513, IMG submission 202174) | Populus trichocarpa ectomycorrhiza microbial communities from riparian zone in the Pacific Northwest, United States - 15_EM | ecosystem: Host-associated > Plants > Roots > Unclassified | place... | reverse complement strand
ATCAATTTTCTCCAGATGATTTTTCAGAGATTACATCAATAATGGCTGAGGAAGATCAAAGTTATGTTAGAACTGATTCATTTTCTAGCACATATATGTCAAGCTGTGCAATTTCTAATTTTAGTTGTGCAGTGTTAGGCGATCATCAAGATCATGGCAACTTTCCAGTGTTGTATGATCATAGAAATGATGATGCACTTGATATTTTTCTGGGGGAATCTGAGATCATGTCCCCGATTCCAGTAACCAATTCATTGCCTCAACCCTCTGGCATTTTGGATATAGATGTGCTACCCAAATTAATGGATTATAAAATGGGGGGGCACAGGGCCGACATTGCTAAAATTCAGAATTTCGATGCCGGGTTCCGATTACCGGACGCCTCTGGGTATAGGGAGGATTTTGGTGAGGTTATGCCAAATTTTACGCCCGTCTGCCCTCTTTCCGGAGAAAAATGGGTATGCAAGTATATAGGATTTTGATACAAGATGTTTTTTGTGCTCAATTTCTTTGCATATAGATTTTCTTTTTGGTGCTCATGGTTTATAAATTGTTATTTAGGAAGTTGAATACGATCAAACGGCGTCAACTAAAAACTCCGACACAAAAAATGTTGTCCGGTATACAGCAGAAGAGAGGAAAGAGAGAATTCTAAGGTATCTGAAGAAGAAAAACCGAAGGGCGTATAACAACAACGTTAAGGTTAGTGTATATTCCGTACTATTTATGCATGTGTTTAGCCCTATATTCAGAAACTGTGCATTTATTAATCGACATTGATCCTTGCTACAGTATGCTTGCAGAAAAACCATAGCTGAGGGGAGACCTCGTGTTCGCGGGAGATTTGCAAAGCCCGGCGAAGTTTTTGAAGAAGAAACTGAAGTTAAGACGAATGATATTATACTTCATAAGCACCAAGAAAAAGGAACACATTGTGATGGTGATGCCATGCGGGCACTTCTAGCCACAATATTCGAAGAAGAATGATAGAATTCAAGCTCCTTAACACTGGAATGTTCTCTATATTCTATCTGACTAAAGTTGCTAGATGAAACCAATAGAATGAATTTGTATATCATACTATATAGCATTTGCTAACATTGAAAATTTTAATATTGTTAAAGAGTTACTTGTGCCACTTAAAAGTTCAGTTTTTTTTCATTTATTTCCCTGGGTTCATCTCGACAACTAGACCACATGGCATGATAGGGCTCCGGTTTAACCATCTCCTCTATACACGTGTAAGCAATCAATGAATTCAAGATGAGTTCTGAAATGCCACCCTGCAAGTTTCAAAATAACAGCTATTGACTTCTTCCCTTGAACACTGAGTCAAGACAGACTATATGGCCTTTTAGCCAAAAACACACAAATTTTCTGTTTTAATCCAAGCGAACACTAACCATGCCTCACAATCATAACATTTATTCAAAGGGAGAAGGGGCAGTTTTATGGACAAACTAACCTAGCTAAGGATCTATTACAAAGGTTTGATCACTGCAATTTCTCAGTATGCTCAATTGCATTTTCTTACTAGCAATGCAAACTTCTCATCATTGCAGACAAATAAATAACAAAAATATCAATTGCAAGTCAGCAATTCAAGAATAAGCCATGTCCTAAGAAAAATTTGCTGAATAGATGGAATTACTCTGTAAACATGTTTCACAGTTACAGCCCAACGAAACATGGATCCTGCAGACCAGAAGGGCTCGATCTTAACCTAGGAAATTCATAATCACCAAATGGAGCACCAAATTGCACAAAACAAAATCAGCAAAGGCACGCTCTGGTGGTAAATCCTGTAAATGGTTGAAAGAAACATCAACTATCTGTTTGTAATACAAAAATGAGGAATGCCATCAACTCAGTTCATTACTTCCTTTTAAACACTCACTCATTTAAACTATCCGCATAATGACTCCTTGTTATACTCAACTCAAACTGGTAACTGCCTTTAGAAAATAGAAAGTTTAGGCCAAATGCCAAATCAACTTTTTTCAGTTTGTTGTATCTTTTCCAAATCAATGACCAGTTATCCGTTGGAGTAAGACAAATGGTGGTGAAGTGGACACCTTAAGTGAGCAAGTGTTTAAAAGCATGAACCAAAGAGAGTAGCACAGCTCTACAAAACTCTAAGAAAAGGATTAAAACCACAAGATGAAAAATGAACAGAATAGTTACCTTGAATTCCTTGTTTTCCTTGTTCACTTGGATACGGAGACAAACTGTGACAAGTGAAACAAATTAATCTCTCTATTGTGAAATGTGACAATGATTCCCTCCCTACTATGCAATAATTACTTACCAGCAAGGACTGCAGTCCCAATACAAGAAAGTACTCCAGAGAGAAAAGAGTTGAACGGAAATGACCCAACAATGGCCATGTAAACTACCTGTTGATCACCAAAAACAAGTTTAAAATGCTTCCAAGCTGGACAACATACTAACCAAACTTTACATTGAACAAATCAAAAAGTGGATTATAATCATAACATAGCCAAAAATAGAGAGGGGAAGGGGGGTATATTTTTGATGGCTCAAAGTATGTGCTAGCAGCACAATAGATAAATTCTATATAAAATCACCCTAAATCGGTCATTGGGAGTCTCATTGAATTCAAACAAGCAGTTCATCTTTGATGCCAAAAAACACATGTAATTCTAGGAAGAGTAACCGGATTAGATTACTTATGCTCTTCCAACTCAACAAGAAAACAAATCATTCAAAAAGGGGCTCAGAGAAATTGAAAATGTTGAACCAGCAAGTTCGGAAATTGCATCACTCCCCCCAGTAGAAACTGGGAAATGAAGCTTTTGGAAGGCAGCAACCAGAGGAAGGGTGTGAGGTTAGCATGGATGACCTTTGTGCACTATTGTCCTTAGTTTTCACTCTTATAATATTTCCATGAACAGGGCACCATACATCTAATCATGTACATGGATGATTCGAGGTAACCTCCATTAAGAGGAACTTTAATGCTGTTTGTAGGGGGTATATATGCAGTTTAATGTGCATATAGTGTGTGTACACAGTACATAAATCTTGTTGGTGTCCCAACTTGTTTGACAGATTAGCGATCCATCTATAATTTTTGAACCTAAAACTGCATTTGGTTGTTACCTTTTTATTTGCTTAATAATTAAAGGAATGATAGTGATCTCAAAGAATTTTGTTCTCCTTTTTATTCCCTTCTGTCCACTCTAAGGCTTCTTTATACATCATTCGTTGAGTTCTTCAGTCTTTAAAAAAAAAAGAAAAAATCTAATACCAAAGGGCATGCTGCTAAATTCCAGTTAAATTTAAATCTGGCAAAAATGAGCTCTTTGAAGGGGGAAAATGACTGTTGCATTTGGGAGTCATCAAGCATGTTGCAGTGCTCATTGGTTATTCTTGTTTAAGACTTTCTTCCTCCCTCTTTCCCATGACACATCCAATTTATTGGCTCTAACTATCCAATGCTAAACTGGAACACAAGGAAGTGCGCACCAAATGAAAACAAAGTGATGCAACGTGTAGCAGAAATTCATACGAGCAAACAAAAGACAGCTCCATTGACCAATAGGATAAAAATAATAGAGAGGACATTATCAACATGAATATAACCAATAGTTGCGTGTATCACGACCTAAATCATCAAGTTTTTGGCTCTCCAAGTCCTTCTCCCTCGTTTTTCCACAATCCAACCCTAAACTTTATAAAAACACAAAAAAACACTCAGGTATTCACACAATTAGGTAAAATAACCAACGCTACTAGGCTCTGTTCAACAGTTGGGAAACAGGAAAAAAAGTCAACATTACACCTTGTTAGAAACATAAAAAAGAAACGCAATTGACTGATGGACTCACACCATCAGTTAACAAAACATTTCATACAAGGACATTTTACCGCACATATTAGTTTATTCTATTCTTTCTAATAAACCCTAAAGTTTCCGAATGAATCCCATATTATTATTCTGTATCAAATTCATCATCCACTGATCCAATCGAACTGTCAAAGATCAAAATCCTAACATTGCCATGGCATCGAAACAATAAACAGATACTAAAACTCAAAATCACCGCATCAGAACGAGTTGTACCTGAATTATAGCAGCGAAAACTGCAAAACCCACATACAGATCGATGATCTGGACACCAAAAAAGAAGTCAATTTTAGAACTTCATGGTAAAAGAAAAAAGGGATCAAAAGAGAGCGAGAGCGAAAGAAACCTTAAGGCTAGTAGGAGTGGCAGCATAAGCAGAACAAAGGGAATGAATGAGTGCTTGTGCGTCTTTGCTGGTAGTTCTCCCCATTTTCAATCTCACACAGTCCACACACAGACACTATAACTGCCGCGAAAAAAGCTTCCAACTTTTTCTTTGTTTTATTATGGGAGTCTGTCTACGCAAATGCAGGGAATTGTAAAATTCGTAGTAGCAGTGGAACAAAAAACCGACGCCGTTTGTGAGTCGAAAGAAAGAGGCCAAGCAGGGATTGCCTCATAAGGGCAGTTATGTTATTTTCTCAAGTCCTAAGCGTGTGTGTCCATCAGGTCACTCGTGTGTGGTCATTCAAGTAAACTGTACACGTGGTCTTTTTTTAACGTATGTATTTCCTTGATTTAGGTCTATTCGGAAGGACGGCAAAGTGTTTTTTTTATTAAGAAATTTATTAAAATAATATTTTTTTATTTATTAAATTTTATTTTTAATTAAAATAATAATAAAAAGCACAAAAAATACTAATTTTTTAAAAATAAATTAAATTATTCAAAAACATGCTGAACCAAGTTCCAAGACAAACCAAACAATCTCCTAGCCTCATTTTAGATTTTGTACTTCTTTTTTCTGTGTGTTGTTGTTCAACTGAACTGCCCGACTTATAAAACTCCTCCAGGTTCCAAAAACTAATTATAAAAAATGGCGTCCATTTTATCCTTCTCTACCATTCCCACCCTTGGCTCCTCCTCCTCCTCCTCCTCCTCCCCTCGAGCTTTCTTTCCTTCTCGGCTAAGTTCGCTTTCTCTTAACCACCGGTAATTTCTCTCTTGCCTTTTATTTTATATTTTTCATGAAGGTTAAATTTTGAAATGAAATTTATTGTCTATGCTGTGAATTTTATTTGCTCTTTTTTTTTTTCCATTAATTCGGTTGTGTAAGTGAGAGCGTATTATTAAATTCTAAGTCGAATTGGTGGACAGATTAGCATAACAATTAGCTTGCATTTTAGTGAAATTGAAGCCTAAATATCGTTGCATATATATATATATATATATATATATATATATATATATATATATTAATTATTTTTGTGTGTGGATTTCTTATGATTTTAAGACTGAAAATAACTAAGCAGCGTGACTCTCTAGTTCCAGTTTGTGCAAGTCTGTTGTAAAGTGCAGCTATGCAGAAGCAGGCGTAAAAGATGACTTCAGATCCACAACAATTGATGTTGTGGCTGATGTAAAGACCGAAAGGGTAAAATTTGGCACCACTGGATCGGTGTTTTCTTCTATTTGCTTGTATTATTTTCTTTTTAGCTCACATTTGGTCTCTTTTACTTACCCACTGCTGTGCTTTTCCTAGTAGGTTGTAGTCCTAGGAGGTAGTGGTTTTGTGGGTTCTGCCATATGCAAGGCTGCTGTGTCCAAGGGCATAGAAGTTATAAGCTTAAGCAGGTGAGGGATCTTCTCCTCATAATTGATGCGTACATGTTTCTTTTGGGGTTATGTGGATTTCTTTGTTATGTAACTGCTACCCATGTCAAAGCATTGGCTACCTGTAAACAAACTTGTTTACAGTTTTGTTGTTTTCTTTATCATGTTTAGTTTTTTCATGTCTGAAACTCTGATTCATTCTACAGGTCAGGGCGCCCTACTTACCCTGGTTCATGGATAGATCAGGTTACTTGGATACCAGGCATGTTCTATAATTTACCCAGTCTATAATAGGTTGATGTGTCGTGAATCAGCTTTTAGGATCATAATCAGCAAGCCCTTGGTTCCTTAAGCAGATTTTTAGATCAGTTCTGGAATTTTTTTTAAGATTTTGGCATAATTCTGAATTGGTTGTGTGCTCTTACTATCTTAAATTTGTTCTGATTAGGAGTCTACACTTTGCTTAGTTTTATCTCATGCATTTGTTTTCATATCATGCAGGAGATGTTTTCTATACAAACTGGGATGAGATACTATTTGGGGCCACTGCAGTTGTTTCAACAATTGGAGGTTTTGGTAGCGAGGAGCAGATGCAAAGAATTAATGGCGAGGCTAACATTGTTTCTGTCAATGCTGCCAAAGAATTTGGTAAGAATTGTCAGTTCTGGTGAACTTAAATCTTTGTCTTAATTTGCAAAACAATCAGTTCTTCCCAGTTAATGACTTGCCTGTTTACGTTGTGACCAACCCCTTAAGAAGGGCCAGGAGGGGACTTGCTCAAAATCTGTGCTGGTTGCAAGAAAACATTAGGTTCAAGTATATGTACAGATAGATTTCGACTTAACAGAAAAGGAGATGGAGAAAAAAGGCAGTGGAAGTTTTAAACAAAGACACAACTTTGTGTATTTATATCTTAGAGAAAAGAGAAGAAATGATAGAAGAGAAGTTGATAGCAGCATTGAGATTGAAATGGTGGCTGTGTTTTCATGGATTTTTCTATTTCAATTATGGCCTCCAGGGCACAAATCTGAGAGCAAGAATAGCAATTCTTACTTAAGATTGACTGGCTTCTTAAGTTTCAATGTTTTAGACCCTGTAATGAACATTACAGAAATGAAATATGCTAGAAAGAAACTAAAGCAGGCATTTATATTCCTTTCCCGAGGACTCTAAGTAACAAAATCATTGTGGACTGAGAACATTCTACCAATCAGGATTAATTTATTTTAATAATGGCACCAATAAAAAATGCCAGTATTTGATTAAAACATAGTTCTGTTAAGATTTCTTGGTTAGATGCCATAAACCTCTGTTAATCTAGAATTTTATTCCTGCAGATTACTTACAACCTTAATTCTCTCTTTTTGCAGGAATTCCCAAGTTTATCTTCATCTCAGTGCATGATTACAATCTACCATCATTTGTACTGTCAACTGGATACTTCACAGGAAAGAGGAAGGCAGAGGCAGAGGTTCTCTCCAAATATCCCAACTCGGGTAAGTTCATAATGGGCCTTTTCCAACTGTAGTCGTGTTTCCAAAAATTTTATAATGCTGTAATGTGTACATTGTAGTATTAGGTTACTGGTTTTGTGTGAAAAGCAAGTGAGAAAGTAGAAATTTGTTTGGAAAGCATTTTGTCTAAGCTAGTCATTTGCATCTTAAGATCAACTAACTACGAAATCAATGAGCACAAAGAAATCATTAAGCGAATGATTAATGAACATTGAGCGTGCTCATGTTTGCTGCATGCTGATCAATAGAATGTTTTTAATGCACTTGCTACTGCACTTAATGTGAAGTAGTTGATTGCTGCTGAGTTTTCAGCAAAAAAATGGGAGAATGATCAATGCTATCATCATACTGACTTCTTTTTTTACTTAGAGGGATTGTATTAAAATCCATCCCCTCCTTATTGAAGGGTTTGCCTTCTAGCTAATCCATTCTTTCCACTCATGGTTCCGAGCAATTCTTTTGACCTCTGTATTGCTTCTCATTTATCTTGAATGAGAATTTCCTCAGGTGTAGTGTTAAGACCTGGTTTCATCTATGGAAAAAGGAGGGTTGATGGTTTTGAGATTCCTCTGGATTTGATTGGGCAACCGGCAGAGAGAATTCTCAGTGCTATCGAGAACTTCACCAAACCCTTAAGTTCCCTTCCAGCATCCGATCTCCTGTTGGCACCTCCTGTTAATGTTGACGATCTGGCGCTTGCGGTAGTAAATGCAGTGACAGATGATGACTTCTTCGGTGTATTCACAATTGAACAAATCAAGGAAGCTGCAGCAAAGGTGAAAGTGTGAATTGATTTCCAGAGCAAGAAAGAGAAGATTATTGAAAACCAACATATCTACTAACAAATGCCTTTTACCTCAACTTTGCCTGAATTAAATATATACAAAACCAAGTGTAATCCACAAATGTGATATTTTCCATGGATGGATTAGCTGTAATGATATGCTCAAATTTCCTCCACAAGCACAAGTGAATACACAAACACTTCTGAATTCAACAGATTTCCAATAGCGTAGGGCATTTTTTATCTGCATCTCGTGTTTTCAATAATTCGTCAAAATGGAATGTGTTTTTTCAATTTATTATATGATTCATTATTATAAACTTTACTTTTAATTTTACTCACACCGTTTAATTTAGATAAATTATACTCCATTGATTGACATCGAAAATAGAAGTGTTCAATTAACAGAAGGGTTTCTAGTACATGGCACAAGCATGGGAGAAAATGAACTTGGCATCATGTTAGACGATGGATATCTCTGAATTCGGGGAATCAGGCAAGGTTGCTCGCTAGCAGAATTAAATCAAGCCTAAAGTGCCTACTTGAAACAGGAATTTCCCTCAGAATTAACCACCGAGGATCTCTCCAAAAAGGGAATGTAGTCACAATTGATCAAAGCAAACTACCAATTGGTCATATCATAATATTTTGGGATTTGGATGCCCTTATAGAGGCATTTTCCTAGTGAATCTTGTTTTTTTTTTTTTCCAAGCATAATTGTGAATCTGCTTGTGAGGGGACTACCCTCACATGGTAGTTGAGCCATATAATTTCTCCTGACTGGAAGTAATGAGTACAGCAAAGTGTTATAAAACCCCAACTTATGCAACTGTAGCTATAACACAAAAGTTGCTTCTTTTGAGCTCGATTTTGGTAACTATAAATCAGTGATACATCAGAATCTACACTAAGGAATTACAAACTAGTGTTCCATATTGGACCAAAATTTTGTTGCAAAACCACTTTTCCTCTGCTCTGCATGGATAAAGAATACTTAGCCATGCCATTTCTTTGCAATGGATCGCTCTGTAAGATACCTATATCAGAAAACACCAAAGTTTTAACAAGTTAAAGGACATAACATTGTATAATCACTTGTCACCATCAGTTAAAACTTCAAGGTGCTCAAGTGCCATACTTATTGATACCAGAGAATCTAATCAGTTGGATTCAAAAAATTCTTTGGTGAGCAGACACCAAGGATTCAAGTCAGTCAATTCATGATCAACGCTGCTCTTTTATACAGATTTTTCTTAGCAGAGTGCCAGAACCCTTGATGGCTAGCCACATGCAGATCCACTCTACTTCCTCTGCTTCCCTTCGACAAATTAAGCTATTATTGGATCACATGAATTTTTGTGGATCAATTTTTTCCATTTACATGCTACCTGACAAGCATTCTGTTGGAACTAGATTTTCCAATATAGACCATAATAATTCAGAAAGCAATTTATTCATAAAAACAAACATGAAAAAATTGCTTACTTCCCAGTGTAGAAGCCCGCAGAATACCAAGCGTTTAATACAACTGTCAGATCCGTTTCAGAGCTTGTATTTTCAGTTATTTCCCCTTCATTATCTTTCCTGTTCCCAGCTTTATTGCCTGCAAAATAGTGGGAAAAAAAAATACAATAGTGAAACAAAGACACATCCAAAGGGCGCTTCATTTCTTGAGCATATTCAAATTTATCTCTCTCAACCATTCATATAAGCTAGTTCTATTAAAAAAAATTAAAGATCATCTGCCACTTCACTTTCAAAGTATTGACTTAGAGTTTTGCCCCAGATTTACAATTTTATTTGTAGTTTCAGTTCCTCTGAATTACATGGGCCGAAATCTATTGAAAAAATAAGTAAAAATTTTGAAAACAGACGGTGAAAGAAAAAGGATGTCCACTTATTTTAAGTTTTTGAAAAAAGAAACTTTTCTTCTAAGAGCGAAACTATTATTTAAATCTTTTCAGAGTTGAATGGAAATTGGAAGGCTAATACTAGGTGTCAGAAAAGGTCCTATGAAGCTCAAGATCAAACGGCCAAAGTCTTCCAGTAAAAGTATATGGTTCCTTTATGAGAACCAAAACTCTCAAATTAAAGACTATATAAGTAACATGAAAAAGAACAACTGTCACAGTGAAGTATTCTCCTTTACAAACTGATGCACAAATTTAAAATAACTCATCTACGGTAAGTGATTGCTTCTCTCACTTTCTTGCTTTCTATATTTTCATGTAGCAAGACGAGGATCGGAGACCTTCATAATTAAGTCAATTTATACTATACAAGTAACCAGAAAACTCCATCTTACAACTTAAATTACTTGAAAACTGGGAAGAAAGCACGGTTTTTCTAGACTAACAGTTTATTACATAACAAAACAACTAGTTAACTGAAGAAACTAAATTCATGAACAACCTAACTAAAGAAACTAAACTGCAAGTTCATCATGTATAGAAATTCGAATATATGCATGTATGTATCTAGAAAAGAGAGGTTGGGGTACTTTAGGTGTAAAAATATGCTTCAAAATTTAAATAAAACACATTTCACTATCTGAGGATTTGTTTCGGCCATGCCCGCTATTCCAGTTACTTGAAATAAAACCTAAATGACATTCCATTTCAAAGCCGACTGCTTAATACTGTCATGTTATCCACAAAGTTCTGATTAAATTCTAAAACATTTCTTTTCTTGATTGACATTTTTATCATTTTCAAAAAACCATGTTTACCTTCTATATCGGAGTTGACAACAGGAGTATTCATTGTCATGGATGACATTGCTCTTTCTGCAGCATCCATTGCTGTTTTCACAATGTCATCATCTATGGGAGGGAAAGACTTTCCAGGGTTCATCATGGCAGAAGAATCAGTACATGCTTTACCAAGAGATGTCCCACCAAAAGTACAAGATGAGAATGAAGAGCATGGAGCCACTGAACAATGACAAGCATAAGGGCAACAAGAACAGATGAGAGGGGAGAGTGAAGCTTGGGTTGCAGCAACCGACTGATCTTGAGAAGCAGAACAGGTTCCCCAATAACCACCAGAACCTGAACCTTCAGCAGGATATTGGTAGTTATAACCACCATGCAGATTAAGTTGCTGTAGAATCCTTTGCCTCTTCTCCTCAAGCTCATAGTACTGGCCGAGTAACTGGTTATAATCTTCTGCACCATGTGAATACAAACCACTGAGAGTTTGTGCGTGAACACCACCATTTGATGGATCTACATATGGCTCAGGTCCAAGTGAATCTACACAATTATTTAATTTGGCCGGTGCAAGGTTTTCAGTCTCTTCCAATTCTGTGACAGTATTCGATGTAACATTGCTGTTCTCATCTGCCTCCCTACATTTTAAAAATCACAAGAAATGAAAACAGATCCCAGAAAAGCAGATACCATAAAAATAAAAGAATCATGTAGGTGAATAAGCACTCTCTATCAAGAACTCAAATTATATTTTATATAAAATTCAACTTAAGCTTCATATCAATACCGAATAGGAAAATGTTGCAAGTAAATTCAAGCCCATTTTCTCAAAGCACCTATCAACTATCTAAGTGTTATTCTCATATCTTATTCTTCAACAACTCAAAAACAAATACAAGGAGAAAACAATAAAGTCCTCCAGGACCAAAAGGGATTTAAGCTATCTTATATTATAGGTACACAGTACTTACTTAACAGTCCCATCCAGACTTTCATCGACCCTAGTAATAGCAGAGGCATTTTCATCCTCGGTGCCGCCACCAAATTTCCCTCCATCAGTTGATTTATCCTGGATTCTTTTCTTTCCATGCATTTTCTGCAAAATTAGAAAAGTAAAAATTAATAATAAGGAATAAAACTCAAAAAAAAAAAGTGAAAAGTATAGAGAGAAGGAGAGAGGACCTTGTACTTGGACATGGCATCGTCGAAGGCGTTGATGAGAGCTGAATCATCCCACAATTCCCCTTCCTTCCCCATTTACTTTCCCCTCTCTCTCTTCCCAATTCTCTCTCTCTCTCTCTCTCTCTCTCTCTCTCTCTTCCCTGCTCCCTACCTCTGCTTGCGGAGTCATGTAAGTAGTGAACTCCACCCTAGGAGACCATCTCAAAGCAATTCAGCCCATTTAGGCCCAAAGTGTGACCGTCTGTGCATTTTCAGCCCATTGAAACTATCTATTGGGGTGCCCATATATGCCCCATCCCCAACTACTTCGACCATTGGACTTTGGCGCACGGGCAGTTGTCGAAACTTACAGGGCAAGCGCCAGCCATAGTGATTAGTGTGCCTGTTTTTGCTATAAAACCATTAGCAAAACCAGTGAACAAGCTATCAGAAATGAACTAGCATCCCTGGTATTTTAATGTTTTGTAGAACCAGATTTAACACGCGGTATGCTTATAAAAGTCCCACCCAAAAGCTGTGCAAGTTCATCCTAAACCAAAACCCAACTCTGCAAATTTCTTTAATCATCTTCCAACACCAAATCAAGGCTATCAAATCTAGCCTATTATCTTAATTACCTTCCTTTTAATTTATTGGATATCACTGATATATGTATCATGCAACCTGTGGGTGTAGCAAAACAAAAAACAAGGAGGCAAGTTAACTTGTGGGCAATA
>Ga0307513_10009145_pt1 | contig 12551 bp, 11 predicted proteins | sample 15_EM_MG_FD_202174 | JGI IMG/M metagenome (GOLD analysis project Ga0307513, IMG submission 202174) | Populus trichocarpa ectomycorrhiza microbial communities from riparian zone in the Pacific Northwest, United States - 15_EM | ecosystem: Host-associated > Plants > Roots > Unclassified | place... | reverse complement strand
AAACAAGCTGATACCGATGTGGATCAGCAGAGCGCCGAGCAATCCGATGATCGCGAGAAACGTGCGCGCCGCGGGACCATAGCGACGCTCCATGTACTCGGGCAAAGTTTGCACGTTGGAGCGTATGTAAAAAGGCGCGAACAGGAGCGCCAGCATTATCAGCGAGAAGCACGCCATCCATTCAAAGTTTCCGATCACTATTCCTTCGCGCGCTCCTCCGGCTGCCAGGCCAACCAGGTGAATGGTGGAAATATTGGAAGTAAAGATTGCGGCGCCAACCGTGAAGGCGCTTAGAGACTTACCCGCGAGAAAGTACTGGTTTGAACTCGCGTCGCGCCGATAGCCGACCCAGATTCCAAACAAGGTGATGCCGATCAGATAGCCGGCAAGCACCATGATATCGAGCGCGGAGAGCGCCATCTAAGCACGCCACAAGTGTTGGATTTCTTCCAGGCTGCGCTGCTTTGTTTCCGGTAGATAGCGCGCCACGAACACCAGGCCGGCAATACAAATCGCCGCATAGAACCAGAACGTGCCTGCGGTGCCGATGGCAGCATTCAGCAAGGGAAACGTGTAGGTGAGAACGAAACACGCCGACCACAATGCGGCGGTGCAGATCGCCATCGAGGTACCGCGCACCTCTGTGGGGAAAATCTCCGAGAGAACCACCCAGGTAATCGGCCCTAATGTCATCGCAAAGACTGCGATTGCGCCGACCACCAGCAGCAGCATCGGCCAACCGCTCTGATGCGTCCAATACGCAAACCCCAGCGCCACGTACAACAGCGCCAACGATCCGCAGCCGAGCAGCATCAGCCAGCGCCGCCCGAGGTTTTCCACCGTGGCGATAGCTACGAACGTGAACACCACCATGGTGATTCCGGTGATCACGATGTTGAAGAGCATGCTCGAGAGCGAATAGCCGGCCGCCGAAAATACTTCCTGTGCGTAGTTGAAGATCACGTTGATGCCACACCACTGTTGGAGGACCGCCAGGACCACGCCCACCAGAAGGGCGCGCTTGATTCGGGGCTCCCTCAGGCTCGCTCGCGGCTGATTTTCGGCGGAAGCTTTGAGATCTTTCCTCAAATCGACTATCAGTCGCTGCGCGTACGTTACTCCGCCCAATGAGGCGAGCACGTCCTGCGCGCGCTGCCATTCGCCTCGTTTTGCCAGCCATCTCGGACTCTCAGGAATGAACAGCAACCCGACGAGGAACACCGCAGCGGGGACGAAGCCCGCTTCGAACATGCGTCTCCAGCCGATCAGGCCGTTCCAGGAGTCTTTCAAATCCAGCGGTGTCGCGTTCGGATCGATTGGGCCGGCGATCAACCAATTCACCACCTGAGCTCCGAGAATTCCGAGCACAATTGTCAGTTCGTTGAGGCAGACCAATTGGCCGCGTCGCGCGGCAGGCGCAACCTCGGCGATATAGATAGGAGAAAGCGCCGACGCCATGCCGATCGCGACTCCACCCGCCACGCGCCACATCACAAACTCCGTAACGCTTTGGGCCATGCCGGTACCCAAGGCTGAAGCTGCGAAAACTGCTGCGGAAATCAGTAAGGCCCGTTTACGGCCCAAGCGCTCGCTGAGCACGCCGGCACTCAAGGCGCCAGCCAAGCATCCGACGAGCGCGCTACTCATCGCCCATGCCTGTTCAGATGGCTGCGTAATGCCAAAGCAGGCTTCGTAAAATGGCTTTGCGCCGCCGATTACAACCCAGTCATAGCCGAACAAGAAGCCACCGAGTGTCGCTACCAGGCATGCGAACCAAAGCGCGATTGAATTCATGGCGCCGTCACCGACAGCCGGATCGGTAGAGCCGATCGGGAGGCCCGCGCCATTGCTCCGGTCGACAGGCTTTACGTCGTGCTCGATGGGGTTTGCGCTCAATTGAAGGCCCCTCTATATGCCAACTCCTTCAATCCTGTATTATAGGTTTTGATTAATCAAGTGCCGAAGCTCGCGGGGAAAGGAACAAGTGGCGCACTTCCTCAGCTACATCAACTGGTTCACGGTTGAAGATGCCGACGAGCCAGCAGCGGGATGGCTGCACGCGATTTCAAACGCTGGATACGATGGCGTTCAGCTGTTAGAGCCGCTTCCCGTTGACCTGCTTACCAAATCACGGCGGCTCAGTCTCGGCGTATGCGGCAGTGGGCGCGTCAATCGTGCCGAGGACGCATGGCGACTCGCACAGGAAGCTCGCGAGCACGGGCTGGAATGTCTGACCCTGCATGTCGGATGGGGCTACGAAGAAGAGGATGCGGCGTGCAGGTTGATCGAGGCAATTCTCGACGCATCGGCGCGCACCAGCGTACCAATGTATGTAGAGACTCACCGCGCCACTATCTTTCAAGATATCTGGCGAACCGTGAGCTTCATCCGGCGCTTTCCAGAACTACGATTCAATGCCGACTGGTCTCATTGGTACACCGGATTGGAATTCGTGTACGGCGACTTCGATCGGAAACTGGATTTCGTCCAACCAGTCATCGACCGAGTGGACTTCATGCACGGGCGAATCAGCGATCCCGGCTGCATCCAGGTCGATATCGGCAACTTCGCGAACGCGCTGAAGCTGCCATACGTGCAACACTTTCGGACCATGTGGACGCGCACTTTCAAGGCATTCCTTGCCCGCAGTGCGCACGATGCGCAATTCCGATTCGCGACGGAACTGCTGCCGTCAAAATACTACTACGCACGCGACTGCTCTCGCCACGTGCATGATTCGCGCTGGAGTCAGGCGCTCGTTCTCACGTCAATCGCCAAAGATTGCTTCGCGTCGGCCATTACGCAGCACGGCGAAAGCCCGGCAGCGCCGCAATTGTAGAAGTTGAACGTCGCAAGTGACGCAGTTACTTTCCTTCGCTGCGGGCCTTCGTATTGAGCTTCCAAGGCGCTCGACGACGGCAAACTAGTTAGGGCATTACTGCGACCTGCGAATAAAACTGCCGCTCTTGTCAAAGCCGGGCGAGTCGATCGAGAACAACGCCAGCACCGAATCGAATACGTCCGGCTGCTGATACACCGGCCGATCGACGATGGACACCGGCTGCGACGATTTCACGATCAGTGGAATCTCCGCCTGTTCCGCGGGCAGCTCCATGCCCGGCGGCATGCCATGAAACATCACACCGTTCTCCAGCAGAGATTCGCCGTGATCCGACAGATAGATGAAGACGTACGGCACGCCCGATGCGTCGAGTGTGCGAATGGCCTGCGCCACCACGTGATCCACGTAGAGAATCGTGTTGTCGTACGAGTTGTACAGCTGCTCGAGCGAACACTTGTTCGCCACGTCGGCGTCGAAGCAGATGGGTCCGAACCGCCGGAATTCGGGCGGATGCCGTTCTACGTAGGCCGGCCCGTGACTGCCGCCGCCAAAATGCAGGACGACGAAGCGGTAGCCGGATAAGTAGTTCGCCAAGTCTTCCTTCAGCAGAGGGATCACATCCTCGTCGTAGCACTTGCCGCCGTGGCCGCAGTCGTGAACTTTCGTTTCTCCGACCGCTGCGCAGTTGTCGTACAGCGTGTAGTTCACGTAGCACTTCGTCGGAATACCGGCCTTCGACACCAGTGTCGTGAGCTCGAGGCCGTTTTTCTGCAATATCTTCGGCAACGCGTAGAGCGTCGAGGCGCGCGTCGCGACAGCGTCGAGCAAGTGCAGGCCGTCGATCTGCCGCAGCTCCGGAGTGGTTTCGCGCCGCTCATATCCATACAGACTGAAGTTCTTTCGCCGCGAGGACTCTCCCACGGCGAGTACGACCACGAGATCGCCGGGCGTCGTCACTTTGGCGACGACGTTGACATTTTTTTGCGCCGTCCTGAAGTACGGCTTGAGCACGCGCGTCGTGGCATTCACCGACCCGGAGATGACGTTGATCGGAACCAGCATGTACACGATGTATTTGTTGGATACGTTGCCCGCACGGAAGATCGCGTTGTATTCCACGGCGAGCGCCGCGAGCGCGAGACACAACGCGACAGCAACCAGTTTGAACGAGCCCAAAAGATATCGGCCCGCATGCTCGAACGTGATGTCTGTTGCGAGAATGAGTGCAGCCAGCACGACCATCCCGAGGACATACGGAATCATCTGGACCGACATCAGCTGCGCGATCTCGGTGCCATCCGTGTGCACCACGTTGCGAATCATCGAGCTGTCGATGGCAACGCCATACTTCGCGATGAAGTACGTCGCCGCTGCGCTCGCGATGGTGAGCAGGATCGCGGCGGGTTTGATCGTGAACCTGTGCGCAACCAGCGTGAAAACGACCACGAGCAGGCAGACGCCGGCGAACAAATACGCGAGCAGCGCGGACAGGTCGAGCGCGTCTCCCTGGCGAAACCAGCGCGCCAGCCGACCGAGATTCAGTGTATTACAAACTGCATACAGGCCCACCGAGAACAAGACGATGAAGCGGGTATGAGGAAGGCGCAGACTTGGTCTCGAGAGCATGCCGCGACTATAGCCCGCCTATTCAGCGGCTTATATCGACCCGCGCGCCAACTCGCCAACCTTTCGCTCGCGACCGCGATTGATTGCCCCGCGACACTCCGTCTAATGCTGAGCGACATGTCACGACGACGAGTGGGCACCCGCCCTGCGGTGGGAACAAGCGTGCGGATGTCGAAAGCCGCTCTGGAGGCGGCTCCGACATGCACTATTTCAAACTGCGGCGCAGCCGCGTGATCCTTGGCTCGTTTCTCTTGTTCGCCATGCTCATGATGACGCTTCCGGGCATCGACCTGCGAATCTCCGGCCTCTTCTACGACGGGCATTCCTTTCCGCGCGGTCGATGGTGGCAGACCCTGCAGCAGGTGGGTCTCACTCTGTTTCTCTGCGTCAGCTTGACCGTAATCATCGCGCTCTACGTCTACAACCGCGCGCGCGCGCGGAAGCTTGGCGGCATCGATGGCCGGCGGGTCTTGTACCTGTTGCTCGTGCTCGGCATTGGCGCCGGCCTGATCGTGAACACAACACTCAAGGACAACTTCGGGCGCGCGCGGCCGCGGGATGTCGTGGAATTCGGCGGCATGAAGCAGTTCACCCCCGCCTTTGTCGTCAGCCGCGAATGCAATACCAATTGCTCGTTCGCGTCGGGCGATGCGGCCGGCGGATTCTTCGCGCTCGCTCTCGCGCTTGCACTCAGCCGGCGGCGCGCGATGCTGGCGGCGGCAGTCGCCTTCGGCGCTGTGATATCCCTGGGACGCATCGCGACTGGCGCTCACTTCTTCTCGGATACGGTCGTGTCGTTCTTCGTGATGCTCATCGTCGCGGACTTCCTGCACCACTACGTAGTGTTGAGTCACGCGCAGCGTAGGGAACTACTACCGGCCGTGGCGTATCGAGCTCCGGTTTGAGCTATCCATCTGGCGCGCGGAATGCGGCACCGCTGTCAACGGGCCGTCAATGCACGGACACGATCTTGCCAGGCGCCGACACGCCGTTCTCGTCGAACGCCTCCACGGCCACGTGGTATTCGACGCCGACATTGAGCGCGCGCAGATCGAGGCTGGTGCCACGGTCGGCGAAAATCTGGTAGCACAGATTCAGGCGATCTGGCTTGACGCCCCAGCGCACGTTGTACCCGACCGCGCCCGGCACGCGCCGCCAGCTGATCGTCATCATCCGTCGATCTTCAGCGCGCACAGCCTCGACGTTGGCAGGCGTGTGCGGTGCGGATCCGCCCGCATCGCCGAACACACGCAGATCGCTGATCGCAAGGTGCGCGGCGCCGACGTGTCCGTGTACGTAGCGCACGTAGCGCGCGCGCACTGGTGAAGGCAGCTGAAAATATGCATTGGGCCGATCGCGTCGCTCAGGTCCGGTGGTGGCCAGGGGCTGCCAGCGCTTGCCGTCAAGCGACGACTCGAGCGTGAATTCCGTATAGATGTCCGGTGCATCGCTGTAGCGGCCAGATAGATAGTCGGCGAAATTGACCTGCGCGGCGCGCAGCGTTTTCCTGGCACCGAGATCCACGGTGAGTGATTGTCCGGGCGCGTTCGATGCCGCGACCCAGAACGTGCGCGGATCCTCATCGGTCACGTGCGCCGCGCTGAATTCGCCGAACACTGAAGACGCGGTCGCAGGTTTGCGGTACGACAGCAGCATCCAGCCGGTGAAGAGCTTTTCCGGATCTGTAACCTTGCCGGTCGGCATGTAGTTAGGAAAATCCGCGAAACGCGTGTTGACGCTCATCTGGCCGTCGTTGCTGAAGGCGGCTGGAAACAGGGCGATGCGACGCTCGAAGGTCCAGTTGTAGCCAATCCACGGAGTGCCCGTGTTCCACCAGTTGCCGTACTCATCTTGAAACGTGTTGCCGTGCCCTGCGCCGTGAACGAAACCGCCGGGCTTGTAACCAACGGGGTTGTAGGGAGCGTATTCGAAGGGCCCCAGTGGGCTGTCAGAGACGTACGTGCCGGTGGCGTAGACGTTGTACTCGGTGCCGGGCGCGCCGTACTGCAGGTAGTAGCGGCCGTCATGCTTGGTCATCCACGAGCCTTCAATGTACGTGGGCTGGTCCTCGCTCGTGTGATCCGGCCCGAACCGCTCCCAGCCATGTTGCTTCGGTGCCAGCGCGATCAAGGCGCGGGGCTTGCCGATATAGTGAACGCGCTGCAGCGAATCGACCTCTCGCATGTCGATCTCGATGCCGAAAAGCGGGTACGTATTCGATGATCCCCAGTAGAGATACCAGCGGCCGTCGTCATCCTTGAAAAGCGCTGGATCCCATGGTCCCGGCGGAATGCCCATGGGCCGCGGGTCTCCTTGGTGCCAGCCACCCGAAACACCTTCCGGTTCCTCTGCGATGGGCAGCGGCGGCAGGCGGCGCGTCAGAAAATCCAACTGGCCGTGCGCCGGATCGCGCGACATCAGAATCGGCTCGGGCCGCGTGATAGAGGGCAACAACAGCAGGCGATCGCCATCTGATATTGCTGCTGGCGCAACGACGCTCTCGAAAGGCCAGCGGCTTGGGCTTATGAAGCTCCAGTCAAGTAGATTGGACGAGCGCCAATAGCCATCCGCCAGAGTCATGAACAGGTAGTACGCGTCCTTGTGCCGCACGATGACCGGATCGGCGCCCGTGCGGTAGGAAATCTGTTCGTTGATCTGCTCGAAGTTATAGCGGTAGTCGATATCGACTGGATTTGCGTACGTCCGCCTGGAGGTGTCGGCAGCGAGCGCATCGGCCAAGAATCCGAACAACACCACGAAAGACGCGGCGAAGTTTCGCGCCATGGTCAATCCAGGTTTCATTCAAACAGTCTTACCGATCAGCCCGCCAAGCGAAACTCCCAGGTCAAGCGGCGCTTCCGGCGCGACTCGAATTCAAGCAGTCACACTTTCTAGCGAAGAGCTATCTCTCGGGATTGCTGACTCATCGTGCAGGCGGGGCCCCAAAAGCCTGACCCGACGAATTCGATCGTCTCGAATGTCTTGCGACGTCGTCGAATTCCACGGTGTCGGCGACGGACTACGTCAAGGTCGCCAAAAGTCGCCTCAGCAATTGCTCTCATGCCTTGCGCAAGCACCGCGAACCCAGGTGTTCGAGCGGAATTCCACCATCGTCCCCATTGACATCTAACACCGTTAGGGTACTCTAACAGTGTTAGTTAAATCTAGTGCAACGGAAATGGGCACCGCTGCAGCGCTCTCGATCCGCCGGGCCCATCGGCCACATAGGAGTTCGCTCTCATGTCTACAAAAGTCTGGTTCATCACTGGTGCATCTCGTGGCTTCGGCCGGGTTTGGGCGCAGGCCGCGGCACAGCGTGGCGACAAGGTCGTCGCCACCGCCCGATCCCTGAAAAGTCTCGACTATCTCAGTACTTACGGCGACGCCGTACTTCCCCTGGCGCTGGACGTCACAGATCGCAACGCCGTCTTTGCCACTATCGCCCGCGCGCAACGTCATTTCGGCCGGTTGGATGTGGTGATCAACAACGCCGGTTACGGGCTCTTCGGCACGCTCGAGGAAACCACGGAGGCACAGGCGCGCGCGCAACTGGAAACGAATTTCTTCGGCTCCCTTTGGGTGATCCAGGCGGCGTTACCCATCATGCGCGCACAAAGCGCGGGTCACCTCCTGACGGTGTCCAGTCTCAGCGGAATTACAACCTTCCCAACAGCCAGCGTCTACGGGGCTTCCAAGTGGGCGCTTGAGGGGTTGTGCGAAACACTATCTAAAGAGGTCGCGGGTTTCGGCATCAAGGTGACGCTGATCGAGCCCGGTGGCTACGACACCGACTGGCGTGGTAGCTCCGCACAGCACGCCACCAAGCTCGAAGCCTACGCCGGCCTGCGTACCCAACTTGCTGCTGCGTCGGGCCATCGGACCTTGGGAGATCCCGCCGCAACAGCCCAGGCAATATTGACGGTGGTCGATGCGAAAGAACCGCCGTTGCGCATTCTGCTCGGCGCCAATGCCGTAGACATCGCCGCTCGCACCTATGCCGATCGAGTGGCTGTCTGGAATGAGTGGGAACCAGTTTCCAGCGCTGCCCAGGCCCAGAGCGCGGCGGCCTGACGCTGACTTCTCGCGCGGAGCCTTCTCATCAACCTTGCGTGATCTTGACGCTTACGTTGTGGACGCTGCGCCGGCCCGCCGGCGCAGCGCGTCGGCCGTGACGACTGGCCCGGTAGCACGAACGCTGATTTGCTGGTTCATGCACACCGCTACCGTCGCGTCGGTACGATCACTGTCGCAACGATTTCGCCTGCTCGAACTGCGCAGCGATACTTTCAAGACAGCCGCGTTCACACCTGGCCAAAAGCTCCAGATCCTGGTGGGCGATGGCCTGACCACCCGCACCTATACCCCCATTCGCTGGGATCAGTCGCGTGGTACCGCATCGATTCTCGTCTATGCGCACGACGACGCCGGGCCCGGTGGCGAATGGGGCGTCACGGTGGCCCCTGGAGATACGTGTCAGGTGTTCGGCCCGCGCAACTCTCTGAAGCTCACGTCCCTGGCCGCACCGCTGGCGCTGCTGGGCGATGAAACTTAATTCGGCCTGGCGGTCGCTACGCAGAAGGCCGCCATGCATGACGGTGCATCGCCGCCTAACTATCTATTTGAAGTTACCTCAGTCGAAGAATCCAGGCAGGTTCTGCAAGCGCTCGGATTGGTGGCCGCGCTGCTGTCACGCGCATCCGACGATGCTCACCTTGTCCAGGCGGACGCGCATCTGCCGGCGTGGGCGGCGCAGAACTGCGCGTTCGTCCTCACCGGGCGCAGTTCGTTCGTTCAACGTATGGGACGCAAACTGAAGGCCCTCGGCATTCCTTCAAATCGGATCGCCGCCAAAGCGTATTGGGCGCCTGGCAGGAAGGGGCTTGACTGATGGCGCTCGCCCCGGAGCGCGACCCGCCGCTCGCCCCCGTAGCAAAGCCGCTGCTGGATATGGCCTCCCGAATCGATCACCTGTTTCGCAGGCGCACGGCGCAGCCCCTCAGTATCAACCGCTCAACTTCGTCTGGAGCCCCGTCACGAGCAACTCCAGTCCCGTCGCGAACCGCGTGTCGAAGTCCGGATCGAAAATCACGTCTCTGGCCGCCAGGCTGTGCGGATACTTTTCCTTTGCCAGCTTCACGAAGGCGGCTGTCCGTACTGCGACATCGATGCCTCCCTCAGGACCCAGCCCCTGTTCCTCCATCACCAAGCCCAGCACGTAATACAACACACTGAAAGTCGTGTCCGTCGCCAGCGCCGTGTCCGCTCCAGCCTGAACACATGCGGCGATCATGGCTTCGCCGACCCGCATGACGTTATCCGTCACCACGTAGGTACCGGCAAACACGCGCGCGCCGTCACGGTGTGTCCGTAATGCCTCGCGCAGCTCGCCGGCAACCTGGCGCAACGTCGTATCCCACGGTTGGCCAGCAGGGATGTCCCGCGCAACTTTTTCAACCAAGGCATCGGCAATGCCGTCTACCAAGGCTTGTTTGCTGTCGAAGTGCCAGTACAGCGATGGCGCCTGTATGTGTAAAACCTGTGCGAGCTTGCGCATGGTCAATCCTTCTAGTCCGTCTTTGGCCAGTAGTGCCAAGGCGGTTGTAACGACCTGGTCGCGCTGAATTCTCATGGCGGTTCTCTATTGAGTGACCAACTAACGATGTTAGTGTAGCATCAATTCCAACATCGAGCGCACGCCATTGTCGTCGATGAAGGAGACCGCCAAAGACGTCGGCTAACTACTTCCGGTTCGCCGGTCAGAACGTCTGGTTACCAGCTGCCTGCGAGGCAACGCGAAGCGCACCTCCAGGCGCGCACCTCCTTGCGGAGCCCGATCGACGCGAACCGTAGCGCCATGCTGCTCGGCGATGCGTCGCACGACTGCGAGGCCTAGACCTGCGCCACCGATATCTCGTGAGCGGCTCGGTGAAAGCCGCGTGAAACGTTCGAACACGCGCGCACGGTCGCCCTCGGGAATTCCAGGGCCGTCGTCATCGACGAGCAGAAATGCGAGGCCATCGTCGAATCGTGAAGAAACCACGACGCGGGACACCGCGTGCCGCGCCGCGTTGTCGAGCAGGTTGCGCACGAGGTGCGCGAGATTCTTGCGCTCGCCCCGCATTTTCATCCCGGTCACGCCATGCGTATCGACTGGAACGGCGCGCACACGCGCGGCCTCATCGAGCACGATGTCGTCGAGATCGACCTCCTCGGGCGGCACGGTGTAGCCCTCATCCAGGCGTGCGAGCGCCAGCAGATCGGCGACGAGCACCTCCAGACGTATTGTCTCGGCAAGCGCACCACGCAGCACTTCGTCGTGCGCCAACCGATTCGGGTGTGCCAGTGAGACCTCGAGTTGGGTGCGCATCGCCGCAATGGGGCTGCGCAGCTCATGTGATGCGTCGGACACGAATTCGCGCTGGCGCAGTGCGCCTTCGGCCATGCGATCGAGCATTCCATTCAAGGTACGCGCAAGCTCGGCCACTTCATCGAACGACGGCGGCACGGTGAGTCGATCGACGGTGCTCGCATCGGAGATGGTTGCGGCGCGTTGAGTCATACTCAGAACAGGCCTGAGCGCACGACCGACGAGAATCCACGCGGCGAGTGTCAGCAGGATCGTCAGCAGGGGAACGCCAGCTCGCAGAACTTGCTGCAGGGTCTCGGTACTTCGTCTGACATCATCGAGCGGGCTCATCGCGATGACATTGAACTGCCCCTCGGCGGGAGAGGTCACCGGCAACTCCACAACCGACCACGGTGTTTGGCGTTGATCCGTGAGGCCCGATGACCGGCGCGAGCCAGGCCACGGTATCTGTCGCTTCGATCCATCCGGTCTGACGAACGTCACCGTGCGATCGATGCCGCTGACCTGGATTCCTTCGATGGGCATCCCTAGCTCGATTTGCGCCCGGATGACACGGAGTTCGCTGAGGCTTTGCGCCTCGATGGCGCGAATCACGGTGGTCTCGACGGAGCGCACCAACAATACACCGCCCGCCGTCAAGCTGGTGACGGAGAGGATTGCAACCGCAATGGTCAGCCTCACGCGCACCGCGCCGACACGCGCGAACCGGCTCAATGCGCGGGCCCGCCACGCCGCTGCCGCCGAATGAAGACCGCGCACCAGGGTAGATAGGCGGCCTGAATCTGGCGCCTCATCGGCCATTGCTGTGGATCGTCAATTGATATCCGGCGCCACGCAGCGTCGCAAGGCTGCGTCGACCGAACGGCATATCGATCTTTCGGCGCAGATACCCGATGTACACTTCGACGACATTGGGATCGCCGGGGAAATCGAACCCCCAGACCAAGTCGATGAGCTTCTGTTTGGGGATGACTTCTCCCGGACGACGCATCAATGCCTCCAGCAACGCGAATTCGCGCGGCGTGAGCGCGATCTCCTCACCGGAGCGCCGACACTTGCGCGTCGCCGGATCGAGTTCGAGGTCGTCGACGCTCAATACCTGCGGTCGTGGCGCCGCACAGCGCCGCATCAGCGCGCGCAGACGCGCCACCAGGACGACATAGGAAAACGGCTTGGAGAGGAAGTCGTCCGCTCCGGTATCGAGTGACTCTGCCTCATCGTGCTCGCCGTCCTTTGCCGTGAGCATCAGGATGGGAGTCCAGACTTTGCGCTTGCGCAGAGTAGCGCAAACCTCATATCCATCCAGGCCGGGCAACAGGATATCGAGAATGATAGCGGCGTATTGCCCTTCGCTTGCGCGCCACAATCCATCGATTCCATTCGTCACGGCATCAACGTTCAGACCCTCCGCTGCAAGGCCATTGGCTATCGCGGTGGCCAGACGTTCTTCGTCTTCTACGAGCAGGATGCGCATGGTGATTGCTGAGAGAGCGCTCAGCCGCTCTCAGGTTCCTCTCAACATCCGCGTTGCATGCTCGAACAACCAGAGACTGGAGAGTGCCGCAACGATGCGGCATTCGGTCTCCCGGAGAGCATGATGAACTTACCAAGACCTTTGCTGGCCGCGACGGCCGCACTCGCCGCCAGTTTGGCAATTGCGCCAACGTCCGCAGCAGATACCCCAAGGACTTCGCCGCCGTTGGCGGTGCAGCTCAC
>Ga0307513_10009144_pt1 | contig 12551 bp, 16 predicted proteins | sample 15_EM_MG_FD_202174 | JGI IMG/M metagenome (GOLD analysis project Ga0307513, IMG submission 202174) | Populus trichocarpa ectomycorrhiza microbial communities from riparian zone in the Pacific Northwest, United States - 15_EM | ecosystem: Host-associated > Plants > Roots > Unclassified | place... | reverse complement strand
GCTGGTCCTCAACATGCTGTCGACGATCACGATGATCCGGCTCGGCAAGACGTACGGGAACCTGATGGTCGACGTACGGGCGTCGAACGAGAAGCTCCGGGCCCGTTCGCGGCGGATTGTCGCCCTGGCGACCGGGGCGGGCGACGAGGAGATCGAGGCGGCCCTCGCGGCGACCGACGGGGAGACGAAGAACGCGATCCTCGTCGTACTGGGCGGAGTGGACGGCCCGACGGCGGCTCGGCTCCTCGCGGAGAACGACGGGCATCTGCGGGCCGCCCTGGCGACTGCACCCCACTGATGCGTGGGGGCCTCCACCCGTCGGGCAGGATGGGCGCCATGACCGAGATCCACACCCCCCGCCTCCTCCTCCGCCGCTGGACCGACGACGACCTCGTGCCCCTGTCGGAGATCCACGCGGACTCCCAGGTCATGCGCTGGATCGACGACGGCTCGGTGCGCGACCTGGAGTACACGGCCGAGGCGATCGAGCGGTGGGAGGAGGAGTGGGACGAGGAGGGCTTCGGCGTCTTCGCCGTCGAACTGCTCGCCTCGGGCGAACTGACGGGCGCCGTCGGCCTGTCCGTGCCCGAGTTCCTGCCGGAGGTCGCGGCGGACGTGGCGATCGGCTGGCTGCTCGGCTCGCAGTTCTGGGGCCAGGGGTACGCCTCCGAGGCCGCCCACGCCACCCTGGAGTTCGCCCTCCAGGACCGGGGTCTCGACCGGGTGATCAGCATCAGCAGGGCGGGCGACGACGCCTCCGAGAACGTCATCCGCAAGCTGGGCCTGACGGAGGAACGGCAGACGACCCACCCGGTGTACGGCCATCAGCTGATCGTGCACGCGATCGACCTGACGGAGTTCGAGGCGTAGGGCCACCTCCGTAGGCATACCCGTACTCGCGCCCGCGTTGTCAGTGGCGTGTGCGACGGTGGAGACCGCTGAGCACTCAGCGAACCGCATGTACACGCACGTACGCCTGTCCGCCGAAGGGACGACCATCGTGAACCACGCCCAGCTGACCGCCCTCGGGCGAGCCCTGCGCGTCCTCGGCGAGCACGGGGACGTGCTCACCCGCGACAGCGCCGACGCGAAACTGCACGAGGTCAAGGCCGACCTGAAGCGGGCCCTGGCGATCCTGGAGGACACGGTGATCGGGTCGGCGCCCACGACCCGCTGCGCCGAGCACCCCAACGGCCCGGTCGACGAGAGCGCCGTCGACCTGTGCCTGCTCTGCGAGACGCGCCGCCGCAGCGCCCGCCGCAGCAGCGAGCAGAACGGCACCTACCCCCAGTCGCGTCCCGCCGACCCGGAATCGGCGGCCCCCGAGCGCACGATGTCCCGCTACGGCGTCCGCGCCGACCGCCCCCAGCCCCAGCAGCGCTGGCTCCCCGAGGTCTGGACCGGCCAGGTCTGGCAGCTCTGCGGCACCCCGCGCCGCGACCGCCTGGAGGCCGAGCGCTACCTCTCCGCCGAACGCCGGGGATCCCGCCCCGGTATCGCCTACCGCCTGGTCCACGAGTTCACCGACTACGAGGTCCTGCGGATCTGGGGCACCCCGGTGAAGGTGGACATCGAGCCGATGGGCAACCTGTGAGCGCGTTCCGAACGGAGGTCGGCAGGCTCGGCTTCGGACTCCGGCGCGGCCGGAGCTGTTCTCGTCACGCCTGCCGAGGGAAGACCACCCGGAGCCGCTGAACCCGTCCGTCGCGGCGGAACATGAGCCAGGCGAGGTTCGGTGGGCAGATGTGGGCGGGGTCGAGCAGGGTGACGTCCACCTCGTGGGTGACGTCCATCTCCCAGATGTCGATGTCCCGGCTGGCCACCACATGGCGCAGATGCTGGCGCACCCCGTACTCCAGGTAGCGGCGCATGACCGGGATGGGATGCGTGTGCTCGCCCGGCCGGCCGAGCCTGCCGACCATTTCGGACTCCGCCGGCCACAGCTCGGAGATCTCCCGGGGCAGGCCCCCGGTCTCCCACGCCTGGAGGGTCGCCATGCCCTCGTGCCTGCTCTCCTCGGTGACGGCCGCCGCGTCGTCGTGCGCCTGCGCGGCGGTGTCCGTGAGCACCCGGGCCAGTTTCGCCCTGGCCTGGTTGAGCCTGCTGCGTACCGTGCCGACCGGTACCTCGCAGGCGTCGGCGATCTCCTGGTAGGAGGTGATCCCGCTGAAGTGCCGCAGCATCAGCACCAGCCGCAGCTGCTCCGGCAGTTCCTCCACCGCGTCCCAGATCCAGTCGCGCATCGCGTGCCGCTCGATGAGCTGCTCCGGGTGCGACGGCTCGTCGTCGCGAAGGCGCAGGTGGTCGAGGCCGTCGAGGCCGGGCGTCTCCCGCGCGGCGCGCAGGCGCATGCGGCAGGCATTGCGTACGACCGCCCGCAGCCACGCGCCCACGGCCGTGGGATCCCGTACGTCGCCGATGCGCCGCAGCGCGGTCAGCGCCGCTTCCTGCACCGCGTCCTCCGCGTCGGGGCCGTACCCGAGCAGGCTCAGCGCCACCGCGCGCATCGGCGCCTGGTGGCGGGCCAGCAGCAGGCCGAGGGCCTCGGCCTCGCCGGACTGGGCCCGGCGGGTGAGTTCCTCATCCGTGGGCGGGTCGAGGGGCACCATGTCTGAACGCCTCCGTGACGACGTGTCACAAACCGTGTGCTGTTTGGCCATTTAGAAGAAGACGGGATGGAGTGGAGTATCGCGGAAGTGCCGCTGTTCCGGGAGGGCTTCAGAGCCCGCGCACGGGCTTGGGCTCGGGCAGCCAGCTGCCGTGGAAGCCGGCCGGGACCGGGCAGGGCAGTTCCACCACCGCCTGTACGGAGAGGTCGGCGGCGTCGAGGACGAGCAGTTCGCCCGCCGCACCGTCGTCGTCCGAGACGAGCGACAGGAGCCAGCCCTCGTCCTCGCCGGTGGCGTCCGGCGCCGGTACGAAGACCGCCTCCCCGGCGTAGCGGCTGCCGGGGGTCTCGTGGACCTGGCGGGTGTGCCGCGTGAGGTCGTGCTTGGCGATGCCGTCGCCGGAGACGGTGTACAGGTAGCGGTTCGGGCGCCCGGTGAGGGTCTCGTTGTGGGTGGGGAACTCGGCCTCACGGTCGTCCAGCCGGGACTCGGTGACGCGGCCGGTGACCGGGTCAAGTGTCCAGCGGTGCAGGACGGAGGGGGCCGGAGAGAGAGCCGGGGAGCGGCCCGGTGCTGTGGGCACAGTGGGGCCGGTGGGGCCGGTGGGGCCGGTGGGGCCGCCGATGTCCGACCAGGTGTGCTCGAAACCGGCGCGGTCGTAGCGGACCGCGTCCAGCACGATGCGCCCGTGCGCGTCCTCGTGGGCGTTGCCCACGTGGAAGACGTAGCAGGGATCGACGTCGTACCACCGCACCTCGGTGCTGCCGGGCGTACGCGGCATGACGCCGAGCCGGGCGCCGTACGTGTCGTCCCACCGGTAGGGCATGCCGCCGCGCCCGGCCAGCCCCGGGTCGAGGACGACGGGCAGGTCCAGCCACACGATGTGGTGCTCGGTGATGGCGAAGTCGTGCATCATCGTCGGGCCCGGTACGCCGACCGGCCGGCTGTCGAGCAGCAGCCCGTCCGCGGTGACCCGGTGGTAGGTGAGGTACGGCGGGGTGAACCCGGTGCCGAACAGGTGCAGTTCGCCGGTGACCGGGTCCTCCTTGGGGTGCGCGGTCATCGCGGTCGTCAGGCGCCCCCCGAAGTCGTACGGGCCGACGGTCTCCAGCTCCGGAGTGACCCAGTAGGGCAGGCCCACCTCGCACAATGCCAGCACGGTGCCGGCGTGCCGGATCACGTGGGTGTTGGCGGGCGTCGTGGCCAGGTCGACGGTGGAGTCCGCGCGGATGAACGGGTGCCCCTCCAACTCCCGGGTACGGACCCACCGGTTGCGGTACCACTCGGCGCGTCCGCCCCTCAGCCGGATGCCGTGGAGCATGCCGGGGCCGGTGAACCAGTGGCCCTTGTCCTCGCCGGGCAGCGGATTGGGGCCGTTGCGCAGATAGCGGCCGTCCAGCTCGGGCGGCAGGGCGCCCCGCACGGTGAGACCGGCCGCGCTGTGCTCGTCCGGGACCGGAGCGAAGCGGCCCCGGAGATACAGGGGAAGAGCTGTCTCGTCGGCCATGCCGCTTACCTTGTCTCCTTGTTGCTCGTGTGGCCCTTACGGCACTTATGGCCTTGGTGACCTTGGTGAGCCAGCCCCCTGCGGACCCCGCGAGTGTCGTGCCGGTCGCGGGATCCGCAGGGGAACGGGGATGGGATGGGACGGTCCGGGATTACTTCCCCGACGCGGCCCTCTTGATCAGCTCGGCGACCTCGGCGGGCTTGGACACGTACACGGCGTGGCTGCCGCCGGTCTCGGTCACCGTCGCGCCGGCCCGCTCGGCCATGATCCGCTGAGCCGGGGGCGGGATCATGCGGTCGTCGGTGGCGACCAGGTAGAAGCTCGGCTTGCTGCGCCAGGCCGGGTGACCGACCGCCCCGCCCAACGCGTCCAGGCCCCACGGCACTTGGGAGTCGGCCAGGAACTGGGCCTCCTCGGCGGGCAGGTCCCCGGCGAAGGACTCGGCGAACTTCTCCCGGTCGAGGAAGAGGAACCCTTCGACGGGCGGCAGGATCGGCGGTACGGGGGCTCCGGGGGGCGGGTCGGCGATGAGGGTGTTCACGGACTCGCCCTTGTCGGGCGCGAACGCCGCGATGTACACGAGCGCGGACACGTTCTCGTGGTTGCCGGCCTCGGAGATCACCGCGCCGCCGTAGGAGTGTCCGACCAGTACGGTCGGGCCGTCCTGGGCGTCGAGCGACAGCTTGGTCGTGGCGGCGTCGCCGGCGAGCGAGAGCGTGGGGTTCTGGACGACGCTCACCTTGTAGCCGTCGGCGCGCAGCAGCTCGTAGACCCCCTTCCAGCCCGACCCGTCGACGAATCCGCCGTGGACGAGGACGACGTTCTTCGCTTCCCTTGCCTGGTTTGCCTGGCTTGCTTCCGGTGTGGTGCTCACGATGCGCCAGCTCCTTCGTGGTCGTGCGGTGGGATGACGGTGAGGTGCGGGTGCGGGGCCTGCGAGGCCGCGGATGTCAGTCGCGCCTGGGCCCGGGTGGGGTAGACCTTCGTGAAGACGGCGGGGCCGACGAGCCCGGCGACATGGGCGGTGATGCCCACCCAGGCCGGGGCGTCCACCGCGCCGCAGACCGCCAGAGCGACGCCGATGAAGGTGAAGCCGGCGCCCCAGGCACTGGTGATGTGGTTGTTGACCCGGATGAACTCCGGCATGTCCCAGTACTCGCGGGGTGTCTGGCGCCGGGCGATCCCCAGCGTGAAGGGACGCCTGATGACCAGCGTCCCCCAGGCGGTGGCCGCCAGCCAGCCGAAGGAGACGACGTCGGTGTGGTCCGCCAGGGCCGAGTCCGGCGCGGTGACGGCGACGACGCCGACCACGACGAAGTACGCGACGGTGCTGATCTCCAGGATCAGGGCATCGAGGCCGACCCCGCGACGGCGGTCCTGCACCAGGAGCAGCAGCCCCGTGACGAGGCCCGCTGCCGCACCCCAGCGCCAGTCGAAGGACGAGACCACACCCGAGACGATCCAGGGGATGAATCCGCGCAGATAACCCATTGAGTGTTCCTCTAGATGTTCCTCTGTGAACCCGACGCCGAGTAGATGCGCGGCCGACGCCCAAAGTTCGGAACCGGGAACGTGATGCCCATCACACCCCCAGGTCTGTCAAACCTTGATCCACACGACCGGGTGAACCACGCACCCCGTCCGGGAAAAGTGCCGGATCACCGCGCCTTGATCGTCAATGCTGCCGATGTCCGACACCCACCTTTCCCTTCCCCTCTCCAGGAGACAGTCCTTGAAGGCCTTGAACGTCCGCCGCGTCCTCACCAGCGCGCTCGCCGCCGCCACCCCCGTGGCCGGCGCCCTGCTGCTCGCCGTCGCCGCACCGGCGGCCACCGCCGCCGCGAACCCCTGCGGGTTCTACGAGACGGGCAGCGACGCGTACTACAACCACTGCACGGGTGACGGCTCCCGCATCATCATCGAGGTGGAGGTGTTCGGCCCGAACTACGAGAAGTGCGTGGGCCCCGGCGAGACCTGGCTCGGCAGCAGCAGCAAGATCGACGGCGCCCACTACGTCGGCCGCCTCTGCTGACCCTGAAGTGAGCCGGTCGGCCCGGCCTCGGCCGGACCGACCGCCCCCACCCGCCTCAGGGCAACCGCCCCGCCCGGTTCACCCGCCGCACCCGCGCCCGCAGCACGTCCGCCGGCGCCGCCTCCCCCAACGCCTCAGCCGGACAGTCCCACTCGCACCCACCACCGACGGGCCGCAACTGCACATACCCGCCCACGCACCCCATGACTTCCCCGATCCGCCCGTCGCGCACATCGAGGGCGTACGACACGTCACTCACCCTCGTCGCCACCCGCGGCCACACCCTCCAGCACGGCGGCCAGCCGCGTCGCCGTACGGACGTTGCAGCGCCCGAGGAGCACCAGCGCGAAGGGCTCGTCGCTGGCACCGCTGATGGGGTCGACGCCCAGCGACGGCAGTGGCGCCGACTGCCTCGAAGTCGCCGCCGGCCACCCCGACCTCGTCCCCGTACGCGACTCCAAGAACCGCCGGGGGCCGAAGCTCGCGTTCCGGGCGGAGGCGTGGACGACGTTCGTCGACGACCTCAAGCAGCCGTCGGATCACTCCATCGGGTGACCGTTTCCCAGCGGCGCGAGTATGCTGCTGACGACATAATACGGTCGCCGTATGGACGACCTGTACGTGATCGAGCTGGAGCCCGAGGTGCAGTCATGGCTTGAGCTGCTCCCCGACAAGCAGCACCGGAAAGTCGAGGAGTACGCCGAGTTGCTGGCCACTTTGGGCCCGCGAACGCCCATGCCGTTCGCACGCCCGCTGGAGGAAGGGGTGTACGAGCTGCGTCCCACACTGAACGGCGTGAACACGCGGATCACGTACTGGTTCGCGCCGGAGCGCCGCATCGTGCTCCTCACTGTCTTCCGCAAGACCCGGATGCACGAGGCGGCCCAGGTCGACCGCGCGGTGTCCGCCCGCAAGGTGTGTGCCGACGCGCACGGACCTGCCCACACCATGTACACCCGAGGCCAGGAAGGAGAGGGCGCATGAGCCACACCCGATGGAGGCTGGCCCGGGAAAGGAAGCTGGCCGGGGGAGACACCGAGTCCCCGGAGGTCAGGGCAGAGCGTGCGGAGATCCGGCTGGCCATGGCCTTCGCAAAAGCCGTGTACGACCGCCGCACGGAACTGGGGCTGACCCAGACCCAACTCGCCGAGCGGGCCGGCCTCAACCAGGCCAAGGTCTCCCGCATCGAAGGCGCCGATGCCGTGCCGACCCTCCCCCTGCTGCGCCGCCTGGCCCTCGCGCTGGACGCCTCCTTGAACATCGCCCTGGACGACGACCGCGAGGAAGTCACCTTCATCGGCCACTCGGCAGCCTGACATCATCGCGCCGCCGCTGCGCGTCCCAGCGTGCGCGAAAGGCGGTGCGCCGGGCCGGGCAGAGGCACACCGGGTGCGTGTGCGGGGGCGGCCGGGCGAGCGCACCCTGCCCCGGCCGTCCCCCTCTCACGTCGCCGCCACAACAATCCACGCCTACGCCGCCGCGACCCGCGCGGCCCTGATCGACCGACGCCGAGAAAGGCCACGGGTATGAACTCTCGCCCGCAGCTGCTGCCCATCGAGGACTTCGAGGAACTGGCCGACGTGGCCCCCGAGCATGTGCGGCTCGAATTCATCGGCGGAAAACTGCGTACGCGGGACCCGCTCAGCGTCGAGGACTTCGAGGAACTGGAGCGAAGGGCACCCGAGACCGTGCGGCTGGAGTACCTCACCGGAAAACTAGTGGTCAAGGCCGTGCCCGACGGCAAGCACAGCTGCATCTTCATGTGGCTGTTCCGCCAGTCCCTGCCACAGCGACCCGACCTGAACCTCATGCCCCGCCCCGGCATCAGAGTCGAGGCCCACCGCAGAGGACGCGCTCGCCCAGAGGAGCCCTCGTACCGGAGGACCATTTCAAGGGCCACGGCGAATGGTCCGACGCCGTCGGCATCCTCATGGCCGTAGAGATCACCTCCCACGACCCGGACACCGACCAGCGCGACCGCATCGACAAGCCCATCGGCTACGCGGAGGCCGACATCCCGGTGTACCTCCTCGTCGACCGAGACAACAACACCGTCACCGTGTTCAGCGAGCCGAAGGACGGCCGGTACCAGCAGGCCTCGTCCCACCCCTGGGGGGCCACCGTGGCGATCCCGCACCCCGTGGGCATCACCCTGCACACCGAGAAGCTCAAGGACTACGCCGACTGAACCGCGACCTCCCCGATCCACCTCACGAACTCCCCGGGGTCCTGATCCGCCCCGTGCCCCGCGTCCCAGTAGTACGACGTGTCGACGTCGTCGCCCAGCTGCTTCAGGCGGGCGTGCAGGTTGCCCGCGACCGTGTGGGACGTGTCCGTGTCGTTCGTGCCGAGGCGGATCCACCAGTGCTTGGAGCGCCTGCCGTTGGCCTTGTCGGCGAGGTGGTGCATCGGGTTCATCAGGGCGAGCTTCTCCGGGATGTCCGCGTCGAGGCGGGCGCTGTCGCCGTTCTCGTGGCGGAGGCTCCAGAGGGTGAAGTGGCGGGCCCGGGTCGTTCCCGTACCGAAGAGGTTGTTCTCGGGGCTGGCCATGTCCAGGGTGTCGAAGGACGGCACGTTCTTCTTCCGGGCCCCGACGTGGGTGAGGAAGTCCGCCCACCCGAAGCTCGCCCTGCCACCGGACCAGGTGATGAACGGGTTCGCCGCCAGGTACGTCGCGCGGGCCTCGTCCGACAGGGCCGTCAGGTACCTCGTCGCCGACGGTTCCATGAACGTCTTCAGCAGGTAGTCGTCGAGGTTGCGGGCGGTGAGTCTGCCGTACCCCTTCGCCCGCAGGCCCAGCGACGCCACATGCTCGCCGTACGCCGTCCTCAGCTCGGCCGACAACGTCTGGTCCACCTGTGCGCCGCTGCCCAGCGGGTTCGTCCCCCAGCACCACTCGTACGCCATGTCCGCGTGTTCGAGGTCCGTGATCGGACACCACGCGCCGGTCCCGAAGATCGCGTCGCTCGCGTCGGCCGCGCCGATCGCCTCCAGGTACGGCTCGTACAGCGGGCTGTCGCCGGACGCCCCCAGGAGTGATGACAGGGCGCCACCTGCGCTGACGCCCGACGAGAAGATCCGGTGTACGTTCCCCGGAACCCGCCCCTTGTTGGACTTCAAGTACCGTACGGCGGCCTTGAGATCGACGATCGCGGCCGGCGCGACACCGTAGTAGACGCCCGTCGTCGCGTCGACGAGGCTACGGCCCCTCGCTCCCGGTTCCACGACCACGTACCCGGCGGCCAGCGCGAGCGCCTGGCGGGTGGTCGTGCCGCCCATTCCGGTGGCGGTGATCCCGGTCTTGGCCGCCACGGAGGACGGCATGTAGCCGCCGACGGCGTTCGCCAGGAGGATCGGCGCTCCGCTCGCGTCGACCGCCGCGCCGTCGATCCGCACCGGCTCGCAAATGTTCAGGGACTGGTAGGTCACGTCGACCGGGTTCGCCACGTAGGAGGCGACCTTGTAGAAGCGGTAGACCACCTCGTGGGCGGTGCCCGTGGTGTCGGTGACGGTGACCGTCTGCTCGGTGTGGGCGGCCGGGTCGAAGACCAGGGACGCGGCTGCCACGGACGCGGCCCGGGCACTGGAGGCGAATCCCACCGTGGGGATCGCGGCGGCTGCGGCGGTGAGTCCCATCACCACTGACCTGCGCTTCATCGCTGTCTCCTGTCTTCGCGGCTCGTTCGGACGCCGCGCAGTTCAACAGCCGTTTCTTAAGGTTTCCTGTGCGTCTCCAGTGACGGCGGAGGCGGGCGGCCGACAAGCGGCCAGCAAAGCGAACCAATCGCCCACAAAATTGTCAGCAATTTTGGCGGAAATCTTGCGGACGACATCTGCGGGCGACCGGTTCACCACGTCGGCGGTCCTGAATCAGTTCTCGGCGGGCCTGGATCAACTCTCAGCGGGCCTGAATCAGCTCAGCGACCCCAACGCCACCGCGTCGTACGCCTTCAGCTCACCGGTCCGGCCCGCCAGCACCTTCGCCGCCCACTCCGGGTCCTGGAGCAGCGCCCGGCCGACCGCGACCAGGTCGAACTCCTCGTTCTCCAGGCGGTCCAGGAGGTCGTCGATGCTCTTGAGCGGCGCACCCTCGCCCGCGAAGCCCCGCATGAAGTCGCCGTCCAGACCGACCGATCCGACGGTGACGGTCGGCCTGCCGGTGAGCTTCTTCGTCCAGCCGGCCAGGTTGAGGTCCGAGCCGTCGAACTCCGGGAGCCAGTAGCGGCGCGTGGAGGCGTGGAAGGCATCGACTCCGGCCGCCGCGAGCGGGGTCAGGATCGACTCCAGCTCCTCGGGGGTCCCGGCGAGGCGGGCGTCGTAGATGCTCCCCTTCCACTGCGAGTAACGGAAGATGATCGGGAACGACGCGGACACCGCCTCGCGTACGGCGGCCACGATCTCCACCGCGAACTTCGTACGGGCGAGCAGGTCACCCCCGTACGCGTCCGTGCGGTGGTTGGTGCCGGCCCACAGGAACTGGTCGATCAGGTAGCCGTGGGCGCCGTGCAGTTCGACCCCGTCGAAGCCGATGCGCTCGGCGGCCACCGCGGCCTCGACGAACGCGTCGATGACGTCGTCCAGGTCGTCCTGCGTCATCGCCTTGCCGGTACCGGCGGTGCCGTCAAGGCGCAGCCCGGACGGGCCGACCGGCGGGGCGTCGGCGTACGGGGGCTGCCCGGCCTCCCTGCTCATGCCGATGTGCCACAGCTGCGGCACGATCTTCCCGCCGGCCGCGTGCACGGCCTCGGCGACCTTCGCCCACCCCGCGAGCTGCTCCTCGCCGTGGAAACGGGGGACGCGGTCGCTGCCACCGGCGGAGTCGTGTCCGACGTACGTGCCCTCGGTGACGATCAGGCCGACGCCCGCCCCGGCCCGACGCGAGTAGTACGACGCCACGTCCTCGCCGGGCACGCCACCGGGCGAGAAGTTGCGCGTCATCGGCGCCATCACGATCCGGTTCGGCACGGTGAGGCCGTTCACCGTGAGGGGGCGGGAGAGGATCTGGGCCGCGCGGGAGGTGTCGGCGGGGGCGGGGGCTGTCACGTGGGGGCTCCTGAGGGCAGGGGGCAGAACGGGCAGAGGTGCGGTCGATGCACATGACTGCGCCTGTGTGCATGCATGTGCATCAACTACGCCCGTCCGGCCCGTCATTCCGGCCCACCGGGGATGTCCGCTGTGATCCCGCCCACTGCGTCACCGCGCGGGCGGGACCTGGGGGGTCCAGACGGTCACCTCGGCCTGCACCTCGTCGCCGGGCTCGACGGCCCCCATGACGAGTCTGGCGACGCGCCCCTCGTCGGTCCGGAGACAGACGGTGTCGCCCGTGGACACCAGCACGGCGTTCACCTGCGGGCCACCCTCGGAGTCGGAAAGCAGCTCGGCGCACCTGTCCAGCGACCGGACGACCACACCGGCCGGCGCCTTCACCAAGGTCTCCTGCGACGGACGGATGAGGGAGGTACCGTTCTCGTCCGCCTGAAGCAGCACGTCAGCCGATTCCTCGGGCCCGAACGACCACCGGTCGAGGTCGAACCACTCCATCGACCCCAGCTGCACGTCACCTCGGTAGAGGACGTCCTCCGGAGTGGGCGCCGGCCCCGTGTCGGTGTACGTCGGCCCCACATCGCCCCCGTTCACCGTGGACCGCGACGCCAACAGCCCAGGGATCGACCCCACGACCAGCACCGCACTCACGAACAGCCCCGCCCCGACGTACACGAACGCCGAATGCACCCCGCGCCCCTTGAGCGGAGCCCGCTCCGGCATCGACGAGTCGGGCGGCGGCTCAGGCGGCGCCCCGGGTTGACCCGAACCCCCTGGCCTCCCGGCGTCCCGACCACCACGTCTTCCGCCCGCTCCCCCGAAAAGCACGCCCCAATGGTCCCGCAAACGCCCGAGGGCGGCACCCTTCTTGAAGAAGGGTGCCGCCCTCGAACTCGCACAGTCCGTACTCGCGTTCGTACGGCTGATGAACTGCCGATCCCCTGAAGGATCAGAAGTCCATGTCACCGCCCGGCATGCCGCCACCGGCGCCGGCGCCGGCGCCGGCCTTCTCCGGCTTGTCGGCGATGACGGCCTCGGTGGTGAGGAAGAGCGCGGCGATGGACGCCGCGTTCTGCAGCGCGGAGCGCGTCACCTTCGCCGGGTCGATGATGCCCTCGGCGATCATGTCGACGTACTCACCGGTCGCGGCGTTGAGGCCGTGGCCGACGGGAAGGTTGCGCACCTTCTCGACGATGACGCCGCCCTCGAGGCCACCGTTGACGGCGATCTGCTTGAGCGGGGCCTCCAGGGCGAGCCGCACGGCGTTCGCGCCGGTCGCCTCGTCACCCGTCAGCTCCAGCTTCTCGAACACCGAGGAGGCTTGGAGCAGGGCCACGCCACCACCGGCGACGATGCCCTC